>Ga0136601_1000283_pt1 | contig 24221 bp, 22 predicted proteins | sample AntRauMFilla2699_FD_181020 | JGI IMG/M metagenome (GOLD analysis project Ga0136601, IMG submission 181020) | Saline lake microbial communities from Rauer Islands, Antarctica - Metagenome Filla 2 #699 | ecosystem: Environmental > Aquatic > Non-marine Saline and Alkaline > Saline | place...
AGTAAAGTCCCTATCAGTAGACTCTTATCCTTGTTTTATTTGACAGATTGGTCAAATAAATCGTAAATATAGCAGTGTCGGGATGACGTGGTCTAGACGTCTTGTTCAACATAACGATAAATCGTGTACCAACAGGAACCAGGTATTAGATCTATTACCTTCCCCGGTTCATCTGTCATGATCACATCATTAATACTTGGATCGCCATCGTGATGATATGATATATTGTTTAAATCAAGTGACAATTGATAGCTGTAATCATCGGGATAGTTGTCATCATTATGGTCGTTAATCTCACGTTCATATGGTACAGATTGTCTTGTCGAAATAATATTTCGAGCCGCAGCTAGGTCCGGGGCTACCACATAGACAGTGTCCATGTCAGGGTAAGATCCGTCTTCAGCGAAATACCAAAGGAATAGTTTCAGTCGCTCAGTCATTTACTGAGTGTATGATCGTGAAATTCACGTCATTTTTGTCTATGATATATTAGAATATATGAGCTTTCGCTTACATACTGTTTGTCCGCTTTATGTGGACAAATTTTATTTTCCTAAAATCGTGGAATAGAAAAAGTTTTGTTGTCGGGTGGAGACCAGCAAAATATGAAATGATAAAAAACGTATCCCGATATTTTGAAGATCAATATTGAGAAAAGTCTTAAAGATTAACACGTTAGTTATAAAATGACTTCTCGTAAATCCGACGTTCCCGCTGGACTCCGTTTCAACGCTGAAAAGGCCGATGCTCGTAAGGCTAAGGGTCAATATACCAAGGTCGTCGAGGGCGGCAAGACCAGCACTTTAACCATTACTGGTGCTGCCAGGCAGTTCGAGCAACATCCCGATATGGTGTATGTTCCCGAGGTTGCCGTCGCTGGTAGGCGCGAAGACGTCCGTCGTGCTCTCGCGATGAATCCCGCCACCGCTGATCGTGTCGACGACTTGATGGCTAGTGCCTACACCGCTAGTAACTTCGAGCGTGACGCTGAGTTCAATGCTGAAGTTGACGCCGCTGTCCGGAGGCGTGAGCGCGCATCGTCTCGCAAGGTCGATTACAAGGTTGACCTTGACCAGGTGAGTTTCTTGGCTGACAATCTTAAGTCGGCTAAGGTTGTTGGTGTGGAGAAGAAGTCTCGTGGTAAGGCTCGTCGGGGCAACGTTGAGCCCCTATCCAAGCGTTTGGCTGATGCTGTGGAAAAGGGTCGCCTCTTGAACGTGACTCACATCAAGAAGGTATCTGATATCGCTGGTAAGGACACCAAGCTCGAGGAACTCAAGCCTCGATCCAAGAACTACGGTGATACTAGCCGTACTGGTCTGCCTATGGTATCGGCCAACCTCGGTGCTTACAAGCGGGCTTTGGCCATGCTCGTGGCCGATAAGGACAGCAAGGTAACTCAAGCTAAGGCTGACAAGTTGATTGCCAAGTGGACCAAGCAGCGAGACGAGCGTAAGCGCGCTAAGTCTCCCCGGGCACGATCTCCCCGGGCTAAGTCTCCCCGGGCTAAGTCGCCTGCCCGTACTAGCACCCGCTCTAGCCCCCGTGCCTCTTCTCCCCGCGCCAGCCCCCGTGCTGCCTCTCCCCGTGCTAGCCCCCGCGCTGCCTCTCCCCGTACTACTCGTCGTGCCGCCTCTCCCCGTGCTGCCGGAAGTCCCCGCCGTGTAGGAGCTCGTGGTGGTGTCCGCACCCTCCCTCGTCGCTCTTAAATCATGAGCCAAGAGTATGACCATATAAGATATCATACTCTTGCAGCTAGCTGCAAGAGTATGATATCCGTATGGGGACCTTAAGGCCCCATATAAGATAAGTGTCCATTAGACACTTATATCTGAACCATTAACACATCTCATTAGTAGTTGACATATTTAAAGTCATGAGATTCAACATAAAATGTCGACTAACGATACGTTTGACAAGGGCTTATCCGGGTTGATCCATTCTCTTGATAACACGATTAAGTGTCATCTTAAGAATAATGTATTAAGTTCATCCAAAAATCCCATTCAAATCAGGCTGAATCACTATCGTAAAGTTGTCGAGCAGACCACTTCGGAAGACCATACTCATTACTTCCACGAATTGTATACCAAAAATAAGAACGCTATCCTTCGTGGTTCTGAAACAGACTCATGGTTAAGAACCGGTAATATTGTCATCGCCTATGGATCAGAACATGGCGTCAATACCAAGGCCAGGATTCATCTATCAGCTATTTACAACAATGCTTGTAAAATCGTCGATGAGGTTGAGACCAGAATGGAATCAGGCTTTCCGTCGAGCACCGATACCTTCGAATTATCATTGGTCGACACTATCATGTATTTCCTGTACCAGATATTCTCGTCAGTGGCTGTTAGCAAGCAAGAACAGGACAAGCTGGCTGGCATAAGTCAGTCATTGTATGGTGATGTTTCCGATTTCCTTGACAAGAAATATGTACCAGCTGTTTCAGGCAAAAGTTTGATGGATAGTCTCAAAGGGATGAATGGTAAAGGCGGGGCCGGTGGCTTCGAAGATATCATCAAGGCTGCTTCATCATCACTGGGATTAGGGAAGGAGGGTATGCCTGATTTGTCTAAGATGGCTCAATCAATGTCTGGTATTTTCGATCGACCTGAAACCAAGAGTGCTATCAGCGACATTATGCAAGGATTGAATGGCTGCACTGATATTGGCGACATGGCTAAGCATTTAGTGAGTAAAATCTCTGATCCCAATATGAGCCGACAGTTATCGTCAGTGATGAATTCAGTCAAGGATGGTATGAGTCCCCAATTGGCTATAGGTCAAGGGGGATCAGCTGAAGGTGCTGATGGTGCTGATGGTGCTGATGGCTTTGGCTCGGGTAAAGGCGAGGGAGATTGTACTGATGGACCTGCTGGCGCTGACGAAGCGTGGGATCCGGCCGAGCAAGAATAATTATTGGGTGACGGCGACACCCGGTATAAGTGTCTGATAGACACTTATTAGATATCAAGCTTTAGCTTGATATATTAGATATAGACAAATCGTCTCGCCGTGACTTCTATCTGTAAATTAATAAGTTGGGCTAGATTTATTCGACACCGATTCCGATATCTAACAAATTACCGCCACCCGGTCCTCAGTGTTTTTACTGAGGATTTGGTCGCTGGAAAAGTGTAATTTTGACGTTCTAAGGGTATCCCCTTGACGAGACTCTATATGGGTAAATAGTATCTTGTATAAAAATCATCTATCTGTAAGAATCATCATCACTGTAATATTCTTCGCTGTAATATTCTTCGCTGAATTCATCGTCGTCGTAAGTTTCATCATCTTCGTCATCTGTATCGTCATATTTCCCCGCGCGAGAACGGCGAGAACGGCGAGAACGGGTGTCACCCTCCATCTTTTCGATAGGCGCACCAATGAAAACGGCACTGGTATCATCAACATTCATGCTGTAGATATCGTTAGTTAAATTCCGTATCTCCGTTAGTTCTTTAACATTTGTCATAAAGCGTCCAGCCGAATCAATAGCCACTGATGCATAGCCGCCACAATCAAACGTCACTATATCAGCAGCAATGAAGGTTTTCTTCCTCATATGTTCAGGCCCATCCAATAATAATTGTTGCTGTGAATTATCCATCAACCCGTATAAATTCTTAGAAGTGTCGGTAAACAATAAATGTTCTGAACCACAACTTACACGGTCAACATCTCGGGCTACTCTGCGCCAAGGCTGATCTGGAGTCAATAAATACATTCTATTAGTAATACTAATACAAGCCATAAATCCATTACCACAACTGACGTCGCGCACACGTCCTTTCATTAATTGAGGAAATATTACGAAAGCATCACTGTCGAATACTAAACCAACCCGATCTTTTGGCAAAATCTTATCTATAGGTATGCCAAGCTGACCTTCGCCAGCATCACCTAAACCATATAAGTGATTGTTGCTGGTGACATAACAACAATTACCATAACTACACGATACTTTGATGACAGACTTATTGGGCATATATGTCGGTACTGGAAACTGTACTCCCATCAAAACTAACCGATTATCGGTAGTAATAACACCAGTCAGGGCTCCACCACACGATACATATTTAGCACTGATACCACTAACTAACCTAGGCTCAAGTACATTATCTTCAGGATGACCATGACGACGGCGAGAATCAGTGCCATATGTAAATAATTGGTGGTCGGAGGTGACAAAAGCAAAAACTTTATCCTCTGAATCTGAGTTTGAGGAAGCCGACAGTACACCGGGGATGTTTAAAATTGCCCAATTGTCGCCAGACGAATATTTGTCCCATACATATAATTTACGATTATATAGCCATCGATAAAGATCTTTCCAAGTTTTCATTGACTTCCGGTCAGTAATGCCAAAATCAGTGACAACCTTCATATGCCAAACATTATCGTCTTGACAAAGACGATACATTTATCGTGATGTTTGACATAGTCGAGCTAAAGATTGGGGATCTAGACGAACGGCTAATTCTGTCAATTCACCGGCACGCATGTCCATTTAATAATATTATAAAATAATATTATTGTTAATTTTTAGATAGACCACCGTAACTCCCTGTCTAAGCAAAGAGACGGTCAAACATGATCACCATCTGTCGGTCGTCACTGATGGTCTGGCGCAAACAGTCGACATAACTAACACTACTATCTAAACGGTTAGTCGACGACTGTGGTCCATCGGTCGGCGTTGTCTTGAACGCGACGATTGCCCCTTGACTTTTTAATCTGTCGATAGCTATCGATTTAACAATAGCTTTGATTTCAGCTTCTGTACCCTTGACAACCACTTTGACCAATTTGTTGGAAGGGATAATATAGTCATGAATCTGGTCAGGATTAAGATAGATGATGACTCGTTTAACCAGGTCGAGATCGATACGATCTTCTCGCCACCTTACTTGTTTATCTTCGTCTTTGTCGGCCAAAAAGCTGAAAACAGATACTGTCTTATCACTACGATCACCAAAAGCATGTTGCATAGGAGTGCCGACATATATCATGTTGGCTTGTAAACGATCATAATCATGAATATGGCCAGATATGAGCAAAGGATAATCGTTGGGCCACTTGTCGCCAACGTTAGATGTTATCGCCCCCATCTTAGCTCCATATATTTCTTGATGAGCGAATATAGCTGTTGCCTCTTTATATTTGTCGCCTGACTCTACTTTAGGAGTTCCATTTGAAGTTCCATCTGAAGTTCCGTCTGAAGTACCATTTGGTACCGATGTGGTCAGGGCATCGAATAATTTACCCGGCGGGACATATGGAACTATAGTAAATTTCTGCCCATTGATTTCAACATGAGTGGTTGTGTCGACAACGGTCATGTTAGTCCATTCTTTTAAAGCGTTGAAAGGGTGCTTATCACTAAGGAAATCGGAGTTATTGGGTCGGTCATGATTGCCGATAATGAGATAAGTGGGAGCAATACATTTAAGTTGGCGTAACATATCAATAGCTTTTGTTAGAGGTTCGACGTGGATTGTCTCATGTCGATGTAAGGTATCACCCAACACGACAATGAACGTTAGCTCATCAATAGATCTAGCCACCCTGATTAAATTAGTGACCATTTGACTGCTTTCGCATATATTAGTCTTTTTAAAGTGGGGGTCTCCTATCACCAGTACTTTGTTGACGGTCGCCATGAACACTGGTATCGTTGATATTACCGGTATTTGCTGGTATTATTTTTGTTGGATGTGTTAGTCGAAGGTAACAGTTACATTTTATAAAATCATTTAGTCGAAAGAAAGAATTAAAACGCTAAACAAAATATTATGTTGGCTATTATTGACCGCGAGTCAAATTCAAGTGTATTTAATTACTATACGTACCATCACACGGTCAAAAGATGCGATACTTCAATCCTTGCCGATATCAGATATAACGCTGACGATTTAACCGATTTTAATATTCCTTGTATAAAAACCGATAAACCGAGGCCAACCAGAAGATCTAGCGAAAATCGTCTCGAAAAATCTCATCCATCGAGGAGGAAAGGTCGTCGAGTAAGAAAAAGAGTGAAGCGGAGGGGTCGTCGCAATGATAGGGCTAATATAAGTGTTGTGGGCGATACTAGCGTCTCTAACGTCTCCAGTGTCTCTAGTGTCTCTAGTGTCAACAGTGATGATAATTGCTACAGTAGTGGTAGTCGAAGTAGTCGGGGTAGTCGTGGTAGTCTAAGTGATAGCGGTAGCAGCGGTAGCAGTGGCAGTAGTGGCAGCAGTGGTAGCAGTGGTAGCAGTCACAGTGACGATTATCTATATTGTAGAGGAGATAATGGTGATAAATCTAAGTCGAAGTGGCGACGAGGTCTTAAAATGGTTATTAAGACCCTGTTTGAAAGAGACTAAAACGAATGATAGATATACTAGTATTTAAAGCTGATATAGTGGATAGTAAATGTCATCTATTGATGACAGTTATAGTCGCCGAGTATTAGTGACCGGTGGGGCTGGGTTCATTGGTAGTAATTTTCTTAATTATATGTTGGGGCAAGATAAGTATTCTGACTGGTTATTCGTTAATATCGATAAATTAGACTACTGTGCTAGTGCTAAAAATGTAGTTATTGGACCCAGCGAGTCCGGTAACTACATCTTCGTCAAAGGCGACATAAATTCTAGTGATCTGGTATCTCATATATTAGTCACCCACCAAATCGATACGGTCGTCCATTTTGCTGCTCAGAGTCATGTCTGTAATAGCTTTTCAGCCCCGATGAAATTTACCATGGATAATATTGTTGGTACCCATACTCTGCTCGAAGCCGTCAAAAGGTACAATGATGATACTAACAATTTACAGAAATTTATCCATGTTTCGACCGACGAAGTATATGGTGATCAACATGATGGTAAATCAGTGTCAGAATCATCGATACTGATGCCGACCAATTGTTATGCTGCCTCGAAAGCGGCGGCCGAGATGATTGTCAGGTCCTACCAGATATCGTTTAACCTGCCTATAATTATCACCAGAGGCAATAATGTATATGGCCCGCGACAGTACCCTGAGAAGATTATACCTAAATTTATTTTACAATTACTTCAAGGTCAAAGGTGTACTATTCACGGTGATGGTTCAACCCGACGAAATTTCTTGTATGTTGATGACGTGGCTCGAGCATTTGAAACCATTTTGCTCAGTGGTGAAATCGGCATGATTTATAACATCGGTACCGACGATGAATACGCCGTGATGGACATAGCTGAAATCTTAAGACATAAGATTGTCCCGGACAAAAAGTTAACAGATGTTATTGTCTATGTCGATGACCGAAACATTAACGATAAACGATATTTGATAACATCAGATCCGTTACGATTGCTGGGTTGGTCAGAATCAACGACATTTCAACAAGGCATTGATAAAACGATTGAATGGTACCGAGCCAATGGTATGATTCATTGGCATTAACAAACGGTTATCTGCTAATCGTGGTGATATACGATATTATGGTACCATTAACATACAACAATAAAAAGCAAGACCATGTCGTTATTATCACTGTTAAATACAGGTGAAATTCTAATATATGATGTTAAACATCATATATAACTATTATTTTAGCCGAATTTAGAAGATAGAAAATAAGTTGCGAAAGAAAAAAATCGTAAGTAATCAAAATGAGATTCACTCTATCGACCGCTTTTCTGGCCTTTGCCGCAATTGCCCTAATCGTCGCTGTAATCCTCATGCTGTCTGCCATATTTGCCGACGAGGATTGCCCCGATGCCAAACTCCAGAACAGATCTAAGCTGTTCTTCTTCTTGGCCTTCACCTTGGCCATCATGGTTGTTGCCTTCCAGAAATACGAGCATGGCCATCACCTCCACATGTAAGCAACCCATTCACTCTGACCAACTTTGAGTATAATCCTTTGATAAGGACCATAAGGTCCATATACAAAAAGACAATATATCAGCTAGAGCTGATATATGTTACCATATGTTCAGACATGTTCAGACATGATAAGATAGGATAGAATTCTAACCACTAATTCGGAAATCTGTCAAAATGGGACGACTGTATCCTTGGTATATTCACTAAGGATTTGGTCGCTGGAATAGTGTAAAAAAGACGTTTCAAGGTACTACCCTTGGCGAGACTTCTATCTATTTTGTCATCTTATTTATAGATCTTCTTATGCAAAGAAAAGATACAAAAGAAATCTAACCACTAATTCGGAAATCTGTCAAAATGGGACGACCAGATCCTTGGTAAATACACCAAGGATCTGGTCGCTGGAAAAGTGTGATTTTGACGTTCTAAGGGTAGTACCTTGGCGAGACTTCTATCTATTTTGTCATCTTATTTGGCAAGAAACAATTATATCAGCTTAGCTGATATAAGTTTGTGTATCGTTAACCTTTACTATCTTCTGGTCGCCAAGACAATAATTTTAGCTCAATAACATATTTGTTGGCAATACTATCAATAATCTTGTCATCAAAAGGTTTACCAGTGTATAGATTAATATAGTCTTGACGACTGAACCGTAATAAAAGTTGATGAGTATCAAAGCCATAACTATCGCCATCGACGTCAACAAAAATAATCGGGTCAGTCTTGCAATCACTGGTATATTTTGTGCTGGACAGGCTGTCGTATTTTAACTGATACATGTAGTGAATATCGTCACTAGTGAAGGCTTTAATATCCGGTCCATCGGGTCCATGTAGATCATGTAGATCATGTTGACCATGTTGACCATCTATGGCTTCTATGGCAGCAAAGTCACCATCACCCATTTCAAGGAGATTGATCATGGTATAATAATCACGGGTATATTGATTACTTACCTCAACTTGTTCTTTCTTGGTCAAAGAATTGTTATGATGGTTTTCGGGGTAATACTCCGACTCCGATTTGTTGATAATATCAATTAACTTGTTGTATCCTTTACCGTCTTCACCATCACCACCTTCGCCATTGGCTATATCTTTTAATGCGTCGGTTATATCGTTATAATTCTGACGACTATATTTACCAGTATAACCTCTCTGATAACAATGGTTTAAAAAGCGAGTTAATCGACCATCGGGTATCTGAATGGTAATCAAGTATTGAGCTATGTCGGGTAAATAATCATTCACCTTTGGTAAACCCAACGACGATAAAACATGGTTGATTAGGGCAAAATGCCATAAATCTTTCTTGCTCACTACTGAACATCTGCTCATATTTTATATTTATAGTTAATAAATATAGGTTTAACATCACACCATCGGCCGTACCATCACGAATTATACGCAATATCTATATCTTTCTTGATCTTGTTAATGTTCATCGGGGATGTTTCTAGCCAGCTAGAGAAAATCTTTAAATCGACATTAATACCGTTTAGTTCCAGATAATAATAGATAATAGCGGCAGCCACTCTTTGAGGCTTCTCGTCTAACATTCCCGGATCACTGTCAATGATGTCTCGAGCCATGTCTTGAATATCGATCAGCGTCTCTTCATTAAATTCTATCTGATAGTCCATTTCCTTCTTCAATGTGTTGAAGCCCGGCTCAATAAAATCTAATGGTGTCCGGATAACTATCGTCCCATTACCACTTTTAGGCGCACACATACTGGTGGCCCGATTGATATGGGAAGCCTCGACATCGCACCTACCAGCCAGCACTTTAGGGTCAATGACAATATTAAAATAATTGTAAGCCTCCAATACACAGTAAAATACCATCATCTTTCGACGTTTGGCTCTCTTGGTCTGAATCATTAAATTGGAATGAATCTCAATCGCTTTATTGGCGATCTGATCAGATACCCCTAGTCTCACCAAGTCCTGTCTTATACTCTTGTCAGCCACTCTTGGCATACTGTGATAAGTGGTGTATTCGGGGTTAACGAAATGATCATGGTTGACCGATTCATCCATACACTGCTCATTATCATCGATTATATTTAATTGTAGTGGTGAGCTGTCGACCGGAGTAGACATTTTTTTATAAATTGACATTAGCAGGTCAATGTCATTTTGTATTAAATGTCAGCTGTTCTCCGACTGAGCACTATATCACCTCAATATCGGTCAAAGATTAGGGAGGATCTATGCCTCCAACCTAATGAGACATTTTTTAACAAAAGCAACCGATACAGCACCTCAAAAGATCCCATCCTGTTCTACCAAGTCGACGAGCGACAAGACAAGTTGATCCTCCCTTATATGTATGCCAACATCTTGGCTCAACAAAACATCAATTCAATGCTAGAGAAACCGGTCAAAGAATATAACTTTATTGGTGGTCTCCGGGACAAACAAATCAAACCCATGGAAGAGGCCAGCCAGCAATTATTAGGAACCGGTACTACTATATTAGGTCTTCCCCCCGGCTTCGGTAAAACAGTTTGCTCAGCATATTTATCATCACTGTGTAAAGGTGTTACTCTTGTTTTTTACACCCGGGAATCTTTACAAAAACAGTGGTTGAAAACATTTACCGACTTCACTGATGCTGATGTGTGGATCGTCGGCAGCTCTCATATATACAATCAAACGGTTGACAAACGATCAACCACTTTAAAGATCGAAAGCTATGACAAGTATGTCCCTGATATTATTCTGTGTATGAAACAGTCGGTTCATAAAATCCCACCACCAATGTTGAATATGATTACCACGCTAGTCATCGATGAGGCTCATCAATTCTGTACCCAAGATAGTGTTATTCCGTTGTTAGCGACAACGCCAAAATATGTCATTGCCTGTTCAGCCACTCTTGACACTAGGTCTGATGGCATGCAATCGATGATACATCATATGTGCGGTGAAGACAATATTGTTAAGCGATTCGAAACTAAACAGTTCACTGTATATAAATTCGAGACGGGTGTTAAAGTTCCTATACCCAAAAATGCTCGGGGTAAGACCGATTGGTCGGGGTTAGTCAAAGCTTTGACTACTCACCCCCAGAGAAATGCCTATATTGTCGAATTAGTCGAAAAGAACCCTAATCATAAGATCATCATCCTGACTTGGACAAAGCATCATGTTGAAGTCCTTAAAACAGTATTAGAAGATCGTGGTAATGATGTTGACTTCTATTACGGTAATCGAAAATCCTATTCCGATTCTAGAATACTTATCGGCACCGTGTCCAAGATTGGTACTGGCTTCGATGAAGCTAATGCTTGTCCCGATTACAAGGGTACACCATCCAACATGTTGATAATATGCGGTAGTACTAAGAATGTGGGTACGTTAGAACAGAATGTCGGTCGTGTCTTCCGGGCAGAAGAACCGGTCATCTTCCACTTAGTTGATGATATGGTCATTATTAAGAAGCATTGGCGGATATGCTTGAAATGGTATTCTGATCCCGTTCGTAATGGTAATATATTAACAGTGGGTATGAGTCCTGAAGCAGAGAAGGATAAATATAACGAAACTTTTGTTGGTGAATCTGATGTTGATCGGATCAAACAATTATATGGTACCCGATAAGTTGGGTCAGGTCTAATAAGTTGGGTCAGGTCTAATAAGTTGGGTTTGATAAGTCGGGTCTGACAAGTTAGGTCATGGAAATAAGTGTCTACCAGACACTTATAGATAGTAGGTATTGCATGTCAGCTAAAAGTGATATATTATTAACTATTAGCTGTCGGTCGACAGCTATTCGTCACATATTTTACAGCTATGTCTCTGGAAACAAACAGAGAATTGGCCAAAGCTTTTCAAACTTTACGTCAATACTTTGAACAGGAACCTAATGGTACTTTTCGGGCCAAAGCTTATGCCAATGCCGTAGTCAAGCTACGAACTCATCCGACGCCCATTACTTCAGGTAAGCAAGCCATGAAGATCAAAGGCATTGGTAAGAGCATTGCTGAAAAGATCGATGAATTCCTTACCACTGGTACTATGGCTAAGCTGGACTACATTAAGGCTGAAGATGATTTACCCAAAGGTCAAGAAAAGAAAGTGCTGGCTATATTCAAAGATATATATGGAGTTGGGCCGAAGAAGGCCGAACTGTGGTTTCAACAAGGTCATCGAACATTGGCTGATCTCATCAATGTTAAAATGACTGCCGCTCAAAGCCTAGGTTATCGGTATTATCATCATCTGATTCGACGTATTCCCCGTGATGAAATGGATGCCATTGCCGGTCGACTTAAACACGCTTTTGATGATTGGGGCATCGGTCATCAAGTCTGTGGTTCGTATCGTCGCGGTGAACAGACGTCGGGCGATATTGATTGTCTGCTGCTAAGTAGGCCTGGTTTAAACATTAGGCAAATAGTAAAGGCACTGGAGAAATGGGGCTTCCTTCTGAATCCAGGACGGTTGTCATTGGGTAAAAACAAATATTTGGGTCTGTGTCGATTGTCGACTCGACATAATGTCCGCCGCATCGATTTCTTGATCATCGAACCAGAGTCGTGGCCATATGCTCTGCTTTATTTTACTGGTTCTCAGTATCTCAACATTCAGATGAGGGATAAAGCCATCTCGATGGGTATGACTCTCAACGAGTATGGTTTGACGGTAGTTGATACTGGTGAAAAGAAGCCGGCTGAAACAGAACAGGACATTTTTGCGCATTTGGGTATGGCCTATGTGGAGCCGATCAACCGATCTTACTAGATATCATGTCAAGCTGACCATAAAAGTACGGAAATAAGATAAATATGTGAGTTAATCTCACATATACATTTAGTGTAGTAGTAGTAATATATTTACTCTGTGTCTGACATGACCAACTGTATCTTAGTTGGGAGTAAATATATTTCGGGGCCAACAGGGTCAGCATATATACTATAAGGTGTTACACATACACTTTGATATTCACGTATGTAGAGTTTGACAGATGGATGTTTCATGTCCTTAAGATTGTTGTCCCCGTCAAAGTCTTCAATAGTTAAGTCGATGAGAGGCATTTTGACCGTGATAGATACGATACTAACATTGAATGGTTCACCGGTTTGATGACATTCTATCTGTTCGGTCGGTTGAACGACAGTCCGATAGGTAACTATTACGTGCGGGCCCGGTCCACACGGCACCGGACTTTGACTAACATATTGGCGGCCGATACATAGAATACATAACACACTGGCTCGCCTTAGACAAGACCGGTAAGTCCGTTGACAAAACTCGCATTGGTACTCCGGAGAGTGTTCACAATCCTGACAATAGTCTTTGTCTTTACGCATTGGTTTAAATTCGCAACCCAAGCATGACTTCCCGCTATCGTATGTTTCGGTATACCATGCCGCCTGACACGGCTGACATCTTATATGATGATCACAATGGGCTTGGAAAATGTTGTGACAAGCAATGCAAAGCTTACTCATTGTTTTTATGTAGATATAACAAGTATTTAATTGGTCTATGTTGTCTTGGTCTATGTTGTCTTGGTCTATGTTGTCTTGGTCTATGTTGTCTTGGTCTATGTTGTCTTGGTCTATGTTGTCTTCGTCTTCGGTTCTACCATATTTATACAAATTTATTATCACTTGTCCCTTGTTAAGCTAACAGGAGTAATGGCGCTGCCTTTTCAGCACCTTTAGCACCTTTTCCGATGGTAGAAGCACCAGAAAATTTCAGTGCTAACAGTATAGCTATACCAAATCCTATAGCGCCAAGAATGGTGACCACCCCAGCACCGAGTAACTTGTCTTTATTATTGGGTGACGATTCGGCTTCAGTCAACATTATACCGCCAGAAACCAGTGCTATCACACCAGCTAGCAGCGACATACCGATTATAATAAACTTACCCATTTCTAACATGTCGTTTAATTTATCAAAGACGAGGCATATGAGATTCTATATTTACTGGCGATACAAATTTTAATAAAGGATATGTTAATCATGTACAGTTGTGGTGGTTGAATGAATTGTCGCCATAGTTGACCATGTAATATGTGAGTTAAAACTCACATACAGATATAAGTGTCTAGTCGACACTTATTATGATATCCGTATAGGACCGTAAGGTCCTATATTAACTTATTGTTAGGTGGTTACCAGCTGCAGTTGGAGCTGGACCCAGACGACTGGGACACTACCTGCTGGATAACTTGGCCACGAACCTCACCGCTGACGAAATCGGCGGTGTGCACATTAAGGTAAATGTTACCAGCCTTGAGGTCAGCTACTAGGGCAGGGGTAAGGGGCTCAGTATCTTCAGCGCTCCATACACCGCACAGGGTGCCGAAAGTGGCGCCAGGTCCGCCAATGATCCAGTCGGCGTCCAACGACTTGACAACGGGTCCGTTGGAGCCAGCGGCGGCCAAGTGGAAGTGGGCCGACTGTCCGCCGATGAGGGGCTGGATGACTGAGGTCAAGTCACGGATCTCAATGCTGAATTGAACAGCCTCTTCGCAATGGGCCAGGCTCAATACACCAGCACCATTACCAGTGGTGGTTACCGGGGGTACCTCCTGGACACCGAGAGGGGTGGTCAGGAAACAAGTACCGTAGTAAAAGTCGTACTCTTTACGACGACGATGGCATCTAGAACGATATGATCGGGGCATTTTATAATAGCGGTGAAAATAATTTATAAAATATCTTTGTGATTTGTAATTGTAGATTTAGCGACCATAATATAGATCACGTTTTCACAAATATAATAACATCCAATATATTTGAGAGGATCCTAACACTATTTCTGATATTATAACCTATTGGCATTAGTTGTAGGTGAGTTTTAACTCACATATCGCGACTTATAACCACATATCTATACCAACTTAACATCGACTCATTTCTTACCCTTATTTTTATTTTTGTATTTCTTGCGAAAGGGCAAGCAGGGCAGACATGAGTTCATCATAGCATGATCGTGGTCATCTGAACTATTGCTATCTTTATATTTGTAAATCTTATAAACCCGATCAAACAGATTGTCATACAGTTCAACATCATCGATATCCGTCAATATTTGTTGAGCTTCGGCATAGGTGGACAATTTGTGTTTGTATAAGTACATTATGGCGTTGGTTGACACTTTTCGACATAAAGACCTAGTAATATTGGTTAACCTTCCTTGTCCCCGACAAAGATAGAGTATAATCTTAATGGTTATGACTATTATCTGATAAGTGTCGATCGGTTGATATTTACTGATACGACTGACATGGTCAAATATAATCGACCGGATATTGTCACGTCTACCGGGGGAGTTAGCCACACTCATAATTCTTTCGATATCGACAATACTATCGTTACCATCGTTACTATCGTTACCATCGTCACCATAGTTACCGCCATCAGTAATACCGTCGTTGCCGCCATCAGTAACGTCATCACCATCTCCATATACAGTGGTATCGGTCCCACCTGTATCGTCTGTATATTCGGACATAGTTTTTATATGTAGTTATAAAATTAATGTCTATAGGCATTAATCTGACCATATAAGATATACTTTTTAACCGGGTCCTAAACCTGACCATCAGATTAATGCCTATAGGCATTAATTTAATATTTTTGGCCAATGCCAGCTAGATCCATTACGAGCACCACCGTTATACTTGTCTTTATTTTTGACAATGTATTGGATAGATGATTTCTTCCAGTGTCGGCTCTTACGAGGTTTTATTTTAACACGGTTGAGTTGATCGGCTATCCGACCATATCCATATCCATCGTCTCTCAGTTCAAATATATATTTTACTATTCCCGCTTCAAAGGGATCGATCTCAACGGACTTTTGGACCCGAACATAACCATACGGAACGGCACCACCACTGTCACCATCTTTACGTACTCTTTCTAACCAGCCATCTCTCGTCTTCTCAATGATATTGTCTCTTTCCAGTTGAGCAATACCAGATAAAAGAGTGACGGTGAAGACACCGGTCGGTGTGCTCATATCGATGTCTTCCTGGCATGATATCACTTTGACACCAATACGATGTAGATTTTCCATTAGCTTCAGTGTATTTGATGTTTTCCTTCCCAGTCGATCTAAAGCGTAAATAATAATATATTCGAAACGTTTAACCTTAGCATCATCAATCAGCCGTTTTAAACCAGGTCTTTCATCCTCGTTCTTTGAACCAGTTATACCCTCATCTTTGTAAACATCAACAATATCAAAGTCTTTGATGTCGGCCAACTGTCGAGCTTTCTCTTCCTGATAATCTAAACCATACCCATATTTAACCTGTTTAGTAGTCGAAACTCGAATATATATCGCTGTCTTTTTTCGTTCCATCATACCAATACCACTACCGACCCCATCCAATCCGTCTAACCCAAAATTAAACATCTTTTATTTATATGTGAGTAAAGTTCACATAATAGATAGAAGTTAGTTATCTTTTTGACAAAATAGATAACAAGAAGTCCCACCAAGGTACTACCCTTAGAATGCCAAAATTGCACTTTTCTGGCGACAAAATCCTTGGTAAATATACTGAGGATTGGGTGCCTCGAAAATGGCAGATTTCTGGTATCCGATATATTTATCCTGTCAAAATGCCATCTGATTCAGACATAATAGATAGAAGTTGGTTATCTTTTTGTCAAAAAGATAAGAAGTCTCGCCAAGGTACTACCCTTGGAACGTCATTTTTACACTATTCTAGCCACCAAATCCTTAGTAAATCCACTAAGGATTCGGTGCCTTAAAAATGGTAGATTTCTGGTATTGTGTTATTTCTATCTGTTAAAATGCCATCTATGTCAGATAGAATAGATAGAAGTTGGTTATTGTATATTTTGGTCGACCCTAGTACGATATCTATCTCCACCTGGTCGACCAGAATTGGATATATTGGACATGATATCTATCTCCACCTGGTCGACCAGAATTGGATATATTGGACATGATATCTATCTCCACCTGGTCGACCAGAATTGGATATATTGACCCAGACAGAGTATATTATGTGTCGACCTTGTCATAGTATCATTGATAATGGTCTAGTGATAATGGTCTAATTGTATAGTCCGCTTCACTTGATATGATAAATATGAATATGATAGTTGACCAAACTAATATTAAAACATGTTCACCCTTCACAAGAAATCTGATCCTGACAGTGTAGCGCTGATCGCTAAAAGTCTGCACTATACCGGATGGAATCGGATCATCTATAACCCCAAGTCTTATGATGGAATAGCTGTTCGTTGGTTAATCGAAAAGTTTACCCCACCGATTAAGACGGACGGAACGAGTGGATCCGAGTCTCGATTCATCGATGTTGCTACAATTTCAACCATCGCTGACATTTGTCCTATTGATCAACTGTCGACATTAAATGTCCTGGCTATTGGTGTTGAAATTCCGACTCATATCATGACTTACCTATGTGATAAATGTAATGGGTGTTTAATCATGGACTATCATAAGAGTAGTCACCAATACAAAACCAATGACAATCTGGTATTTTGTGGCTATATGTCTGGCGCCAAATTAGTCAAGTATTTGTTATCCCATAACAATGTGATGCATGATTATGTTAATAACAAGACCGTTACCGAAATATCGCACCTGTTCTTCATCGACTATATTAGTCAACTAACTTTAGGAAAGATTAACGGTGACAATACTGTTATTAGCTCCTTGATTATTAATAGATACATCGATAGTGTTGTCAATATGGATGATTTCTATCGTCGAATCGTTCAGCTTTCTCATACCAATAGGGATAACATCATCACCGATATTATTGACAGTATGAATTTCGAAGGGACTATATGTAATCGGAAGAACGACTATATCATATCTCAAATAATGCATGGGGCTAGTGAATACATTTATGAATACAGTGACAGGATTAATTTTAATGTAACGGTAGTCAATAGTTCAGAATTACAACTTAGTGTATGTAGCCACATCATTGACCAAAGTTATGTCCAGTCCCGTCTTTCCGAAGCTGGCTGTGATGAAAAGTGTTGTAAACGTCAGGTCGATAGTAGTTATGACGATGTCAAAATAGAAGGTGGCGAGTCGTCAAATGTCGACTTTGCCATCGCTTATAAAGACATTGACGAAAACATTATTGAGGGAGTGGTTATGGCCAAAACACGATACAGTAATGGTTATGATCTCATCATGCCGTCTGATGTATGTCATAACATCTGTGGTAAAAGGTTACAAGGCGAAGACGATAAAGCCTATGGTAAGTATATGTTCAGGTTTAAGTGTCATCGTCATAATCTGTACCAACGATTGTTGTTACCAACTTTACCAATTAGCACTGGTGAAACTGGTAAAGTTGGTAAGTCCAACACTGTGGGTATTATGGGCATCGCCGGCTACATCGGTTTTATGGTCGCCACTCTTGGCGTGCCGTTATACCTGACCTTGTAGATGGTCCCGTGGTCGCACATCATATCGATATGTGAGTTTCAACTCACATATCGATACTAATATAAATATGTGTATACATATTTATTTGACAAATCCTTCATGTAAATCAAGTAAAACTAAGCTGTGTATTGAACAAATGATATGGGTTAACGACATCAGTGTGACCGATGTCAAGGTTACGTACATTGATCAAAGCTGAAACATCACTCACATCCGTATAACTGATATTAAGAGTATGAACGTGGGTCAAAGCCGAAACATCATCCACATAAGTACTGCTAAGGTTAAGAGTATGGACATGAGTCAAAGCCGACACATCAGTTACTTTAGTGTTGCTGAGGTTAAGAGCATGGACATGAGTCAAAGCCGACACATCACTCACAAAAGTAAGACTGAGATCGAGAGTGTGGGCGTTACCGAGGGCAGAAACGTCTGTCACGCTAGTATGGCAGAGATTAAGGGTATGGACTTTACCTAGAGCAGAAACATCCGCCACTTTAGTATGGCGGAGATTGAGAGTGTGAACGTGTGTCAGAGCCGACACATCAGTCACATCTGTAAAGCTGAGATCAAGAGTATGGACATGGGTCAAAGCCGATACATCAGTCACATCTGTATTATAGAGATTAACTATTAATTGCGGATGATATTGTTGTAATTTGGGCAGTTCGGCAATTTGACTAACAGTTCGTATTGACCACAAGCCATGATACCAATTAATATCCTTATCTCTATTGGCCAAAAGAGTATTGACATCAGATTTAATAATAATGGGTCGAAACTGGTTCCAAGTGGTCCGGTCAGACACTATTCGGTTGAAAGATTTGTTGACCAGTCTTAAACTAGTGACATCACTGACATCAGTGACGACATAAGAGAAGATGTGAGCCCACACATCTTTGTTGGCATGGTTTACATATTGATCATATTGGTCATATTGGTCATATTGGTCATATTGGTCACATTGGTCACATTGGTCACGTTGTGCCATGTTAGTTGACAACTCGACCATGTCGATTAATGCTTATATAAATGTTATTTTTAGATATACTACTCTTGCAGCTAGCTGCAAGAGTAGTATATCCGTATGGGGACCTTAAGGCCCCATATTAAAGACACGATTTCTATGCTCCGATATATATATATATCAGCTATAGCTGATATACGATATGGTCATTTCGCTCTACATAAGATAAATAGTTACTTTGCCGATCCCAATATCGACCACTTTCTTAAATTTAACATCATCGACAATGTTGACACAACGTAACCCGATATATGTGGCCTTGTTGGTGATATAACTAGACAAGATTTGTTCGACATGAGCATCACAACTATATTTTAACACCACCTCGTCAGAAATGACGAGACCAGCCTCTTTCCTGGCTTGTTGATATTCTCGCCAAAACATCTTAGCATAGTATCGAGACATGATGTCATCATTGACACTGGTATCTACCATAACAGCCAGATCATCCTTGCAGATAATACTATCATCTCTGGCCAAATAATTAACGATTAGTTCGTCCTCTTCTAGCCACAACCCATCACTAATGTTGCTAATGGCAGGCAGAGTAATACGACCACCCCGATAATCATGATGGTTTTGACCACATGTCTTGAAATATTTGATGATGGCACCAACAGTTCGACCATCACTGATACGGTCTTTGATTTTCTTGACATCAGGTTTAATATCAGCCACAACATAGTCATGAACATTCAAGTTGTAATAAATCCGATCAACGTTAAGCTCGACATGAATATATTTCTCGATGAGTCGAAGACTGTCCAGTACGGCTTTATCCTTAGCCACAATAGTTACCGATGGTAAAGCTAACTTGGCTGAGGAGTTGTCCCGCTTGAGCCTGACGCCACGAACAATGTCGACCAGAGTGGCAAAGTGGTCAAACACATACAACAGATAACCATCTGATTTCCAAATAGATTTAGTCGGATATAGAGTGTAATGAATAGACGGTAAATCAAGGTCAGGAGACAAAGGCTTGATCTTTTGATAGATCGACTCAGCTAGAAACGGTGAGAATGGGGCCGAGATCATGCTGAAATAGTAGAGACAGTTGCCAATGACATCCAGTGGAATGGTTGATTGACACGACTTGATCCGGTTCTTGCTCAGGTTCATGTACCACCGTGATAGTTGATCAATGAACTTAAAGAACTTGGCCACAATACCGTTAAGCTTGTACTGTTTCATGTTGTCATGAACCTCTTCGAACAATTGGTTAAGACATTGAAAGATCCAATTGTCGAGAATGTCTAAGGATCCATCCACAGACCCAATACTGTCAACACTAGCCAATCGATACCTCGTTTGGGTTGTTTTCTCATAATACTCGATCAGCTCGAAATAAAACTTTACCACATTCTGAATCATGATGTGATAGCGGCGAACAATATTTTGAATGCCTGATTCCTGGAACCGAATATCCCCACCTTTGGCCCCCGGACTATCAATTAAATAGAGACGAAGCGCATCAGCTCCGAAATTAGTCAATACATCATGTAATGGTGGATAATTACCCTTGCTCTTAGACATCTTCTCACCATCAGAGCTGAGAACAATACCATTAACAACGACATTCTTGTACGGACTAGTATCATTGAGAGCTGTACCTAAAACCAATAAAGTGTAAAACCAACCTCTAGTTTGATCAAGACCCTCAACAATAAAATCAGCTGGTGGTGGCATATCACCGGTACCGGTATAACCGGCCTGAGCATAAGGCATAGAACCACTTTCAAACCAGCAATCAAAGACATCACCGATTCGACGTAACGACTGTGATGAATCTTTCCCCGGAATAGTGATGTGATCAATGTGATCACGATGCATGTCAATCACTGTTCCAGGCTTTAGCCCAGCCAACCTTTCTAGCTCTTCCGCCGACCGAACACATACCATCTCAGTCATGTCATTGCTAGCCCAGATAGGAATCGGTGTACCCCAAAAGCGATTGCGGGAAATACACCAGTCAGTAGCTCCCTGTAACCAATTACCGAAACGATTGTCCCGGATATGAGATGGTACCCAATTAGTAGTCAGGTTGTTGGACACCATTTTGTCGCGGAAAGATTCAACAGCGACAAACCATGATGGCCACACTCGATAAATCAAGGGAGTATTAGACCGCCAACAATAGGGATATGAATGGGTGATATTCTTCTTACAGAAAATATGGCCACCGTCACTCAAATACTCAATGATGGCTGGTTCGGCATCTTTGACGTTAACACCTTTCCACTGCCTAACTGGTTCAGTGAAACAACAGCCATCATCTAAAGGACAAGGTGGTAATTCTGTCTTGGCAATGATATTCTGATCGCAGAAGACTCGATAATCGTCTTCACCATTGGCTGGCGAACAATGAACAATGCCAGTACCTTCTTCCGATTTAACATAGTCGTCACATACTACTTGGAATGAGCCCCTCTCTCGATAACTGTCATAGTAATCGAATAGTGGCTTATATGTCATCCCTTCCAAGTATTGACCAGTGACCTTCTGAAGGATTTTAACCTCGTTGGTACCAAATACATTGGTGACACAGCTTTCGGCCAATACATAAGTGGTGTCTTCATACTCAACAAAAAGGTAACTAAGATTGGGATTGACACATAGTAACATGTTGGTTGGCAACGTCCATGGTGTAGTGGTCCATACCAATAACGCGGCGTTAATAGAGGTAGCGGCAAACTTGACAGTGATTGACCAATCGTGAACATCCTTATAATTACTTTTAGCTTCGAAATTGGATAGAGGGGTGCTACAGCCCATTGAATACGGACAAACTTTGTAGCCGCGGTAAATCAAGCCTTTCTGGTATAGTTGTCCAAATACCCACCAAACCGAGTTCATAAACTCCGGGTCCATGGTCTTATAATCATTATCCATGTCGACCCAGCGACCAAGTCGTTCAATGATACTTTTCCAAGCACTGCGATAGGTCATGACAATGCCACGACAGGCGTTGTTATAATTACGGATGCCGAAATCCAGAACCTGTTGTCGGGTCTTGAGACCAAGTTGTTCTTCAATCTTGAACTCAATGGGTAAGCCATGAGTATCCCATCCCCAGCGACGAGGGACGTGATATCCTTGTTGATACAGCCACCGACCAATACAATCCTTGATAGTTGAGGCTAAAGCATGACCGTGATGAGGCAGGCCGGTAGCAAATGGTGGACCGTCGTAGAAATTCTTGACCGGACGACCTTCAGACAGTCGTTGACTTTCAGTAAAGGCGCCGATGGCTTTCCAATATTCATTGATTTCGGTTTCGGTCTGAAGAAGAGCTGACATGGTAAAGTCAGTTGAGCTGAGCTGTGGGTTGGCCGCGAAGCGTGTTAATAATTATTATTCATTATAATTATTAATGTTAGATATTAATGTTTCCGACAAAGTTTAAGATATGACGATAGATAGATAGAAGTCTCGCCAAGGTACTACCCTTGGAACGCCCTTTTTGCACTTTTCTAGCGTCCAAATCCCTGGTATAAACACTAAGGACTGAGCGTCTCCATTTTGACAGATTCTGAAATAATTGGTCGGACATTCTCTCAAAGTTAACCAAAGTTTAACTTCTTTGAAAGAAGTTAACATTCGATAGATAGAAGTCTCGCCAAGGGTAGTTTGTCCACAAAGTGGACAAACCGTATGTGAGCTTTAGCTCACATATATGCTACCCTCGGAACGCCCTTTTTGCACTTTTCTAGCGTCCAAATCCCTGGTGAAATTAGTAAGGACTGAGTGTCTCCATTTTGACAGATTCTGAAATAATTGGTCGGGTCTTCTTCCAAAGTTAACCAAAGTTTAACTTCTTTGAAAGAAGTTAATATTCGATAGATAGAAGTCTCGCCAAGGTACTACCCTTGAAACGTCATTTTTACACTTTTCTAGCGTCCAAATCACTGGTATAAACACTAAGGACTGAGCGTCTCCATTTTGACAGATTTCAGAATCAAACATGTTTCAACAAGTTATGGACAATATATCTTACCGTTCGAGACGATAATTTACTAGGAAGGAACTTTCTCATCTGATGACTAATACGTTTGACACATTCGCGACAATGACAGTTACGGTATTTGCCTTGATATCTTTTCAGCTCGCTAATCATGGCTGTGGCACACAATTTCTTAGCATCTGGTCGGTCTAGGAAATTATAATAGAGTTTGATCCCACGATGGTTGAAGTGGTCGATTGTCGGTTGATACCGTTGAAGAAAAGTTTGTTCTTCTTTCTTGATATTACTATACTCATTGCCTCTTATAATAACGACAACATCGGCATCTCTGACAAAAGGATGATGATGTAAATCATCACTACTTCTATATTTGATCAAGCTTACATCATTACCAGGTAACAGTTCTTCGATGAATAATTCCCATATCTTACGATTGAGATGATAAGGTACACCATGTCTTTCCTGTGACCCGATCTGGTGGATAATATATTTAACGTTGGGTAACCGCATATTGACAAAGTGGTTGATCGTTTTAAAATGTCCCCGATGAGGGGGACAATAACATCCTTTGAAATATATAACGTATCTCAGTGATGGATCGAATCTCATCGCCTCACCCTTACACTCCCATATAAAGTCCATTTATTATATCAGGTCATAAATTTTTTCTTGTTGATCTGGTAGAGATATATCGAGTCGATATGGAAGGGATATGGTCAAGCAGATAAGATCGCATATACTAGTATACGACACAGTTAAAGTTATTATGGTTAAATATTAAAATGGCCGATATCTGCTTTAAAAATAAAATCGGACTAGTGCTCGAAGGTGGCGGAACTTTAGGCATAGCTCATATTGGTGCTTTGGTCAAATTGGAGCAAATGGGATATTTACGCAACTTTAGATTTTTTGCCGGCTCATCGGT
>Ga0136601_1000285_pt1 | contig 23561 bp, 28 predicted proteins | sample AntRauMFilla2699_FD_181020 | JGI IMG/M metagenome (GOLD analysis project Ga0136601, IMG submission 181020) | Saline lake microbial communities from Rauer Islands, Antarctica - Metagenome Filla 2 #699 | ecosystem: Environmental > Aquatic > Non-marine Saline and Alkaline > Saline | place...
CATTTTTTCTTTTTTCTTTTTTCTTTTTTTTTTTCTTGTACAAATATATTATTTGGTGGTAGTCATTTTTAACTATGGGAGATTTTGGTAATGATAAGTGATTTAGGTTTTTTATTTAGTGAGGGTATATTAGCTGTAGCGATTCAGCGATATTCGGATGGTATGCGAGAGTGGATAGGTAACAGTTTAGATTTTAGTGATAAGATAGAGCAGTTGCAATGGGTCCGTACAGAGGGTAAAGTCCTCTTAGTGATGTTATTATGGAGTTATGGTAGATTTAGTGTCTCGGACATTTCTATTGCCTTAGGCGTGTCGGAAAGTGCAGTTAGGGTACGTTTATTAAAGGGAGACGATTTATTACGTAGTAGTCAGCGATTTAAGAGTTTGTATGATGGTTATCGTTTACGTCATATAGAGCAGATGCAGGAATTATTTAATTTAGAGTTTGAGGACAATTATTCTATTGACGAGATAAGATTTTTAAGGGCAACGGATGAGTATATTTATTTAGAATTGGAGGGAGGTATAAAGATTAGATTGGGTTTGAACCAGGCGATGGGTTTGGGTCATTTATCGAGGATGATAGCAGGAACTAAGAAAGGTGTAAAGTTACGTAAATTAAATTTAATAGAGGAGTAAGTGATGGGATATTTAAGTAATAAGGATGCTGTTGAATATATTAACAGTTTAGAGGAATTTGTGGCAAGTAATACTATGGGTGTGTGGTTATATAATAATTATTTTGTGTTTAGTTATGGGGAAATAATTGGTTTTAATGATAGGAGTAAGTGGTATGTGAATGACGGTTATTACAGTCAGACTACTAGTCGTCATAGGAGCGCATTTTTCAAGAATATGAGTGAGGATAAGAAGGTTCATTTAGATATGGAAGCATTCAGTTCATTATTAAAGGAGCGAGGAATAAAATGAGTAAGATAGGAAAAGAGGAGATTACTTTTACAGAGCAAGAAGAGTACTCTAAGAAGCTTTTAGCATTAAGAATGTCGAAGACTGCCCCTAACCTAATAAAGAACCGTAAGGGGAAAGGAGGAAGAGAATACAAGTATGTTACAAAGCATGCAGGGTATAGGTGGTTAGACAAGCATTATCCAGGATTGTGGTCATTTGAGATTAAGGACAAGTTTTTTGACAGGATGTATTATACTCATGGTAGTTTAGTGATAAAAGACCCAGTAACTGGGTTTTTACGTAAGTTCGAAGATTATGGTATAGCGGAATTAATAGTGAAGAACGAGGACGGTACAGTATTAGATCAGATGTATTATAAGACATCAGCATCAGATGCTTTTAAGCGTTGTTGTGTACAAGCGGCAGCATTTAACGATGTATATAGTGATGATGAAGAGGGTTTTAGCGATTTACCTGACATTAGATGGGAGAAGTTACTTCCCCATATAACTAAGGCTAAAGAGAATTTCACAGATGAGCAAATAGGTAATCAGTTTGTATATTTAATAAGTGGAACTTTGAGTGAAGAGCAGCTATTGGGAGCATGGAATGTTAATGGATAGCATGACAGCTTGGGATAATTGTACTTATTGCAATAGTGAGAATTTAATTTTCGGAGTACGTTCTTTTGTGAATGACAAATTGATGAAAGTTGAATGTGAATGTAAGGATTGCGGAAAAATATTTTGGAAAAATTTGAGTAAGGAGAACTTTGACAAACTTAAAGAGCGAGAAGAGAAAACTAAGTAGTCTATTCTTTGAAGCCATACAATCTGCAGGAATTTTAATAGACTCTGGTCAATATTTGATATTAACAAGTGTTAATAGTGATTCTTTCCATTACAAGCATGGAAAAACAACGATAGTTACATTTAGTGGAGCTTGGGTGTCCTTTAGATACGGACTAGACAAAGATAAGAAATATGTACCTGAAAACTTTGAAAATATATACGATGAAATATTCGCTATTGATTTATTGTCAGAAGGGTACTTATGGGAAGCTATCGACCATTATTGGCCAGAGTTATTAAAAGAGGATAAAATGCTTTCAGAGAGCATTAGACAACGAAATAGAAGTACAGAAGCAGCGATAACGAAAGAGGATAATTTGGACTATTTAGAAATCGTAAAAGATTTATTATTATTCAATTTGTAGTTGTCCACAAGGGATATATTGATTATATTTGTATAGGTCAAATATTTTATAAATTAATAAAGAGAGGTAAGTATGTTTGTAGATGCTGTAAAAGGTAATGAGAACACGGTAAAGAAACCGTACACTCCTGCAATAGAGAACAATGATATAGTCGAATTAATGATACTGGGTATTAGTATGCCACAGGGTTATATCAACAAGTTAAATAAAGAGAATGTAGAAATAGAGAAATCATTTCAGCAAACAGGTATTCCACAGGAGAAAATGGTAGCGACTTGGGCCGAAGGTGGAATGAGTATGCAGGTAGCAGTATTAAGAAAGTGGAATGAAGAAGACACAGAAGAGGATTTTATAGATCGTTTAGATGTATCTAAATTCTTATATCACTCGATAATAATGCAGACACCGACACAATATTACGAAAGGGGTTTCAATATCAAATCTGAACGTAGGGGTGGACATATAACTACACGTAACGATAATGGTTCTTGGGATGGTGCTTTTAGACAGGATTCTGTGACTAAAGAATTGTTACCAGAGATTCAAGAGATATATCCAAGTCCTTCATTAGAGGTATGGTGGATGAATGGTCAGAAATATAAGACTGTAGATGAGATTACAGCAACGGAAGCGGAAGACAATGAAGCTAAAAAGGTTTTGAATAAAGAAAAGAAACGTTTAAAGGGTTGGGATAAGTTACGTAGTTATTGGAAGAATATAACAGAAGAGCATTCACGCAACTTTTTAGCATTAGGTTTATCATCAAGATTTTTATTATATAATGAAAAAGATGTTACTCCAAAAGAATATTTCTTACCGACCCCTGGGATGATATTCACAGCTAAGGTTCAGCGGAAAGAAAATAGCAAATATGTAAATTTCATTTCTCACGAATGGGATTTCAATATAGGTGAACGAGGAGCTTGGACTTATTTTAATAACGGTGTTCACAAGCCAACGGCAGAAGACATTGAGTTATTAGAAAAAGTGAAAAGAGCTAAGGACACTTGTTTCTCATGACAGGAGCTGAAATAGGAATGTTTAAAGTCCTTCTAAGACATCCGAGTTTAACTGGGATAATGACGGAGGACTTATTATTATCAGAAGTATCTGTATATGTATTTAGATTAATACAGCAAGAAGATATGTATGAGGGGCAGATTACTAAGACTGTGTTTACGAGTTTAGTTCATAAGCATAGAATTAAGATTGACACGAAGACAATAAACCAAATATTTGCAGAGATAAGAGGGGTATCATCTAACAAGGAGATTGCTAAACGTGAATTATTAGCATTAATCAATATTCAGAAAGACGAAAGTGACAAAATAGAATTACTCTCGAGGATGGATAAAGCTAAAGTTCATATTCGAAAGAATGAAGTAAAGCAAGCGGAAGCTATATTACGAAGTATTCATTTATCTGATGCAGAAGATGTATTAGATAGTCAGCAGTTAATGATGGATTCTATTATCAATACCAGTGGATTTAAGACTGGCATACCTGAAATCGACAATAAGAAGTTAGCATTTGCCAAAGGGGATATAACTTCTGTTGTTTCTGATAGTGGGGCTATGAAAACATATTTTGTTATGTGGATGTTATTAAAAATATTAATGGAAAATGATAAGTTTCTTGGTATTTTCTTTGAAAAAGAGATGGAGATTAAAGATGTTGGAAGACGTTTATTATCTTGGACTATCAAGGAAAGTTCAATTAGTATATTAGAGAAGTCAGTAGATGATCATGAAGGAGCTATAAAGCACTATGGTAATCTTATTAAGGAACACATGAACGATACGGTTTCTGATGTGATGAAAAGGTTTATAGCTGTACCTAATACACGATTCAATACCCCAATTGATATGTTACGTTATATGGAACGATATGATGCTGATGTATGGGGTTTAGATTATATGACGCAGATTACATCTGACAATAGCAATATAAAAAGCTATAATGAAAAAGTAATGGATTCTATTAATTCATTAAAACAAATATGTGCAGAAACGGAAACACATGGTATAATAATCAATCAAGCTAAAAAAGACGTAAGCAATAGCAAAGACAAGAGAATTACTTCTCCTAAAGAGATTGAGTGGTCTAAGAATATTGAGAATGTATCGGCAAATATTTATTCATTATTTTACCCTTGGAAACATAGAGATTCGTTTTTGAAAGCTGATTTTATGAATGGAATACAAGGAGTACCTTATAAGAAATCATTTTATTATTTATTAGATTTAAAGTCAAGGCATACTACTGATACTGATATTGGGATATTAGAAGCGAATCCAGATCATAGTAGTTTTAATGAATTTAACGAAGAGGAATATAAAATGGCTTTAAGGTGGTATGACAATTATGTATCTTATGTAAAAGGGAATGAACAATGATTAACAAATTAAGAAAAGGAAAGAAAAATGAAAAGAAGAGTGAAGTATATTTAGCTGAATGTGGTTTTGAATTAATAGAGACTGTAAAGAGTGTAAAAAGTTTTGGTTCGATAGACTTTTTTGGTTTATGGGACCATATTGCAGTTTGCACTAAGAATTGTTCGATAACAGTAGAGGATATTAATTCACGTAAGAATACATTTCCTATGAGTTTTTTAAGAGGAGAGGTATTGTTTATACAGACTAAAACTAACAAAAAACCGAGTGCGAATAAGATGAGAGAGCATATAGATTTTTATACAACATCGCATAAGTTATTAGTAATTTGGAAAGATAGAACTAAAGAACCAAGATTAATTTCATTAAATAGAGAAGTGTTATGAGGGTATTAATTGAATGTCAGATTAACGATAAAGAGGTATTTGATGCTTTAAAGAAGTATCACAGTTTATGTATGTATTTCTATTCAGAGAATGGATATATTTCAAAATTAATATTCAAGGTATTGGATACAACAAAGGAAACAATTTCTTCGAGAAGTAGGAAAAAGGATATTGCTGAAAAGCGACATATTTATACGACATTGGCTTATTTAGGTACGAAGTACAACACAGTAACAATTGCTAAGTGGACAGGTAGAACAGACCACGCGGCTGTCAATAATTCAAGAAATGTAGTAGTTAATAGAATTAATTTTGAGCCAAGATTTAAAGAAAAGTTTTTATTTATTTTAAATATTTTGATTACAGTTTTAGAAGAAAGTTATGACGAAATTATCGAAAAACACAAATAAGCTATTGCAATTAGCGATTAAGGCATTAGAGTTCATCAAAAATAGGAATAAATATGTTTACGACGAAACTGTATTCGCAATAGAACCTGTTTGGAACAATTGTGCTTGTAAGTTTCATTGTAGCATAGTAGGAGCAATGTGTATATTTGTTTTCCAACGTCCTTATGGTATAGTAGGAATGGAAGATTTGAATAAACACAATTGCAATCAGATGTATGCTTTAATAGATTTGTGTAACGGTAAGATAGGAAGTGGCTTAAAAAAGTTAGGTATGCCTAACAATTATAAAGATGTAGAAAATAAAGTATTTAAAACGGTAGAAGGAAGAATTGAATTTATAAAAAAAATAATAGGAAAATTAAATACGAAATTATGATACGAGTACAAAGAAAGAGAACAAAAGGTTATAAACTGCCTGAAAATACTAAATGCGTTAATCGTGGCACGAAATGGGGAAACCCAATAAAAATAATAGGCGACCAACTTTACATAGATGCTGGATATAGAAGAACTATACTTGACAAGTGGGTTCGGTTATGGGTTGGTGATATTGATGATGTTGTTTGGCTTTATCGAAAACTTTTAAATGGCGATAAATTCCAAAATAAAGACTTACAATACTGGTCTGACAAATTTAAACAACTTGATTTGAAAGAAATTGAAGGCAAAAATTTAGCTTGCTTTTGTTCTCTTTCTTCTCCGTGCCACGCAGATGTGTTAATCGAAAAAGCGAATAGTAAGGAAGAATTGAATTTATAAAAAAAATAATAGGAAAATTAAATGGAAAGTGAATTTGAAACATTAATAAAATCATCATTGAACCAAATAGAGTTAGCTGTTACTCAAGTAGTGGATGCTATATTGGTTTCTCACGAGAAGGGTAATGGTGGTATAAGAGACATTAATTATGACAAAGAATTGTTAATAGCCAAGATAAAAGCTGAAACAGGAGTAAGTAATGAATGAATTACAGATTATAGAGAAGTTCAAATTATTATCAATAAATGAAGGGGAAATTCACGATTTAATGGATATGGATATTCCGTTAATTCAGAAAATTGATCCAATAGGATATTACAATAAAAGAATTGATAAAGAAATAGAACTAATAAAAGAAAGGAAGAGAGACTTAAACAACAAGCAGAATCATCTTAAAGTTATTAAAGAAGATTTGAGGAGCATATTAATTCATCATTTAAAAGAAAAGGATGGTAATATGGTTAAGGGTTTAGAAAGTAAAGCGTGGTTGAATAAACGTAGTCAAAAAATTCCTATTGAAAGTGAATTAAAAAAAGAAAATTATAAATACACTTTAACTTTAAAGGGATTGAGTTGGGAAGAGTATCAAATAATTAATAATGGTTTAGAAGCTATAAAAATAAAGCCAAAGATTGAGAAAGAAATAGATATATCAACTTTGAATAAAGACCAGTATGTTAAAACGAAGAGTATATCGGTATCAATATCAAGTAACGATGGTGTTAGCAATGAATAAAATACAAAAAGAGATAGAGACTATTACAGTATTTTTGGATAAATGTATTCTTACAAGAACAAGTAAATTTATTTAACCCCCGACAATGGCGGCAAGTACCGAAAGGTATGCGCCGTCTTTTCTTTTTAGATGTTATATGAAAATAAATAAAGATAGACATAGAGAATTTTTAAAGGGTATTTGTTCTTATTATGGAGTTGACTATTATGAGTTTATACGCCCATCAAGAACACCGCTTTGCATTAACTTACGTTCAATGCTTATTCTATATTATAAAAAGCAGACTTTAAGTAACAAGGAATTATCTGTAATATTTAATATAGATGAATCTACTGTATATCGAAATAATTTTTATGCAGAAACACAATTAAAAGACACAACAGTTGGTAAAGACCTATTAAAAACAATAGAAAGTATGTTATTTAAGCAATCTATTGGTATTAGAACGGCTTTCGAGCAATTAATGTATGAAAGGATAACAACAAAAAGGAAAACCTAACCTCGTGCATTCCTGTACGAAAGAACTATTTTCAATTTGCAATGTATATTTATTATGTTATAAATTGCACTATGAAGAAACCGAATAAAAAAGAACAAAAGATAATTGATAACTTTACTTATGCTTATATTAATCGGAATAAAATATTCGATGAAAGGCATAGCAGAGCAGAGTTTTATCATTCTGACGTAGAAGGAACACTTTCAGACTTAACTGAATACCAAAAAGAAACAATTAAAAATTCTTATAATATTCCTATTTCCACCAAGTTATCTTATCCAATTATCGAACAGATAATTTCTTTTTTGACTGGGCCAAAACCAGTGCCACGTTTAATATCAGCATCAGAAGTAACCAAAGAATTTAGTGAAGTAATGACTAAAGCATTTTATGGTGTATGGGCTGAATCAAAAGGAAACGATGAACTCAAAAAAGCTATTCAAGATGCAGTTGTAACAGGCAGTGGTTACATAATGGTAAAGAAAAATAACTTTTTCGAAGAGTCAACATTTAATACTACAATTAAACAATGTCCTTGGCACACAGTTTTTGTAGACCCACAATCAAGAGAAGCCGATTTCAGAGATGCTGAATTTTTAGGTACTTGTGAAGTGATGACTAAAGCAAAAGCTGAAAAATTATTCGATACAAAAATTACAAATATCGAAGGCCAAGAATACCCAACTAATCTATTTGTAAAAATGCCTAACATTGAAATAAAAAACTATTGGTCAGTAACTGGCCAAAGTGAAACAATGGCTGAAAAATGGGTTATAGTATTAGAATATTTTGAAAAAGTAGAAAATAATGTTTACATATCTGAGAATGGAGATATTAGTGGAGACAAACCAACTCCGATAGAAATCTCTAACCCTGCTGTTGCTCCTTTGAAAGAGGAAATAATGGCATTAGAACAAAGTAAAACAGGACTGTTAGGACAAACACAAGGGTCATTAGAAGACCAACAAGAAATAACTAAACCTGATATGTTTGAAACTCCAGAAGACTTTCAGAACGCTGCTGAAATGGAAGGCGATTTAGCTGCCGAACAAGAAGATAATTCTGCACAAATACAAGAAATAGAACAACGATTACAAAAACTCTCTATGCAATTAGCACGAATACCTAAAATGGTAACGGCTTATGAAATGGAAACAGTAAAAGAAGAAACTGTAATTGCAATGGACTATAAATCTATTAAGAAAAAACAAATTAAAAGAACCTTATTAGTAAACGATAAAATAATAGAAGAAGAAACACTTATTAGTAATCGTTATCCAATCCATCATATTTATATCGACCATAACGGTAGCCCAAATAAAACTTATGGAATGATTCATAAGATTAAAGACCTTGTCAAAGCTATGAATAAGTTTTGGTCGGCTATGCTTTATGATAGTATGAGCAATAATAACAAAAAAGTATTATATGCTGATGGCACAATATTAGAAAATTCAGACTTAGAAAGAAAGTGGAATACGCCTGGTGGGGCATTTATAAAGTATAGACCTAATTCAAGCTTACCTAACGGTGGTGCTCCTACCGTAATAGAACCTTCCCCATTGAACCAGGCTTATCCACAAATAATTGAAATGTTAAAGCAATTAGTGGAATATGTAACAGGTATTCACGGAATAATGCAAGGTAATAACAATGGTGGTACTTCTACTTTTGGAGGTATTCAGTCATTACAGAATTTTGGTACACAAAGAATTAAATTGTATTCAAGAAATATAGAAAATGCTCTTTCCGATTTAGCATATACTACAGTTACATATTTACAACATTATGCACCAGTCGATAAGGTACTAACTTATTTTGATGATAATGGTGATTCAAGTGAAATAAGAATATTAAATGATTTTAAAGATGTTCAATTTAAGGTCAGAGTAGATATAACTAATTCATTACCTACTCAAAGACAAGCAGCTGTACAATTACTTGGTAACATTACACAGACAACACAAGACCCACAAGTTGGTAAATTGTTAACAGAATTAATGTTACAATATATGGATATGCCAGAAGGAAATGAAATATTAAAAAAGATAAATACAGTAGAAAATTTGCAAGCTCAATTACAGCAATTGCAAACTCAATTAGAACAATCTGATAGTTTGAATAAGACACTTGAACACAATCTTAACCAAGTAAAAACAAGTAATCAAAGTCAAGTAGAAGCAGAAAAAGCCAAAGGAGATATTAAAGCAGAAAAAGCGAAAGCAGTTGCTGAAATCAAGAATGGCGGACAAGAAGAAGAAATTGAAGAAGAACCAACAATTGAAGGAGAGTTTTAATGTTATACAATCCGAATAACGAGGATGATTTATACAATCTTTACTATGGCGGTGAAGATGAAGAAGAAGAGGAAAATGAAGAATCTATTAATCAAAATGAAGAAGAGGAAAGTGGAAATACTAAGAGAGAAGAAACTGATGAATTTGAAATCCCATCAGAAGATAACGGAGAAGAGGAAGTTAAAGAAGATTTGGAAATCCCAATGGACAAAACTACAGAAGATAATGATAATGATGCCGATATTGTTATACCTGAAAGTTTTGAAAGCGTTGAAGAGGAAAAAGATTTTTATAAAACGCATTTTGAAAATTCAAAAAGTAAATTTAAAGATTTTAATGCTGACAATATTATTGAAAAATATGAAGACCAGTTAATAGAAAAAGAAAACGACTTTGAAGAATTGAAAGCATTAAGAAATATGCTAAAAGGTAAACCTGATCATTATGTAAAAATGAGATTCAAAGACCAATTAGAAAAAGCAGGTTACAATAGTAGTCTGACAGTAGATGAATCGAAAACAATGATACACGAAGAATTAGTAAAGTCATTCGGTTCAAACTATGGGCAAATTTACGATATTGACGAAGCGGCTGAAGAAGGCACAATTTCATATAATATGTTAAAAAAACAAAATGAAATTAAAGAAAAGATAAAGGAAATAAACTCTCAAAAAACAGAGCAAGCATCTGCACCTGTTGGCGACCCAGAAGAAGCAAAAAAACTAATTAATGAAAGTTTGAGCAAAGCAGGTTTAAAAGAAAACTCTATAAATAAGTTTATAGAAGATTTATCTTCACAAGGGCAAGAGTTAGTGAACAACCCAATAAAAATGTACAAGGCACTCTATATGGACAAAATAATAGAGAAAGAAAGAGTCAAGGCATTTGAAGAGGGAAGGAAAGAAGCATTAGCAGATTTAAAAAAAGTAGGTTCGTCTCCGAGAAAAGAAACTAATAGTGATGAGCCAGTTACACGAATTAATAAAGAAGTTTCATACATTTAATAATCAAGGAAAAATAGCATGGCTACAAATCCGCAAGTAGGAGCCGAAGGACACGCGTGGTCTGGACTCTTCACATCAGGTTCGATACCTGAAAGGTATAAAAATCTTGATACATTAGGAAAGATGTCTTTTATCACAAGACATCAAACTCCTTTTCTGTCAATGATAACACAAAAATTCCCTAACGCAAAGAACAAAGATTCGAGAGTATTTAGAACTCACGAATTAGAAGAATTGTCAAGGGTATTTAATGTAACGGTCGGTTCAACTGATACTAATCATCAAGTATTTGGTGTATCTAATTCACAAGCAGCAGAAATCACAATTAATGATATGCTGTATTTCCGAAACACTTATGCAGAAGTAACAACACAAGCAATGGTTACTGGTCAAGTTATTCCTGGTGGTGGTACTAATGTAGGGCCTGACATTTTAAGTCCTGTTGGTAACAATCCGACTGGTATAAATTTCAGTAGGTCATTTGGTGCAAGTGGAAATAATATGTTCACTAATATTGAAGCTGTAAAAATTGTTGATATTGGCGCACCAAATAGTGCAGCTGCAGGTTCAACAACTGTTACGGTAAGAAGATGTTTCTTTGGACCGGGTGGTTTTGACCAAGGGTTTAAAATCATTGATGATAACTTAGTCAATACTGCTGTTCAAGCAGACCCTAACAATGCAAGAATTAGAATAGGAGATACATTCTTACGTGGTGCACCTGCATTTAAAGAAGGTACTGGCGCTCCGAGTGGTTTCCATAAGAACCCTATTCAAGACAACAATTGTACACAAGAATTTAAATATGCAGTAGAGATTACGAAAGAATCGTCTATTGATATTAAAAAGATTGGTTATGACCCAATGACTGTTCATAGAAAACTAACTAATGCTCGAATGATGTTAGATATGGAAAGAACGATGATATTTGGTCGTAAGGGTGTACAATCAGATGCAAGTGGTAAAGCACTTTACACTACTGGTGGAGTTGTTGAATTTGTGCCTAAAGATGAAAGACACATTTTACAATACACAGGACAAACGTTAAATTATTCTGACTTCTTAGATTTAGGATATAATATTTTAGATTTAGGTGGTGGATCAAAGAGAACTTGTTTTGTGGGTGTTAAACTTTATAATGCTTTCAAAAAATCATTTGCAGAACACGATGCGTTTAGGTTCAACAAAGCTGATACAGAGAAATTCGATTTCAATATTGAAAGTATCTATGTATCTGGTGGCGAATTGAATTTAATACCATTGCATTCAATGGATGAATTTGGTTGGTCTGACAAGATGTTATGTTTAGACTTAACACATCCATCATTTGTTCCAGTAACTCATAAGGGTTGGGATATGAAAGTAGAGACAGACATAGGAGAAAAAGGTGTACAAATTTATAAAGAACAAATTATCGGAATGAAAGGATTGGAAAGACGTTACAGCGAATACCAATCAATTGTTGATTTCGGTGGGTTTGTATAAGAGGAAAAAATGAAAAATTTAATATTAATATTATTGGGTGTGGTGTTACTTTCCTTATCATTGGAAAGTGCACCTCCTTACCCTTACGAAATAAAGTATCAAGAAGTATTTTATAAAACTTTTGAATTAGATTCAAGTGCTTCTGACACTATCGAAGGCAAGATGTTTATACCATATTGTGATTCATTAGCATTTGTCGTAGAAATAGTTAGTGCTGATAGTGCTTATACTTATGATGGCTCACAAATAGCTGTGGATGCACGTATAAGGCATTTAACAACAAGTGGTTTATCTGACACTACACAATATGCAAATTTACAATCTGCAATAATAAAAGCTAGTGACGAGGGCGTTGCTAAATTTGGTGCAATAATAACACAGAATACGGCACAAGCAGGAAGTCGTGCACGATTAGAAGTTAACGTAACCAATGCAGACGATGGCATACAGAAGTTTAAAGTTAGAGTTTACGCAATAAAGAGATGGAGATAGTAAAATGAGTTTAACAACAAATAAACATGGTATTAACCATAACACAGAAGCACCTTCTAATGCCGTTGTATTTGAAAAATATGATGGTAGATTTAGAGATTATGAAGGCAAAGGAATGTTATTGTTCTTTAGAAAAGCTATAGTAGCGGCAGGAATTGTAACTGTAAATATGGAAATCAAACCAGGGGCAGAAGTTTATGTTTTTCCTATGATTCCTATTATAGTGGCTACTGGTAATAATGTTACTTTTAAAGCGGCAGATTTTCATGACGGTACTTCATTAGCAAACGCTGAGGAAATTGTGGTAGCGGTTTTAGCAAATCAAGCTGACGTTAAAACAGCTGGACAACCTCACTAAGGGAAATAAAATGAAAAACTTGATAACAGTATTATGGCTTCTTCTAATACTTGTTTTCACAGCTTTATCAGGGTCGCCACAAGCGGCCTTGTTAAAGACTGAAATCAGCACTTTAGGTGCAGGTTCATCAGATACATTAACAATTAGTAATGTACCTATTGGTGGAGACAGTTTAGGAGTTTCAGTAGAATTTGACGTAGATAGTATTAGTGGTGAATTAAGGTATCAGTATTTAAGTTTTAACAATAAATCTGACACTACTGCTTTTGAGAATTTACCAGTAATAGTAACAATACCAACACACGGTTACACAGAAATAAGTAATGCTATTCCAATGAAAGCAGGAGCAGTCAAATTGCAATATTACTTAATTATAACTAACGATAAAGCAAGTACACAAACGGTTAATACAAAAATATATACTGTATTAAATAGATAATGAAAATATGGCAAGCACATAAAGCTTTAGCAGATGCGGTAGGAGATACTGCTGACATAGATAAGGACAATCTTTTTGATGGTGTAAGATACACTAAAGCAGAAAGAGATAGTTATTTGTATCAAGCAATGATAAGAGTTTTTAATAAGTTATTACAGCCATTAAAAGCTCTTCCTTCTAAGCAAATGTATATGATGGCTGAAAGATATTTTCCTAATATGATTAAATATATAGTGTTCGATTATACTGGTGATATTAGTTTTAATCTTTTTAGTTACGATTTAGAAAAGAGTGAAGGTATTTATGTTGCTATGCCTATTAATATGTTTGCAATTTCTGTATTAGAGCATCCAGTTAAATATACTGGTTATCCTATTCCATATAAACCGATGAGTGAAGTTAATGGATTGATTAATACGAGAAATGCTTTTTTGCCTGATTTATTTTATACGTTTTCGAATTTACCTAATGGCGATTCAACAGTTACTATTTATGATTATCAAAGTGAATTAGAAAACTTACCTCCATTATTATATGATAAGAAAATAAGATTTGATTATTTGAATTACCCATTAGACCCATCGACACAAGGCAATGAAGATTTACTTGATATAGAGCCTGCTTATTATGATATGGTAATAACAACGGCTGTAGTTTTGATGTACAGAGATGATCAAGAGATAGAAGGGATAGAAAGAATAATGTCATTAATTGAACCATTTATGCCAGGAGGGAGATAATGGGAGTTTTAACTTTACCAGTTTTACCTACGTTAGGAAGGACTTGGACACATAGAAAAGCAGTATCAGAAGCAATGGTATTAACTAATACTGTTGATAATGAAAAAGTACAGACTTCAAATGTAAGAGCTCATTTAAATATGGCAATATCTACAATAGTCGAGCAATTAGAATTAAATGCTGACCCATTTTATGGTATAATTTATAAATGTGAGATTGAAGACAGTTTAAATGATGCAGGAGTTCATTGGATAGATTTAGCTACGAATATACCATTCTCTGCTCATATACCTATTCAGAACTTATCTAAAGTAGAAAGAGTATCGTGTCATAATTCTGACGATACAGTACAAAACCCTTATGTAGGTAATTTCAGTAGAAAAGATATTGCTGAAATAGTACATTTAGGAAACAATCTTAATGTACAGCATAGAGATAGTATTTATTGGACTATGTATGGCCCACAGATACTTTTATTCATTGGAGACAATATTGCAACGAGTGTCAATGGGAAAACCGACACAGCGTACATATTGCCTGAAAAACAGATAGCTATATTTGGAATACGGCAGCCAATGTTAGATGATTTATTGTCTATTGCTATTGACCCAACAAATATTATTGTAGGAGTACAATCAGCAACTTTTGATAATGTTATTGATTTACCTGATAGGTATATTAAGTTAGCGATAGCGTTAACACAAAAATTTATATTAGAGCAATTAGAAAAAACTATACCACAGCAATTAGAGCAAAGTATAGAAATGCAGTTTAGAAAAGCTAATCAAGATGTACAGCAAGAATTACAGACTGAAAAAGCGAGAAGAGAGAAAATTCAATACGGACAACAGAATAAATAATGGTAGATATTAAACTCATATTATCTGACGTACAAATGGACTTAGGAGACCATGCACACGAAGCAATTCAGAGAGCTGAATATGTTGATAGTGTAAATAACATTTTAAGAAAAATAGCACAACGGACAAAGATTTGGATAAACAGAAAGATATATCAACCGAATGATGGTACTGGAACAGCTCCTGTATATCAATGTGCTATTGATTCAGCAGACAGCCCAGTAGCATTAATATCTGTATATAGAAGCGACGATAATTTAAACTTTTTAGAATGTAGAGAATATGGTTATGAAACTAATATGGCTACATTAAGAGATGAAAGTTCATTTAAAAAAAATACAAGTCAATTAGGTAAGAAGCATTTTCATACTCAATATAGAAATGAAGATACTGGAGCAGTTGATGACGGTAGATATATTATATTCAATGAACCTATTATTCCTAATGAATTTATAGCAGTTGATTTTATTTCAGGCCGTCCTATGAATGTTGTAACTTGGGATGAAAATATGACATTACAAGTACCTGATTTTTTAGAAGATGCTATCCGATATGGGTTACAATGGAAATTAATGGAAAGATTATATAACCGTGGCAATGACAGTTATGGTCCAAGAGTAAATAGAGCTATGGAGAACTATGACACTTATGAAAGAGAAGCCAGTAGCATAGCTAACAATTATTTACATAAGGGTAGTTCTATGCAAATAACTCCTATTAATTATTTACCAGAGCAACGTTATTAATAAACAATTATATACAAGACAACAGTCATTTGAAAAAGGCATAGTAGAAAATTGGAAGCAAGATGATTTTCGACAGCCTACTGGTGTTTTGTATTTAGAAAACTACAATCCTAATTTAGAACATAAATCATTAATCAAAAGATTTGGCGAAAGATTAGAAACATATAAAGACAGACCAATTTTTTTTTATGTTGGTAATTATAGTCAAAACGTTTTTAATTATCCTGAGAACAGGGAAATTAGTTTCGCTCACGATATTCTTTTAACAAGCAATCCTGATTACAACAAATCTTACATTTCTTTTATCAAACGGTTACCTAAATTAACGGCAGAACCTGGTGAAAGAGATAACTTATTTAATGATAATCTTATCAATTTAGAACCTGAATGCACGGCTGTAGTGGCGAGGGTAATTGAAAATGATGGTACTGATGATATTGTTACATGGACTGAACCATTTCATGCAGAAGCTAAATACCCAGGTTGGTACACAGTAGGTTTTTATACTGACCACGTAAGATATGGGGAACAGTTATTATTTACTACTGCATTAGAAAACAAAGAATATGGTACTGATTTAGATAGATATTTATTTCCTGTTTACCAGTGGGGTTTATGGGATATAACTAAAAAAAGAAAAGATGAAAATGACTGGTGGAATGGGATTGATTTTTCTGATTTAAAGACTAACAAGAAAGATTACCGTAAATGGAAAGTTAAGACACCCACAATGGATTTTTTACGTGGAGATGTAGTTGGATATACTTGGTGGGATAAAGACACAGATACGTGGAAAAGAAAAAGGGATGAAAAACCTATTGAAATAATGTTTATGGAAAATGATTTAGACTATGCAGAAGTAGAATGGGCTAAAGATTTCTTTTTTGGTGCGTTTGATAGGGGCAGAGGTGTTCCGGGGTCTAATGGCATATCTATTGATACAATAGTAAATGAACGGAAATCATATTTATCTAAAAGTGCAACAGATAACTTTCCTAAACTAAATAGAAATAGAACTTATAATAATGAAAGTTTATTTTTTCATAGTTACGAAATATATGATAATAAGATTTATGAAGAAGAAATTACCAATAGGGGTTATGCTTTAAGTTATGTACAATTTGCTAATTGGGAAAGTAAGGAGTTATTTAATGGAAGCCCTCACGATTATCATTTTCCGATAGCTACTGAATATATTATTCCAAAAGCTATAAAAATAGCTTATTTAGATACTTATATACTTAGAGAAGACCAAGACGATGGCAGTGATGATAATTTAGAATATCATTTTATGAGACCAAGCCCACGTCATTTATATTTAAGATATATTGATAACAATGTACCTCGTCCTTGGCATAAAAAAGAAAAAATACCATTTGTATTAACGGTAAAAATAGGTGGTGTAGAAACGGTTTTATATAAAGATGTATATGAAATCCAAAGCCAACAAGGTATAGAAGGCCCAGAAATAAGTTACTATGAATTTCTAACAGAAGAAGGCAATCCTGCTACAGATAGTTATAGAGATGGATTTGTAATGACACCACCATCAACTTTAGATGTAGATGTGAACATAGATGGTGATATAGGTGATGGTAGTCCAATTATAAAATCATTAACTTCTAATGTAGCTATTCGTTCGGCTGATACGGCAAGTTTTTCTCCTCACGTTAGAATTGAAGAAATTGGAGACTTTGGGAATATTGGAGATAAAAAAGCAAAACTTACAATTAATAATATGCTTCAATTCTCAATCAAAATAAACAAAGAATATTTTGGAAAACTAATAGAACAAGAAGCAGTAGAATTTAATTTTTATGTATCAGAAAAACATGAAACTAAAAAACATTTATCTACTATCGGAATAATAGCACCAGTTGAAATACCTCCTGGTTATTATTCTAAACCTGCGGTAGAAGACGTAAATATAAATGATATAGATTTTGATTTTGCTAAGTTCAGATTAGTCAAATCATTTTTAATAAATGGAAATTCACAAGAAATTGATTACGAAAGTTATATTGGAACGGCTACTAAAACTAATGCTTGGGTTACAGGTTCTGATGATGGCGACACTAATTCTGATGATTATATTTATGCTGTTCCTAACGTTACTGATGGAACTGGTTTCATAGAAAGAGACAAATTACCATTATTCGATAATACTTTTGCAAAAAGAGGAGTGCCTTACGGTGGGGGTATAAATAACAATGATATGTGGTATTCAGATTTTACATTATGGGATTACCCTGCTGATGCACCACCATTGACTTTAAACAACTCTGGTAGATATTGGAAAGGTTTAGCTGCTAATCACATAGAAACGATTAGAGGAAGGACTTTCATTGCAGGATGTATTGATGAAAACGGTAAAGAGGAACAAGCTGTTATAAGGTATAGTGTAATTCAAAATGGTGTTCATTTAAAAGATGTATTTGTAGAAGAAGATGAAATTACTTTTGGCCATAGTCCTATTACAGCTTTATTAAATTACAGAGACCAGTTATGGGTATTCAATAGAGATAATCAATACAGATTAGCACCACATAATATATATGACCCGAATAGTTGGGAAGTATTAGATGTTCAACACGCACAAGGCACATTGTCAAACAAAACAATTGCAATCACTCCAAATGGCGTATGCTTTGCTTCTAAGAACGGTATATGGATAAGTGATGGTAGAATGCCAACGTCATTAACGGACAACCCTGAACGTGGTTTAGCTATCCAATCACTTTATCAAAGATTAACTTTAGGAAAGGTTTATGATTATCAGTCACAAATAGATCCAGGAAGACCTTATATAAATCCTGATAATGATTTTAACCCATATTTAGAATTGCATTACTCGAAAAAAAATAATGAATTAATTTTATCGACACCAGTTAAAAGGCAATCAGATGAGATGTATGAAGATTTACCTAACAATTATATTATTGATGACTGGGAATATTTGAATCACGAATTAAAATTGATTTACAGTTTCAGTAATAATAATTGGAGAACAGAAGTATTTAATACATCTACAGAAGGAATTACAAGTGCAGGTAGCTCTCGTTATAAAGATTATTCGAAAAGTGGTAAATTCCATATCAGTAATGAATTTGAAAGTGTAGTCAAAGAAGTTTATGGTGTTCCTAATAACGGTGCTATTGGCAGGAACAGTAATTATCCTAATGCAGGTATAACTTTTAATGAAACTGACTCTGATTTAGATTATGACTTAGTAAGTTTTTTAGAATTTTTAAACGTAACAGAACAGAATTATACTGATTATGAAAAAGCTATTCCAATAATTGGAAAAATAGTAACACATGAAATTGGAGATGGAGAAAATGATTTTGTATTACGAAAAGCTTATTTAGAATGTTCTCCAAGAGACATAAGTGATTTTGATAAAAGTGTATATGGTTATAAAGATTACTTATATGAAAATTCAAAACCTGATTATACTGCAAATACTGTACCTAGTCAAAATGAAGATATAGATAATGGATATAAAATAGGAGATATTTGGTATTTCCAAAATCCTGATGTTTACTATGTTTGTATTAACAATACAAGTGGAAATGCAATTTGGCAAAATACTTCACCAATACGTGACCCTTATTTTCTTTATGAACTAAGGTCAAGAGATTGGCAGAATCAAGTTGATAGGTTTGATTTCAATGATATTATTAAAATCAATATGAGAGCTAAAAAAGGCAAGAATCCATTCTTATCGCTTATGCAGACACCAGGTGGCACAAACTATGGCCCAAGTGATAAAGTCGTAGCACACGAATCTATTGTAGCTTTATATCCAAGACAAACAAAGTTTAGAAGAGCAAGATTTAGATTAGTAAGTGAAATAGTGGTAAAGATAAGAGGGATAGTCAACGAGTATTCTATGTTCAAACGTAGGAGTAAATAATGGCTCATCCTAAAGGACGGACTGGTTGGTATCATACTGACCATCAAACACAAAGAGAATTTGAAAGAATTGGAAATAGAGTAGGTTTTAATGATGCGGCAATTAATGCTTTAGCAGGTATATTAGGAATAAGTCCAGAAGCGTTAAAAAATGGTAATGATGATAGCAATGGTAATGGTTTATGGGCTTTAACCGTATTTATTGAAAACAAGCACTTAATAAAACCTAAAGTCGTACAAGGTTTAAATTTCAATAACAGAAGAGCAAAACCATCTGACCCTGATTTCCCATTAGCTTATTTACCAATAGAATTTAATGGTAAAAACAGTCAACTGGAAAAAAAATATAGGACTTTTGACAATGCCGAAAAAAGTAATATTGATGCTTGGGCTAGTTTACCATTATGGGATTTGCTTGATATAGAGGGACCAATGAGTGTCCAAGTTACAACGGAAATTCGTGACTTGAAACAATTTGGGATGAAAGGGAAAAGTAAACGGAATACTGTAAAATTTGTTAATGATGAAGTACAACCTGGTTCGTTGCATTATTACGGTACAGAAGAAGGTGCAGACCCTGACAAAGGGTGGTATCCATTAAGTGGTTTGAAATTAGGTAGATTAGAAGTTACATTTGATTACAATGATTTTAATGCAGGAGAAATAGTAATAGGTGCTATACCTGCAGATAAAAGAGTATTTAAAGCAAGTTTATTAATCAATATAGATTTTAATGACGATGCTACTCTAACAATAGGCGATGATATTGGAGTAGCAAGATTACAAACTATCAATGATTCACAGTTAAATGTAGCAAAAAGTTATGATGTAGAAAATGAATTTTTATATGAAGATGAAACTGAATTAAAAGTTTACCCTACAACTGGTACTCCTACACAAGGAGAAGGAACAATTATTATTTATTATTTATAGGAGTTTGAAATGAGTTTATTTAAAAAGCTGAAAGGAACAATGGAACACATTTTCCATATTGGAGGACCATTGTCTCCATTTTGGAAGACAGATATTGGTGGGGCATCTAGTTATATTGCAGCAAGAGACTATGACGATAATGAATATACTCATGTTGAACTTGCAGATATATTAAGGGCAGAAATAATAGAAGATTATAATGCTGCGGCACAATTAGATGTAAGAATGTTTACCGTTTATCTTAATGGAGATTTTGACGGTTCATCGCCTACTTCTCCTTCTAATAAAGAGTTCCATTTCTGTCATACTTCTGGTGGTTCATTTACAGCAGGAAGAGTTTATTATAGAAAAGCAGGAGCATTTGTATTAGTGCCTACGGCTTGGATCAAGTTTTTAATAACTACTAGTTCTGTTTCAGGTACAGTTAGCTTAGAAGCTGATTGGTTATATGCTTGGAATGGTTCTAATTGGATAAAGAAATGTGATTCTTCTGGTATAGGTGCAGGTAAACAATATGTTAAAGTACCATTTGATTATACTACAACTTCATTTTCATCTACTTCTCAAATACCGAGCGGTGCTATTTGTACAGATGTCATTGTTGATTTAACAACAGCTTTTAATGATAGTACTATTGTATCTTGTGAAACAGATAGCAGTACAATAGTAACAAATAATGATATAGGACATAGTGTTGCAAATCAATATGTAGTAGAAGACATAACTCTTATTAGTTCTGCTGATGTTTGTACTGTAAATGTAACTAAAGATGGCACTAATCTGACAGATGCGACTATAGGTGAAGGTGTAGCTTATTTCGGATATGTAACTCCTAAGGTATAAAATGAGTGGATTATTTAAAAGAATAAAAGGATTGATGGGGTTACCTGATTACAGCACAGGGCTTATTAAGAATATTGTTATTGACGATGACGGTAATCTTTACAAGAAAGATGAAGTTAGTGGTGGTGGGTCAACTCCACGTAACCAACTGCTTAATTCAAACTTTGATATTTGGCAAAGGTGTGCATCTATACTCACTATCAAGAATAGAAGTAGAACCTCAAATGTAGCTACTGTAATAACAGACTACGAACACGGTTATCAAACTGGTGATGAAGTACAAATATCTAATATCAGTGAAGCATCTTATAATGATACTAACGTAACGATTACTGTAATGAACGACACCAAATTCACTTATCCAAACACAGGGAGTGATGAAGTTGCAACTGTTGAATCTGACGGAACTACATTGTTACTAAATAGATTTTCAATGTCAGTAACTGATAAAAAATTTATTGCAGATAGATGGTTTGCTCTAAGAAGCACAGGACAATTGATAGTTGAAAATGACGATGGTATCAAAGTTAAACAATCAGGTTCAGGTTACAGCGGTTTAATTCAAGTTATACCATCGAGATATAGACAAGGTTCTACATTCTCCATCTCGCTAAAAGCTAAAGCGAGTGTTGGGGCTCCTAAAGTTAGAATTGCACTATTAGAATGGGATGGCACAACAGATGCTCCTAATTTTACGGTTGTTGATACTTGGAGTAGCGACCCTACACTAAATACAAATTGGAGTTATGCAGATAAGAGCGACCAAGTAACTATGACAACTGATTATCAAGTTATTTCCAAAGAGGAAATAACTGCCACAGGGAACAATATAGCGTTCGCAATATTCACAGAATCCATAAGCGAATCAGGGAGTTTGGAAATAAAAGAATGTCAACTTATTGAAAGCGAAACTATTGCAGATTATGAAGCTCCAATATTTGAATATGAGTTAGATGAGTGTCAAAAGTTCTATCAAAAGAGTTATGATTTAGAAACTCCACCAACTAAGATTACTGAAACTGGGGCTTTTAAGTTCGCTACTTCTTACGGTGTGTCAAATGGTAACACAATAGGTACAATACAATTTGATAGAATGTATAAAACCCCAGAGGTAATGTTTATGTCTTATAAAGAACCACCTTATCCTGCTGGTGATGACACTTGGGTTGTTTCAACTGGAACTAATGTAAATATAACAAGTGAAAATGACAGCGTAAAGAGTATAAATGTAGTTAATAATAGTGGATTCTCTATATCGACATCTGATATTGGCGGACACTATGTAGCAGAAGTAACATCGGTTTAAGAAAACAATTATTTAATATTTAAGGAGATTCAGAAATGGCAATAGGAAAAATAGCATTTCCGGGATTTACAGGGTCACACAGTATAAGCACTTTACCAGTACGGTATGGACACTTATCGGCAGTAGAAGTGATTACAAGTCAAGTAGGAAATACGATTAAACGTAACGATGCTATCCCTCCATCAGGAGAGGATAAGAATTTTGATAATGAAGTAGTTAGAAAATGGTACACAGGAAGGACTAATTGGTATTTCTTACAGCGTTCTACGAACAGGCCGTTTGGAATAATGATAGAGAATACTGGAACAGGAAACGTTAATAATGTTCAAGTTCATTCATCATTAACAGGACTAATATGGGATTCGATTACAAATAGTTTAACTGTGTCATTAGGACAAAATCAAGGATATTCACTTAGTACAGTAGGAGAAGCACTTGCTGATGGGTGGTACATATTATATCATATTACTTGTGCAAGTACTGCTAAAGTATCTGTGCAGTGTGTATAGGAGGTTATTATGGGATATGTAATAGGTGGTGGTGAAGCGGTTGATAGTGGCGGAGCTGTTGATAGTGTCAATGGTGATACTGGTATTGTAACAGTCGATAAAAGCGGTGTCGGTCTTGGCAATGTAGATAATACAAGTGATAGTGATAAACCTATTAGTAGTGCTACTCAAACGGCTTTAGGTAATAAAGCAAATAGCTCACACACTCATATTGAAAGTGATATTACAGATTTAGATAAATACACACAATCTGAAACTAATAATCTATTAGATGACAAAGTAGATACTGACGGCTCAAAAGTTCTTTCAGATAATAATTATACGAC
>Ga0136601_1000286_pt1 | contig 23550 bp, 21 predicted proteins | sample AntRauMFilla2699_FD_181020 | JGI IMG/M metagenome (GOLD analysis project Ga0136601, IMG submission 181020) | Saline lake microbial communities from Rauer Islands, Antarctica - Metagenome Filla 2 #699 | ecosystem: Environmental > Aquatic > Non-marine Saline and Alkaline > Saline | place...
CTTTACTCGGTATCCCTACAAAGAACAGCAGGAGGATAGTGACACTGCTCCGCTTTTGATAGTGATGGGTGAGGCGTTTGTACTGACTATTGCATTGCGACCAGTGCCGCCATTAGAGAGCTTGATTGATGGTCGCGATACTGTTATTACGACGCAAAAAGCCAAGTTATTTATTCAGATTATGAATGCGCTAACGGCCTCATATAACGTTGAGCTGGTTCGCCTGCGTAAAGCGGTGCATAAAGATCGAGTTCGACTACGCAAGATTGGTGCGCGTGAAATCGAGCGCTTGGTCGGATACGAAACTCGTCTCAACAGTATGGTGGACGCTCTGGTACCAACCAACACTTGGCTGCAGCAGGTGACGAGTGGCGGTTATATGCAGCTGTACAGTGACGATATTGATATGATGCAGGACCTCGTCATTGATAATAGTCAGGTGGTGAACTCGGCACGGTCAATTTTGAAGACGATTCAAAATGTGCGGAGCTCAATTGAGGCAATTATGACCAGTCGACTCAATAGCTCACTCAGTATTCTAACGGTATTGACTATTTTGCTCACAGTGCCGCTGGTGGTGGCGTCACTCTACGGTATGAATGTCGAGCTCCCGATGCAAGAAAATCCGAGCGCGTTTGTAATTATTCTGCTAATTAACCTCTTGATACTGGCCGCATTAGTGATCTTGTTCCGTAAAAAGAATTGGTTTTAGTATGGAGCAAAAAAATATTATTTTGGTTGGAGGAGGGGAATCTTTTTCAAAGTATGAGGATTTTCTTAATTATCTCAAGAAGACAGAGCTGCGTGATATGCCTTCAGATATCCAACGCAAAAGCTGGAAACTGTGGGTAAAAGAAGAGCTGGGCGCAGAATATTACTTCGCCATCCCACAAATGCCGAACAAGCAAAATGCCAAATATGATGAGTGGAAAATTTGGTTTGAGCGTCACTTAGAAGTTTTGACTGATGGACCGTTGACGCTAATCGGGCTTTCACTCGGGGCACAATTTTTAGCTAAGTATTTGATTGAGAATAATCTAGATAGGAAACCACAAGCCCTATTCCTATTGGCGGGACCCTGTGGCTATTACGATGACCCTGATGGGATGGATTGCGCTTCATTTGGATTTGAAACTACTAAGTTAGTAAAACTGAAAAGTAAAGCTGAAAAAATCTATATTCTCCACTCTGAAGATGACTCCGTCGTGCCGTACGAGCACGCTCTAAAATACAAAGCAGCGTTGCCGGCGGCGGAATTAGTGACATTTGAAGACAAGAATCACTTTTTAGTCGAGGAATTACCAGAATTGGTGGAGTTGGTGAAGGAATTGGGGTAGCAAATCGTTTAATTCGCTCGGAAGTGCAAAAAGCTAGCGCTTCTTTCATTTCGCTCGTTCCTGAGTAAGAAATCGCGGTTTCGCCCGTCTTCACGTATAATGGTTTCCGCATGGCTGGTTCATCAAGTACAAGCAATCAAGGAGACCACGAAGCCCGTTTTTTGGCTGCTTTTGAGGAATATGGCGATGCGTTGTTTCGTCACGCTGCTATCCGCATTAGCGATAGAGAACGGTCAATTGACCTGGTGCACGATACCTTTACCAAAGTCTGGTCGTATGTACGAGCTGGACACGAAATAGAGTCGTATCGACCGTTTTTGTATAAAGTACTCAATAATTTAATTATCGATGAGTACCGTAAGCAAAAAGAATCTTCACTTGATGCTTTAATGGAGAAAGATGGTGTGGATGAAGGTACATTCAATGAGTTGCATGAAAGTTCAACCGAAGCGCTAGCCGCCACCCTTGACGGGCGGCAAGCCATGGAACTGATTGCAAAACTACCTGATGTCTATCGGGAAGTACTCATCCTACGTTTTATTGATGGTTTGGGTCCTAAAGAGATGAGTGTACTTATCGAAGAGACTGAAAATGTCATTTCAGTACGCTTGCATCGGGGATTAAAGTTGTTGCGCGACCATATCGAAGGAACGGCTGAGGAACGTGAGTTGCGTCGGACCAGTGGTACCAACAAAATCACGTAATCACATTATTTATACTATTACAATGAAACGCTTTAGCGAACAACTGAAAAAGAAATCTGACTCGATTCGACTCCGAGCAGCTGAAAAACATGATTTGCGTGAGCGCTTGGTGGCGTATATGGAGTACCATCCAATTACTCCTGTGGCCCAGGAAGCTGTATTGCACACAGTATCTACAGCAGTCACAGCTCCGACTGAGTCGTTTCCACTCCTCACCATTTCCCGTTGGCTGGTGCGGGGATTCGGCGGAGCTATGGCGCTATTTTTAGTATTGGTCCCCGTTTTGGCCGAACGTTCGGTGCCGGGCGATAGTTTGTATGCTGTAAAGGTTAACGTCAATGAAGAGGTGTGGAGCTCATTAGCTTTTTCTTCTTTTGAAAAAATCGAATGGGAAACTAAGCGGCTCGAACGACGTATTGCTGAGGCTCAAGTGCTCGCGCGTAGTGGACGATTGACCCCTGAGGTAGAGGCGTCAGTGGTCGGTGCAGTCGAAGGACACCGGCTTTCTGCTGCTGCTTCAATTGAAAAGCTTCGCACGGTTGATGCGGAGCGAGCGTCTTTGGCTGAAATGACCTTGTCGGCAGTACTTGATGTTCAGTCAGCTAAATTGAGTTCAAATAGTGCGGCTAGTTCCACTGACGGGCGCTCTACGGCTGCCTTAGCGCAGGCTGTAGCCACGAGTCGTGAGGAAGCTGAAGTGCGTAGCGCTAGTGCCAGTATTTCTTATGACCGATTGATGGCTCATGTTGAACAGGAGACAACCCGGACGTATGAATTACTAGATAGTATTCGAGAGACTGCTCCGACAGAGCAAGTAGAAGCTATTGAGCGAAGACTGCGTGATATAGAGAGGTCGCTTGTGTCAGTAGTGACAGCACGAGCTGATATAGAAACCAAGGATACTGTTCCAGTAATGGCGGTGAGTATTGCGGTTGCGACCACTACTGATACTACGAGCAGTACTAGTATGACAACCACTGTCGTATCCAGTACTACTGAGCAGGTTGTAGCGAATGAAGATGATTTAATACATGAATTACGAGCGACCTTTAAAGCGATTCAAAAACTGATTGCGTACATGACTGATATTGATTTGCAGTCCACCGTTCAAATCGAAGCTCTGGTACCGGTAGTGCTAACTGATGAAGAGGCTTTGGCTGAGGTAACTACTCTACAGCAACAACTATCGCAGCAGATCATTTTGCTTGAGAATGCTATTCCTGCTTTACCAGAATCAGGACAAGAAAATATTCAGACGAGCATAGAAACCGCTGAGCGTCTATTGGCAGCCAGTGAAACAGCTAGTCAAGCAGCCGCTTGGGGCAGGGCACGAGCGTACCTAGCTGAAGCAGATGCATTTGTGCAATCAATGCAAAAAATATTTAGCTTAGAAGACGTTCTTTTGCTTGATCCATCCCTAAGAGATGCTACTGCTACGTCCTCAGCTACTACTATAGATCAAGCTGTGTCAGGTGAGGCCGCGTCTGTTGCTGATGGAGCTAGCGAGAGGGGGTAGTGATCTCATTACTCGTTTTAGCTCCAAATACCAAGAAGTTGTTTTGTGAAGTGAAGTTTGTTAGGGTTATCTGATTGATAATCGGTAATAATGTCACATATGACTCCAGATAATTTGCTTGCTAGTATGCCCACCGTGCTTTTGCCACTGAGTGCTGAACTGACGATTGATATTACAAATTGGGTACTCGCTTTGGGTATTTTTTTGGCATTAAATACAGCTTTTTACCTGCTTAAGCATATCGTGATTCAGCGCCTGGTGTGGTTAGCAGCTCGAACCAAAGTTACCTTCGATGAGGTGCTTGTAGCAGCGATACAAGGCATCCGACCGTGGGTGTATTCAATTGTGTCGGTGGTGGTAGCAGCAGGGGTATTTAATTTGCCTGAGGTTGTTCATTTGGTTATGTTTGGCGCTATGTATGTTGCCTTGGTTTGGCAAGCAATCGAGATAGTCCTGACGGTAATTAATCACGTAGTAGGTAATTTTGTTCGCCGGCAAGATAATGGTGTAACCGACGAAGCGCAGGTAAAAACTACTGCTCAGATGATTACGCTGCTGGCACGGATCGTACTGTGGTCTCTTGGTGGTCTCTTCGTTTTATCTAATTTAGGAATAGAAGTAACTTCACTGATTGCAGGTCTAGGGATTGGAGGGATTGCTGTGGCATTTGCCTTGCAGGGTATTTTGTCTGATTTGTTTGCCTCGTTCTCTATCTACTTCGATAAACCGTTTCGGATTGGTGATTTTATAAATATTGGTGATGATTGGGGTACGGTAGAAAAAATTGGTATCAAATCTACCCGTTTGCGCACTTTGCTCGGTGAGGAATTAGTGGTATCAAATGCCGAGTTAACAACTGCTCGAGTACACAATTATAAGAAGATGGAAGAGCGCCGCATTGTTAGTCATTTTGGTATTACCTACGAAACTCCGCCGGCACTGGTCCGCCAGGTGCCAAATATCATCAAAGCCTCATTTGCTGCTAATGACGGTGGACGTTTGGATCGTGTGCACTTTACCACCTTCGGCGACTTTGCCCTTATTTTTGAATTAGTCTATTTTGTAGAATCGGCTGATTACGATGAATATTTACGAATTCAACATGAATTCAACCTGGATGTATTAGAGCGCTTTGCTCAGCATGGAATTGAATTTGCCTATCCAACTCAGACTATTCACACAAAAATGCAGACTCCTGCCAGCTAAGTTAATTCCGTAATTGCCATTCAAGGGTTTGGGTTAAGAATGGTGCGAGGGTGTTGTTAAAAACAGTAGCTCGATATGCTGTGTCTCCGTGCAAATTCTGGGCAAAGGTAAAGCCGGTTTCCTGTAAAATGGTGCGGTGTATATGCGATAGTGTAATAGCTCGTAAGCTACTTGGTCCATCACGCTCGATATCTCCTCGGGTAGTAATTAATCCAATCAGTCTCCCGTCCTCGCTAATTACCGGACCACCAGATGACCCGCTTTCTCCCACAATTGTGCTGCGAATGCCAAATACATCAACGTGATTAGATGCAAAGGTATAGAGTTCAGAAATAGTAGTAGTGGCGCTACGGGGTAACAGGTCGGACTGAGAGCCGTTCGTTAGTAAATTCCCAGCCGGGTAGCCAGCTACTGTTATTTCCTGACCTTGTACATCTTGGGATAGCAGCTCTGTATTACTGGTTAGTGCTGGAAATGTCTCAGGCAATTCTTCTTCAGTGAGGCTGTTAGTAATATAGAGTAAAGCGTAGTCACGCTCACCGGTACCGCTAGGAGATGACTTACTTATCAAAGCAGCGTTTTTTTGAATCCAAGTCGGTGGAATATAGAGTAATTTGGCTTCGTACGTAGCCGTTGCTGGATTGCCAGTTCGGATACTGCAGCTAGCAGTTTCAAAATAACTCGTATTTTGGAGCAATAAAAACTGGGCAACGTGGGCATTGGTAAGAATAATGCCCGACGGATGCACAAATACCCCAGTACCAGTGGTTGTTTGGATAGCATCCTTACTGCGCAAGGTGCAAAAAACATTGACCAGAGCTTCCACCGGATCGGTAGTGGTGTTGACGGGGCTAATACCGTTTACAACAGTCGCCTCCTGATATGCACGATTTTGAAGTAATATATCAGACAAGGTGGAAAGGTGGCTGTAGACTGACCCTAAGGTTGTAAGTGTCGGTTGGGCGGCTGTGGTTTCGATAGCTGTTGTTGGGGGAGGGAAGAGAGCTTCAATATTATGTGCTAGTTGGTTAGTAAGAGTTAGATATCCCTGTAGGACAGCAAAGGTAATGGTGAGTATAAAATCCATGTCGTATGTAGTATAGCAAATCAGACTGGAATAATTAGTGATTTGGTGGTAAAATCGTGGACGTTACCAAATGAAGAAAATAGACGGTAACATAATAATGCAAATAATTTGCATTTAAAGAATGAGAAGGATTGCGGGTGTAGTTTAGTGGTAAAACGACTGCCTTCCAAGCAGTAGTCGGGAGTTCGATTCTTCTCACCCGCACCAAGTAGTGAGACCTACTGAGAAGCTTAAACGCCTTATAAATAGCAGTAAGTCCAGCTAACAAAAACCACACAATTGTGTGGTTTTTGTTAGATTATCGTTCCGACATTGATTGAATCTAAAATTGACTTGATAGCTACTGGAAGTTTCTCGCCGTGTTCGGCCGAAAACATACCTCTTGTATTAGAAACAACAACATATAAGTAAAAATCTTCAGAAATGGGTACAACGGAAGGGGTGGGAGCCTGTTTATATTGAGTAAAAGCATTTAGTTCGCCAATTGTTGAATTTATTTCGATATTATCGGGTGAATCATAAATACAGTTTTTCTGGTTAGTATTTAAGGCGCCTTTAATGAAGAGTTTTTTGTCCTCAGAGTAAGAATAGTAATGACAGGTCATGGGGATAGGAACTTCGTTGTTTTGAAAGGCATTAAAACTAACCAGAAACATATGTACACTCATTTTTGTATTTTCATTTCGAACTAAGATTTGTGCACCGGAACCTGGGACATGCCAAAAATAATTGGTATTAATTAATTCTGATTCATTATAGAATCTCCAGTCATTTGGATACTTAAATGTTATTGGCACATTTTCAAAACTCCCTGAAACTAAATCAGATTCCTTTAGAATAGGATCTCCCTCCACATCGCCAGCAACACCATAACTAGCTCGATCATCGTCTGTTAGCTCATACACGAATACAGAAGGGGTATCCTCTGTGGACACAAATTGATTGTAGATATAAGTCCATAGGAAAAATGAGTCTTTTGCGCTCAAAATAAGAAACGCAGCAATTGCAATGGATGCTACAAAATAACGTTTTTGGGTGAGATTCATAAAAAAACTATACAATAGATATAAATTTCATGCAAGACTACCTAGAGGCATCACCGGGAAGCTGGTACTATTTGCTTAAATTTCCTTTAGGTCCACGGAATCGAAAAGCTTTTGAGATATATTCGACCGAAGGATGAATCTATTCAAAAGGTGCACCGTTCATGTAATGAAAGATTCCTCGTGGGGGCACAAAAGCGTAAATGAAAACCCATTTTCTATGAAATGGGTTTTCATTTAGCCGGCCAACTGCTTGGCATGGTAGATGCTTTTGTGAACCCCAGTGCTGCCGTAGGCAAGCGAGATGGGGTCGAGAGTACTTAGTAGATTATGAGTACAGCGAAATAATTTACTAAGTGATTCGTGACCGATTCTTCTCACTCGTCCCTACAGAAGATGCCAGAAATTTTTCTATACTCACCCTAATGAAAATAACCATCATTGGTCCTAGTGGTAGTGGGAAGAGTACTTTAGCTAGAAAAATAAGTGCACAGTTTAGTATTCTGCGAATTGAGATAGATAGAATTTGGTTTAAGTATGACGGACATATGAATTTGCAAGGCAATAATCAGGAGAAAAAGGAGTTGGTATCACAGAAAATCCAGCAAGACATAGAAGAGTTTTTGGCTAAGCACAACGACTGGGTTATAGATGGTACCTATTCCAAGCTGCAGCCAATCATTGCCAACCAAGCAGATACTGTAGTGCTTATTCGTCGCTCACTATTGGCGAGAATTGTGAGTCATTTGTCCCGTATCTTGAAAGGCAACGACAGACATCCAGAGGTTACTCGAATGCAAGACGTAATGTTTACCAAAACTCTTATACAGCGCTGGTGGAAGCGAGAAAATACTAAGCTCGACGAGTTTGTCGTGAAGTATAAAAAGAAATTAGTAGTATTAATTAGTTTTCGTGATATTGATGCTTACTTTAATTCTTTAAAAGATGTTGCGTAGCTTTGGATTTGTATTAGCAGGTTACGCTGTCGCTCGCACTGCATGATTTTCAGCCGTAAAAATATTATCACCGATTTTGGCATTATGAGCTGTAGCAAAATTACGGCGTTGAGTCATAAGTTCTAGAAAGCGGGTCGTGCCCAAGCCCGAGCTGCCGCGGATGAGGCTGGTAGTAGTATCGGGGAGGTTGCGGAGTTGTACTGTGTACGGGAACGTGCCGAAGCGGGTCTCTGTGGCATCGGTGGTGATGTCTTCTGGTAGCAACGTAGTTTTGCAGTTGCCGAAGCTGTCAATGTGCCAAATAGCTGGTGGGAGGTCTGAGATATTCTCCAGGCCATATGGTTCGCTTGGAAGTTGGCCGCCATTAAATAGAAATACGCCAGCTCGGGGAGTGAAGTCAAAACTGCGAAACTGCGTGACCGGCATATGAGCGGCGGCTTCTGCACTGATGAGTCCTTCGCGCAACAATACCTCCGCAGTGGTGTGGGTATCGAGGAGTTGGACTTCAGAGACGAGGCCAAGCTTCTTGGCAGCAGCCAGGGCTAGTCCATCGACAGAGCTGATCACTAGCGTGTCGTGGTGCCAGAAGTAGCCAAACGGTGTACCGTTTTCCCACTTAGTGGTATGGCCGCCACGCGGCGCAATATTCACTAGGATGATACCAGGCCGTCCTTCAGTGGCATCAAGCACATCAATGAGCTGCATGCCGGCCGCTAAATCAGAGTCGACTCCGAGGAGTGAAACGTCTGTAGTAATCAATGATGCGATGCGGCTCGTCTGGCGGACGCGCGCGTTGTCGTCGTAGCAGTCAGTGATAAGAGTGGTGAACATAGAGAATACGTGGTTATGTACTAGATCTTTATAAGATACCACAAACGATTACCCAAACAAAAACGCCCGGCTGAGGGCGCTTATGTGTGTGATGGAAAAGTGCAGATAAGCTCTACATTTTTCATAGCGTATATTACCTCCGCTATACTTATAATGATAGCACATATCGGTTGTCTGTCTTGTGTATAAAGCTGGGTACAATAAAGGGCAGTCACTATAGTGACTGCCCTTTATTACGACAGCGACAATTATTTTACTGAATCTTTTAGTCCTTTAGCAGCGCGAAACTTTGGTACGCGCATAGCAGCAACCTTTACTGTTTCACCAGTGCGTGGATTTCGGGCATCTCGAGCAGCACGCATTTTGGCTTCAAAAATACCAAACCCAGCCACTGATACTTGTGTACCATCTTTCATAGCTGATTCGATAGTACTAAAAACTGTTTCAACAGCTCGTTCAGCATCTGCTTTGGTGGTACCGAGTACGCCGTGTACCTGGTCGATGATGTCTGCTTTATTCATATTCAGAGAATTTATTTTTTAGTAAATAATGTGTGCGATTATTGCGATGTTCGCACAGTGCCCAAATTAGTGGCTTACAAACATTATATAGCAAGCTTTTTGCAGCGCAATGACTAACAATATGAATAATATGTGGTGTAATTTTGGCCACTGATAGTGGGGTATGATAGGATGGTCGTCGGTATGATTAAAAAACTAATTGGAGTAATGGGGGCGCATGGTAGCTTTTCTGAACAAGCCGGTGAAAAGTTCGTGGCTGAATATCTGGACGGCCGCGGCAGCGTGGAGCCATTGGTGACTGCTGAAGCAGTACTGTCTGCGTTGGAGTCGAGCTCTATTTCGTACGGCGTGTTTCCGATTGAAAATAGTAACGGTGGAATTGTGATTGAAGCAGTGCATGCGATGGCGGCCCATCGTTTTGTGGTAGAGCGTATGTTTGAGCTTGATGTGCATCATATGTTGCTGGTGCAGCCTGGAACTACGGCGGGAACAATTACCGCCGTTGCGTCGCATGACCAAGCGCTTAAGCAGTGTCGGATGTATTTGAAGCGTCTTTGGCCAGAGGCAGAGATTGTGCCGTATGCTGACACAGCTAAGGCCGCTGAAGATTTAGGAAGTGGCGTTCTGCCGCCTACTACTGCAGTGATAGCGCCGCACCAATGCGCTACTCTGTATGGGCTAGACATCCTAGAAGAGTCTATTCAAGATCTTAAGTTCAATTACACGACCTTTGTGGTCGCAGTCAGATTAGAGGAGTAACTTTCTACAATGAATAATTTCATGGATTCGTCTGTGGTTACAAGTAACTGAAATGAATCAAAAATTGTAAAAGCGTGGCTTCAAATTCTTTAATTTGATAGATGAACAGCACTTGTGCTAGGACAAGTATCAGTATGCCAATTTTTTATGTTTACTATCGAGCGTAGCTGACAACCCGGGTTTCACGTATGACGTGAACTTTGATTTCTCCAGGATAGCGGAGCTGGGCTTCGATATTGGTAGCGATGGTGCGGGCGAGGGTATGGGTTTCAAATTCAGTCATGTTGGCAGGATTGACCAAAACGCGGATTTCTCGCCCGGCCGCAATGGCAAAGGCTTTTTCAACACCGTGTAAGGTGGTAGCAATGGCTTCGAGTTCAGTTAGTCGCTTGACGTAGTTTTCTAGTGAATCACGTCGGGCACCCGGTCGACTACCTGAGAGGGAGTCAGCTACTTGGACGATGATGGATTCTGGGGTTTCGTAGGGGTATTCTTCGTGGTGAGCACGCATTGCCAAGATTACCTTCTCGTCAACACCGTACTTTTGAAGGATGCGAATACCAATTTCGACGTGGGTACCAGCAACTTCATGGCTGACAGTTTTCCCTATGTCATGTAGTAAAGCGCCAGCTCGGGCAATAGCCACATCTGCTTCTACTTCCTCAGCAATAATGGCGGCCATGTGTGCCATTTCAACAGAGTGCCACAACACATTTTGACCGTAACTAGTACGGAAGTGTAGTCGGCCTAAGATGGTAATTAATTCTGGATGTAAGTTGGGTACGTTGGCATCATAAGCTGCCTTCTCACCCATCTTGCGTACCATACTTGCTACTTCAGAGCGTGCAGACTCGACCGCCTCTTCGATTTTGGCGGGTTGGATGCGGCCATCTTTCAGAAGGTTTTCCATAGCGACACGGGCGATTTCCCGGCGAATCGGATCAAAGGATGATAGTACGATGTATCCTGGTGTTTCGTCGATCAAAACGTCGACGCCTGTAGCGCGCTCAAACGCTCGGACATTACGCCCTTCTTTACCAATTACTTTGCCTTTGAGATCGTCACTTGGTATCTCGAGGTGTGACGTCATGACGTTGGTCGGCATTACGTTGCCGATGCGGTGGATCGCAGCCAAAAGAATATTAGTTGCCTTGGCATCAATCGCTTCTTGACCGAATAGTTCAATTTTTTGAATATGCGATTCAAGATCATCGGCACGGTCTTTAGTGATTTTTTCGGTCAGTGCAGCGTAGGCTTCTTCGGCAGTTAGTCCCGCCGCTGACTCAATAGTGCGCTCGATATCGGCTTTGCGTTCATCTAGCTTATGCTTTAGACTTTTAACTTCTTCGATTTTGTTTTGCAGTGATTCTTTTTGTGAATCTATGTCAATCTGCCTCGTATCAAGCAGTTCTTCCCGCTTGTCCAGGCGATTTTCTTTTTGGTCGATCTTTTCGATTCGGCTTTGGAGTTCTTGCTTGGCTTCTTTGGTGATTTGCTCAGCTTTTGCTTCAGCTTTTTCGGTAATGGTGATAGCACGCTCTTCAGCTTCCAAAATTCGTTCTTTCAGGGTCAGTTCGAGGGAGGTTTTCTGTGAGAGTGCATGAAGATATCGTCCGTAATAGCCAATGCCACCGCCGAGCCCGAGTGCAACCAAGATGGCAATAAGTGGGCTCATAATTTATTGTTAGCTAATTTCTAAGGAATCAGTCAATCGTTACTGGGGCAATACAACCATACCAGACTTATTCTTAGCTGTAAAACGTCAGCACCCCAGCTCCGGTTTGGCGTGGAGCTGGGGTGCGCAGGTGTTCGAGTGGTCGGTGTGATTAAAATATTTTATCGACAATACCGTATTTCTTGGATTCTTCGGCATCCATAAAGAAATCTCGGTCGACGTCATGTTCGATTTTACTCAGCTTTTGACCGGTGGCTTTAGCGAGCATTTTATTGAGTCTGTCACGCGTTTTTAGGATATGACGAGCTGTGATATCGATATCTGACGCTTGACCATAGGCGCCTCCGCTGGGTTGGTGAATCATGACTTCAGCGTTAGGAAGAATAAAACGCTTACCCTTGGCTCCTTGGGAAAGGATGAGTGACCCCATTGAGGCGGCCATACCGACGCAGACGGTAGCGATGTCTGGCTTGATGTGGTGCATGGTATCGATGATAGACAAGCCGGCCGTTACACTACCACCGGGTGAGTTGATGTATAGGTAGATGTCTTTTTTTGGGTCTTCAGCATTAAGGAACAGCATCTGGGCAACGATTAAGTTAGCCATATGATCTTCGACTACGCCGGTCATAAAGATGATTCTCTCTTTGAGGAGACGGGAATAGATATCAAATGCCCGCTCGCCTTGATGCGTACGTTCTACGACCATGGGTACAAGTTGTGCAATTTCGGGTTCGGTGTGTTTCATGTTGGTACGGTTAAGAAATAAGTCCGCTGCATTCAGTTGGCGTCAGTGATGCTGCAGTGAATATGGTAGCAAATTGCCACCCAAAAGAAAATGGTAGGCACGCGTGGGTGGCGTACCTGTCACCAGCCCAAACTGCGTCAGATGTAGACGTTCATCGCAAGCCTCGAAATCAGCAAAAAACTGCGCAGTTCATTTAGGACAGTCGTCCGCCGAGCGGTGCCCTATGGCTGATGCACTATAGCAATTGTGGGTTAGAAAATGCAAGTAAGATGTAAGCAAAGAGCCATCCTTTGCACGTGTGCGAAGGATGGCTCTTTGTAGATTGGAGGTGGTAGATTACTGGGTTTCTAGCATCTTCATGACGGCTTCGTTGGTCATGACGCTTGCTACGTAGACGCGCACACGGCGTTCGTCAGCGTCTTTGTATTGCTCCATCAGCTGCTTAACTTGGGCGTCGAGGGCGTCTGCTTCGGGTTCAATCTTTTCTTGCTTACCGATTTCGTTCAAGATGAGTTGGAGTTGAGCACGTTTCTCAGCTGCTGGTGTCCATTCAGTCTTGAGGTCTTCCTGGGTTTTCTTGATGTGTTTTAGGTAGTCATCGAAGTTGAGGTTTGCGCGTTTGAGATCCTCTTCCATTTGAGCAAACATTTGATTGAGTTCAGAATCAATTAAGACTTGCGGGAGTTCAAGAGTAGTTTCTTTAATGATAGCGTCAGTAATCGCTGCGCGGTGGCTGGCGGTCACTTCGCGCTCTTTTTCGATAGCTAAGTGCTCACGGATTTTAGCCTTGAAGTCGTCCACTGATGTGAATTGACCGGGCTGTCCGAGGGTACCGACGAGTTCATCGGTCAGCTCTGGTAGAGGAGCAGTTGCTGGATCAAACACTTCCTCTTCAGCCTCATCAGCTTTAGCAGCTTCACTTTCGGGAGTAGGGAGGTCGGTGGTGCCATCGTCCGCTTTGTTCTCAGAGGTGTCAGCGTCTGCCTTCTTAGCCGCTTTTTCTTGCAGGCGGTCATACGCCATCTTTTGGCGGTGAATTTCACTGATCTGCTTTTCGACGTCCTCGTCAGTGATTTCAGCGCTCGTCTTGCCAAGGTTTTCGGTCTTGGCGATTTGTTTGTAGTCAGGCAGGTCGATAGTCGGCACTACAGCCACAGTAGCAGAAAATTCTAGCGGGTTATCAGCTGCCAGTTTCTTGATAGAGATTTGGGGGTAGCCAATGGCATCCAGTTCATGGGCTTCGATGATATGTCCGTAATGATGAGCGATCGCGCGCTCTGCCATTTCTGTTAGCAACGCCATTTCACCAATATGCTTCACGAGAACTGATTCTGGGATATTGCCCGGCCGGAAGCCATCGAGCTTCACGTCTTTACCTAGGTTCTTAATTGCTTTTGCTCGCTCTGCCGCTAGTAATTCGAACGGTAATTCACCCTCAACAAGAACCTGTGAACCGTCCTGGTGAGTGACTGTAAAAGCTTTCTTATAATCAATATTGTGGTCGTGTGAATGTGTAGACATAATACCGGGTAGTGTACCGATGTGTATGAAAATTGCAAATAATTCATGCCAGCGCTGAATGTATGGGTCAGGTAACGTCTGTAGTATAAAGACGGAGCGACCACATACGTGGTCGCTCCGTCTCATCTGTGACAAAAATGTAGAGCTACTGCGCTTCTAGGGCTGCTTCTAGTTCAACGTCGATAGCGTCGAGTTCGGCGTCGAGGTCATTGAGATTAGTATTTTCAACATCGGCGGCAATAGCATCAAGCTCGTTTGAAGTGCGAACAGTATCTAAATTATCAGAACGGACTCCAGTATCAGCGGTCGTGCTTGTAGGGATTTGGTCTTGCTCACTTGTTACTGTGTCTGAGGAGGGTTCGCTTATAGCTGGTTGGTTCAAGAAAGTGGCCCAATAATATAGTCCACCTAGCAGTATGAGTAGTAGAACAAACAGCAGAAAAATTATTAGTCCGCTGATTGATGATTTTTTTGCAGTTTGTTCTGACGATTCGAAATTTTCGGGTAATTTCATCTCAACTCCCTTCAGGTCAGGTTCCTGTACGGCTGGTTGTTTGCGGTCTGACATAATGCTTAGTTAGTAGGATTAGTAATAGCTTCCGGGTTCTCGGTTGCTTCGCGAGAGATCGCGGTAGTCGTTTGTAGTAGGTTGATGGTTGTGCGAATACTACTATGGGTGGCTCTGAGAGCATCTCGTGCGGTGGCGTATGTTGTGCGCACTTGGGTCCAGTTAGCGCGCGGATTTTCTGAACTAACAAACAGGGCTACGTCGGTATCAATTGACGTTAGTGTATCGCGCGCCCGACTCAATTCATTGCGTGCTTGGTTTAACTCAGTAACGGCAGCGGTAGTGTCTAGGCCACGTTCAGTCATGATGGCTATCCGTTCTGATAGGCGAATCATGACGTTATCGAGACGATCAATGGCAACGGTCATTCGATTGCTAACAGTCGCCGTTAGGTTGACTATTCGTTGTTGCGCTCGCTCTTGTAGGGCTGCTTGCCGCTCAGCTTGATTAGCTTGCAGTTCTAGCCGCTTGGCTTCAATCGCCGCTTGGCGCTCGGTTGCTGTTTCAGACCGCTCCATTCGCTGCAGTGACATAGCGGTGGAGCGTTCGGTCGCGGTGCTGTTCTGTTCGTTGACCGTCCCGGTGGAACGTTCTCTGTCAAGGTTGGTGCGTCCGGTGGTTGGTTCGCTGCGGATGGGCGTCTCAATCGAACGAACGGTGTTATTTTCGGTCGTTGTTTGTTCAGCGGCAGTATCGGTCGGAGTGTTGCTAGCTGGCGATTGGTCGGTATTTTGTGCTAATACCGTTCCGACGAGGCCAAGACTAAGTGCCAGTAATACGGTGCTGCCAGCGATGTGTGTCATTGCTTTGTTCATACTGAATATAAAATATAATTATTGATTTCGATACAGATACGGTTATTGTGGCATGCTATATCTATACACAAGTATACCCGCTTCTACAGCAGGTATATAGTTACCTATACACAAAGTTGCTAGGCTTATAATTTCAAGCGGGGAAGAATTTGTTTCTTACGTGATACCACTCCTGGTAGGCTGACAGTGTCGCCGGGATTAGCGACACCAAACGAGGTGCTAATTATGTGTTTAGTAAAGTCGTTGTAGGTTAGTACAATAGCCGCTTCTTCAAGAATATCTATGATAAAAAACAGCACATCATCAGTTTCATTGTCAGCTGCAAGACATGTTTCGATTGCTGTTAGTATACCGACTTGGCGATCAAGAACAGTTTGAGGATTGGTCGTTTCGACGACGGAGACCCGGATGTTTTTTTCTCCCACGGTGTACTTTTTGCTGTCGAGTGTAATAAGTTCGTCGTCACTGACAGCTGAAATATCAGACTTTGCAGCAAACATTGCTTCCGCGTGGCTAGGAATATCGATGGTTAGCGCATCAGCGAGATTTTTAGCCACCGCTTTGTCATGTTCGGTGGTGGTAGGTGAGCGGAAGGCTAAGGTGTCGGAAATGATGGCTGATAGGAGTAGTCCCTGCATTTCGTCTGGGATATCTACACCCGTAGCGGTAATGAGGTCGTAGACAATGGTTGCTGTCGCTGCAACTGGTCGCATGGTGATAGTGAGTGGGGCATCGGTGGTTAGTCCGCCAACTAATTTGTGATGGTCAATTACTGAGATAATGGTTGTCTCGGCGAGGTTAGGTGGCAGTTCTTGCGGGTTATTGGTGTCAACGATGGCGACGGTATCAGTGGCGCTAAGAGTCGGTAAGATGTCAGGAGTAGTCTGTGAAAACTGTGCTAATACATGCGTTGTTTCGTTATTAAGTGGACCGAGAATATAGGGAGTAGCAGCTTGCTCAGTATGTGTATCGAGATACCAGGCCCACACAATTGCTGCGCACGTTGCGTCGGTATCAGGTGAGTAGTGTCCAAAAACTTTAATCATGATGAGTTTCGTATAATTTTTGCAGTCGCGAATAATGGTTCTTAAGTGTAGACTAGCCGCTCGGCAAGCGCAAGCAAAAACACTCCCTGGCTGTATGACCAGGGAGTGTTTTGGTAGTTTTCGTGCTAGGTCGTCTTTTTTGGTGCGTCGACGACAGTCTCAGCTTCATCGGCCACCAGAGCCTCAGCTTCTTCAGGCGTGTCAATTTCATCCATTTCTTCAGCGTCAGGCGTGCGGTCGCGGTCGCCGGTTGGTTCATCCTCCGAGGCACCATCTGGTTCGCTGGTGGTAGCGTCTTCGTTTTCCAGAGTGTCAGCGGCTATGCCTGCTGGAGAATCAGCCGGCGCTTCGACGGCGACTGAGCCGTCCGCGTCTGCTTCAGCGAGAGCGTCACCAGTTTGGGCGGATACAATATCAATCTTCCAACCGGTTAATTTGGCCGCTAAACGGACGTTTTGTCCGCCGCGCCCAATTGCGAGTGATTGTTGGTCGGACATAACATGTGCAATCGCGTGTCCTCGTTCGCCAGCTTCAGTGTCTGGTTCGCTGACGATTTCAATTTCCATTACTTCTGCTGGTGAAAGTGAATCTTCTAGAAATTCAGTTTGGTCAGGTGACCATTCAATAATATCAATCTTTTCACCCCCTAGTTCACTCATCACAGTTGAGACACGAACGCCCCGCTGTCCGACTAGTGAGCCGACTGGGTCAATGTGCTGGTCATGAGCGTAGACTGCAATCTTAGATCGAGCGCCAGCTTCACGAGCGATGCCCTTTACTTCCACGACTCCAGTTTGTAGTTCGGGGGTTTCAATGGCAAAGAGACCGGCTAAAAAGTCAGGATGTGAGCGAGATAGCTTAAGGAAGATGCCGCGTGGCGTTTCTTCAACCGCCAGCAAGATGGCGCGAATTCGTTCACCTGGTTTGTAGCGTTCTCCAGGAATTTGTTCGTCATACGGCATGATGGCAGTCACTCGACCAAGGTCAACATATAGATTTCCTCGCTCAAAGCGCTGGACTTGTCCAACGACAATATCACCAGCTTTTTGTCCAAATTCTTTTAGAGCCGACTCTTTCTCAGCTTCGCGAATTTTTTGCACAATCACTTGTTTAGCGGTTTGCGCAGCAATGCGACCAAAGTCATCTTTACTCTCGAGTGGGAAGCGCAATTCTTCACCGGCTACAGCGTCCCGCTTTATCATTTGGGCTGTGGCCAACATAATGTGTTTTTCTTCATCAAATCGGACTTTCGTTTCTGTTTCGGTATGGGTATCAGTTTCTGTTTCGGTATCAGTTTCTTCAGTCTCTGGCTTGAGCATTGATTCGTCGACGACCAATTTGACTTGCTCAAAAGCAGTGTCGCCCGTGGCAAGATCGATGGTGGCAGTAATGATCTGACCCCGCTTTCCGAATTCTTTCTTGTAGGCGGTGGCCAAGGATTGTTCAATGGCATCAATCATCTTTTCTCGCGCAATACCGCGTTCTTGCTCCATTTCTTCGAGGACTAAGTTAATCACTTTTAAATCAAACATAATATGTGTGGTGGGGTATGCCCCATTAGTTGTAGTAATGTGAGGTGTCAATCAATCTGACAAGAAGCGCGGGCCAAAAGGCCCGCGCACTGTCATGTAAAAATAATACGCTGACACTCTCTGTCTGTCAATCTAAGCCGTCGTTGTGTCGCCCTGTCACGTGTTACTAAGGTGTGTATGATAACCCGCTATTCCGTATGGGTAGTGCTACAATAGAGGTATTACGGAGGGGGTTCTTATCGGCTTATTCATATTGTATTGTGCGCATTCAAAATGACCAATTAAAACGCTTTATAATTGATGCTAATCTCATTAGCAAAGCGGATATGGCAGCGGCTGAAAAAGTCGCGGTAGACGAAAGCCGTACGTTAACCGAAGCCCTCATTGCTAGCGGTCACATGACGGAGGATGATATGCGCCGCGTAGAATCGTATATTTTAGGTATTCCGTTCATATCGCTCAAAGATATGAAGATTGATTTTGAAGTATTATCACTGATACCTGAGCCCGTTGCTCGTACCCATAATATCATTGCTTTCAAAAAAGATAGCGATAGTTTGGAGGTAGCCATGCTCGATACGGCTGATTTACCAGCGATTGATTTTATTAAGAAAAAAGTTGGCCTGAAAATCCTTGCTCGTTTGACAGATACAGAATCAATGCGGACCGCCTTGCGTCAGTATCAAAAGACGCTGAAGGATGAATTTGGCGACATTATTATGCGTGATGCTGCCGCTTTGAAGGTGGTAAATGATGCGGATGGGAAGGAGGTGTCAGAGGCAGACTTGAAGAAAATGGCTGAGGATTTGCCAGTTGTGCGGATTGTCGACACGTTACTGCGTCACGCCATCATGCAAAACGCCTCTGATATTCATATCGAACCGATGGAAGAAGAAGTGCTCGTGCGGTATCGGATCGACGGCATCTTAAGTGATGCTATGAAATTACCTAAAATTGCTGCTGGGACTATTGTGGCTCGGATTAAGGTGCTGTCTAACCTAAAGCTTGACCAAAAGCGCCTGCCGCAAGATGGTCGTTTTAAGATGGAAATGGATGGGCAAAAGGTTGCCTTTCGTGTGTCTATGTTGCCGGTGTACTTTGGTGAAAAGGTGGTTATGCGTCTGTTACGTGAAAACCGAAGCGGATTTTCTTTAGAAGGGATAGGTTTTCATGGTTCAACGCTCGAACGGATTCATAAAGCTACCCGCGCTACTACCGGTATTATTTTGGTTACTGGTCCCACCGGCTCAGGTAAATCAACTACGTTGTACACTATTCTCGATTTGTTAAATACTCCAGAAGTTAATATCTCGACCATTGAAGATCCAATTGAGTACCAAATGCCTCGCATTAACCAAACGCAAGTAAAACCAGATATCGGATTTACATTTGCGACCGGACTGCGTTCGTTAATGCGTCAGGATCCGGACATTATTATGGTGGGAGAGATTCGAGACCATGAGACAGCCAGTTTGGCTATCAACGCCGCATTGACCGGACACTTAGTATTGGCCACGGTACACACTAATTCCTCGGCTGGTACGATTGCTCGTTTAGTTGATATGGGCATCGAGTCTTTTCTTCTGGTTTCCACTCTCCGGGTTGCAGTCGGACAAAGACTGGTGCGTAAACTGGCTGATGATAAAGAGTCATATGTGCTCACGAAGGCAGAGCGAGAGGCGTTGCGCGAACACGCTGACTTAGATTTTGTACTCGAAACATTGCGCGAAGAAGGTATTATTGGAGCCAAAGACACGTGGAATGACGTGCAATTTTATCGCCCAAAAGAAAATGGTGTGACAGAAGATGGATATCAAGGTCGGATGGGTATTCATGAGGTGTTACAAATGTCGGCGGGCCTCAAAGATATGGTTATGGAAAGTAAGACGGGTGACGAGCTGGCGCTGCGTGCTCGTAAGGAAGGTATGCTCACTATGATGGAGGATGGTATCTATAAAGCCGCTCGTGGTTTGACGAGTTTAGAAGAAGTGCTGCGAGTAATTAATGAATAGTATATGCCGCGCTTTACCTATCATGGAGAAGACAGTCAGGGTAATGCTGTGTCGCAGACCGTCGAAGCCGCTGATCGGTTTGCTGTATACGACAGTGCTCGTAAAAACGGCCATATTGTCTCTCGTGTGCTCGAACCATCTCGCTTTTCGTTTGCCAAGCTACTTAACGTAGAGCGACTCAACTATTTGCTGAGTCGAGTGAAGCAAGATGAATTAGTGATGACTACACGCAACCTCGGCTCCATGCTTACGGCCGGCCTGACCCTGACGCGTGCCTTGTCTGTCGTGGAGCGGCAGAGTACTAATCCACGACTGAAGGGGGTGCTCAAGGATGTGGTCGATCGTATCAATAAAGGTGACCAGTTTTATCAGGCTATCGGTAACTATCCAGCGGTATTTAATAATTTGTACGTTGCTATGATTAAGGCCGGTGAAGAAAGCGGTAATTTGGCCCAGTCATTCCAGACCTTGGCGATTCAGATGGAGCGTTCTTCCAATCTACGCAAAAAAATCAAAGGCGCCATGATGTACCCGTCTATTATTATGTCGGTAATGTTCGTTATTGGAATATTAATGATGATCTTTGTGATGCCGGCCATTACGGACGTGTTCAAAGATATGGACATGGATTTGCCTGTCACTACCCAGTTTTTGATTGCGACTAGTGATTTTATGGCGGAGCATACACTCATCACACTACTACTCATTGCTGCAGTGATTGTCGGCGTTGTCTATTTTTTGCGCACTGCTGTCGGGCACGTTTTTACATCTTGGTTGGTGGTCCGGATTCCAGTTATTGGCACGATGGCCAAAGAAACTAACTCTGCCCGCACTGCCCGCACCCTTTCCTCGTTGTTGAATTCCGGAGTAGATGTCATGCAGGCGCTAGAGATTACCGAAGAGGTGGTACAAAATGTATTCTATAAAAAAATCTTACGCGAAGCGCGCGATCGAGTCGAAAAAGGGACTGCCTTGTCTGATACGTTTGTGGAACATAAACAGCTCTATCCTATATTAGTTGGAGAAATGATTTTGGTGGGGGAAGAAACTGGTAAAATTGCTGACATGCTTGGCGAATTAGCTGTTTTCTATGAGACTGAAGTCGAACGCAAGACCAAAGACCTGTCCACTATTATCGAGCCGTTGCTGATGGTGTTTATTGGGGCAGGCGTTGGCTTCTTTGCTTTAGCATTAATCGCCCCGATTTATTCAATTTCTGATGGCTTGGTCTAAGTACAATTTACGTGGATTTTCACTCGTTGAAGTTTTGGTGGTGGCGAGTATCCTATTGTTGGTGTTTGGCGGGTTGCTGTATGGCTACAAGTTCACGCTTGATCTCGTGCTTGTTAGTCGTAGTGAAATGACCGCTATGTCACTGATGAATAGTCAAATGGAGTACATACAATCACTGGCGTACGATGCGGTTGGTACCCAGGGCGGTGTCCCAGCCGGTCCCATTTTGCAAAATAGCACCACTACGTTGAATACTATTTCTTTCAACCAGCGTGTCTTAATTGAATATGTTGATGATCCAGCGGATGGGACGGGTTCTGCGGATAGTAATGGTATCACTACTGACTATAAACGAGTGAAGATTGAATATACGTGGACTGTGGCAGGGAATGAACGAAGTATGTTTTTGGTGAGTAATATCGTGCCGCGGTCGATTGAGTCAGACGTAGGCGGCGGGACGCTGCGCGTCAATGTATTTAATGCCTCGGTCACAGCGTTACCGGGCGCCCTGGTGCGATTAGTGAATACGACAGCGACCCCACCGATTGATGTTACTCGTTATACAGACAGTTCTGGACAAGCGCTGTTCGGCGGAACACCAGCTGGCTCGGGGTATGAGTTGTTTGTGACTCGGACTGGCTATTCAGCAGATCAGACCCATCAAGCCACGACTGATAATCCTAATCCAACTACGTTGCCGGTCACTGTCTTGGAGGCGGATGTGACTACTATGAATTTTTTCATTGATCAAGTAAGCAGTGTCCAGGTCCGTGCTTTATCCGCAAAAACAGAAGCCGATCAATCTATGACTTTTACTGATACAAGTATGTTGTCTACAAGCACTAATACAACAGTCGTTGATGAAGAATTACGATTGGCCGAGAGTGGTGCAGGGTATGCCGCTAGCGGTGTAGCGTACACGGTACCAATTGCGCCGACTACTATTTCGCAGTGGTCTACGATAGCCGTGACTGGCGCCCAGCCGGCTGACACCACCGTTCGTTGGTCGGTCTATCAGGCAACTAATCCGCCCACGTTAGTGCCGGACACTGCATTAGCTGATAATAGTACTGGGTTTTCAGTTGGTGTGGTTGATATTTCAAATCTTAGTCCAACGACCTACCCCAGTTTACAAGTGGGATTGACTTTGCAAACCGCCAGTCCAGCTAGTAGCCCGGCTGTATCTGCGGTGAATACCTCGTATATTACTTCGCTGGTGCCGCGTAGTGGCCTGCCTGTTTCGTTGGTTAGTCAAAAAAGTATTGGTACAAATGAAAGCGGTCAGCCAGTGTCGAAGCATCAATTAGAGCAGGTTACCAATAGTTCTGGAGAGGCGACATTTTCAGCGGTAGAGTGGGGTCTGTATGAAGTACTGGCAGATCCATACACTATTGCTGAGGCTTGCCCCAATGTGCCACACGTAGCGACACCAGGCGTGGATACGCAGGTTGATCTGACGCTGGTTAGTGCTAGTTCCGACAACCTACGAGTTATCGTAGAAGCCGCTGGAGCGCCCGCAACTAATGCGGCAGTAACGTTGAGTCGACCAGGCTTCTCAGCTACCCAGTCAGCAAGTAGTTGCGGGCAAGTCTTTTTTGATGGCGTTACTGAGGCTGATGATTATGTTTTGGAAATTACTCACCCTGGGTATACACCGATCAGTATTAGTCCGTTTGCTGTGGTGGGTACAACGGTGGAAATGATTGCGTTTTAATATGTTAGTATCTCTACCCAATACACATCCTCGCAGCGGCTTCACACTAGCAGAAACTATTGTGGTAATTGCAATCAATACCATCCTACTCCTAGTTATTTTTGCCACCATCACGTCGTTGTACCAGACCAACAGCTACACCTTCGTACAGGCTAGGGAAGTGGATGCCGCTCGTGTTGGTATTTTGAAATGGACGCAAGATGCTCGTGAAATGACGTTTGCCGCTGATGGCTCATTTCCATTAGCGGTGCTCGGTACGTCGACCATGGCGTTTTTTAGTGATACTGATGCGGAGGCAGATATAGAATATATTGAGTATCATCTCAACTCGACGACACTCTACCGTCATGTCCATAAGCCAACCGGTACGCCGCCAGTCTACGATTTTGTGACGCCGACGAAAGTTGAGGTGGTGTCGGAATATATTCAAAATAATTTTCAAGACATACCGGTATTTACCTACTATGATTCGTTGGGTAACGAGTTGCTGTCTCCAAGCACAATGATCACTGATGCTCGGTATATTGAAATGACCGTGATTGTAAATATTGATCCGGTGCGCTCACCGGGAGAATTTGAATTGCGCACGAGCGCAGCGCCACGTAATATTAAAGATACGCTATGAGTTCATTCATTACGCACCGTCCTTGCTGCCGACGTTCATCGGAACAAGGTATTCTATTAGTCACCACGTTGGTATACGGAGCAATCTTTTTCACGCTGTCG
>Ga0136601_1000287_pt1 | contig 23405 bp, 41 predicted proteins | sample AntRauMFilla2699_FD_181020 | JGI IMG/M metagenome (GOLD analysis project Ga0136601, IMG submission 181020) | Saline lake microbial communities from Rauer Islands, Antarctica - Metagenome Filla 2 #699 | ecosystem: Environmental > Aquatic > Non-marine Saline and Alkaline > Saline | place...
GTGCTCACAATATCGCTCCGTATGTTAATGGTGCGATATAGGCAACCTACCGGGAGTCCCTGACCGTAGGAGGTCTACCTAACTTTGGGGTAGGTTTAGGTAGGTTTCAGCGAACAGCTAGGAACCCTAGAGTGTTGTACGAGGTCGAGTTGATCCGGTCGGCGACGTTCCAGGTCTCGCCTGCCACCGGCGTCGCCAGCACCGCCAGCTCATCGAGCTTCGCCTCGGCTTGTTTGATCAGGTCGCGGAAAGCTGCAACGAGCTTCTCGCCCTCTGTATCGAAGTGCTCGGTGATCTCGGTGAGTTCAGCCCAAGCCTTCGTCTGGTCGAACTTTCGGCGGGGGAAACTTGGCCTTGTATGCGGGCTTGTACACTGCCACTCGGCGCGCCTGCCAAGCCTCCTCCAAAGCATCAGTTGCGAGACCCTCTTGACGGAACGCGAGGACGACAGCGAACGCCTCCCGAGGATCTTCAGGCAGCGCTGGGAAGGCGGGAAGTGCCACGTCAGGAGCGTGGGCGATCAAGGTGTCTAGGTCCATGTGGTCTCTCCTACAGGTCTACTACGCACCAGCCTCTGAAACCCAACCCGGTTCAAGACACCCGCTGTTGGCGTAGAGGTTTTTTCGCACAGGAGTCATGCATGGAGAGGGATTGGGTCCGGTTCGTGAAGCGCAACAAGCGGTGGTTCAAGGCTGCGGACGAGGTCTTGAAGACCATGTTCGCTGCCCGTGAAGGCGGCGCGCTGGCCCATGGACTGGCGGCGTTCACGAGTGTGGGAACTGTGATCGACACGGTGTTCCCCGCTGAGTCCGGGTGGGACGTGTAGACGGAGAACATGGGGATGCTGCCGGCAGAGCTGAGGGTCGGAGGCTTCCTCTGCGACCTACTGATGGCCTCGAACATTCCCCGAATGGTCGTCCACGCCAGCCTCACCACAAGCACTGTGGTCTGGACCACACCTTCAGGCCAGCCGATCGTCGGAGCGATGTACCAGGGAGGGACCAAGTTCGACTATGGTCCCTTCCTGCCCCCAGGCGGCGAGGAGCTTCTCTACAGCACGATTCAACAGATCGTCTGGGAGAAGGGGTCCGAGCTGATGCTCTCCACCTTGAGGGCGGGGGAGAGCACCTACCTGTGTGCTGGACGGTTTGATCTCCAACAGATGAACCCACTAGGTAGGTTCATCGGGAAACGCCGTCCGAAGTGGTATGTGCGCAGGCTTCGCAAGTACGAGACGGGCCCACGGACCGTCGTTCTGCGAGGTCCCACCGGAGTGGGGAAGACGGTTCTCGCAAGGCACATCAGCAAGCTGCTTGGGAAGGGTGCGGCTCGGACGTTGGAGATCGACCCCAACGTGCTGAAGCGGTGTGGCCACACCGAACTGCTGGGACTCATCCAGGCGTTTCAGCCCACAGTGCTTCTGCTCGACGACCTTGATCTGTCAGAGGAGCGGAACAACGAGCGTCTCTTGGCTTTGTTGGAGGCGCTGAGGGACCCCGACTGCATCGTCTTCGCGACGATGATGACTCCCCCCAAGCACCACGAGAAGGCTCCGAAGCCGGGCTCCTGGCACTTTCCAGGGATGCGGCCTGGGCGGGTGGACAACATGTTCACTTTGTACCTGCCCGACGCGGATGACCGAGAGGAGATCCTGCTCGACTACGCCAGCGTCTTGGGTCTGAGGCTGAGCAAGAAGTTGCTGCGGAAGCTGGTGAAGAAGACCAAGGGGTTGTCGGGTGCCTACCTGATGCGGGTTGTGTCTGAGCTGTCCGCCCACGGCACGAAGAACTGGAAGGACGAGGTCAACATGGTGCTCTACACTGCCCCCTTCCCAGAAGAAGAGGGCGAGGGTGGCGAGAAGAAAGACGGGGCGGAAGAGGGGGAGGGCAATGGTCCCACCCCCGCATCAACCTGACCTTGAGCCCTCAGGCTTTCCGCTTGTAGGGCTCGATACACCCGTCGTAGTGGTAGCCGAGGAACTCGCCGGGTGCGTCCATCGAGTCGGTGTAGACCGTCTTGGCCTCTTCCATTCGGTAGACGGGAGCGCCGAACTTGCCCAACGAAGCGAACATCACGAGGAGACGACCTCGGACCGCTACGTCGCCTACCAAAGTGGCTCCGGGAAGGTAGCTGTAGACCGGGCCCCAGTTCGTTTTGGTCGGTGCCTCGTGGAGCGTGTAGACCATCTGTGGCCTCCTCGACTGTACTACGCGCGAGGAGTCAAAACTAAACCACGGTGGCTGGGTAGAGTCCTTCTGGAGGTACCCCATGCAAACACTGACGCCAGATCAGAAGCAGTCGATGCTCGAAGTCGCCCTACGAAGCCCAGAGGGCCGACAGAATCTGGCGAGTTCGATGTTGGCTCCCTTGCGACGCCGCGTCGACTACAGCGCACCTCTTGCCATGTTCGTGGACGGAAGCAGCTTGGTGGACCATCCCCCTTGGAGCACGCCCGCCCTAGAAAGTGACTTCGACGAGATCTCTTGGTTTAGGCCCCTCGAAGATGAGTCCGTGCTGCGCATGATGGAGCGAACCCACCTCCACTTGGGGAACACCGCCGGGGCATGGGTTGACGGGGAGGTGGTCCAGATGATGAACGCCGTTGCCACCCCGCTCCCCACCGCCGAGCTGAGCCGTGAGAACTTCGAGGAGGCGATTCTGCGAACCTCGTCCTCGGAGGACCAGTTCGGGAGAGTGCTCCTCAATGCTCGGGGCTATGCCGACCTCAGAAAGAAGGCATGGTTCAGTGAGCACGGTGATCCTGTGGGGTCCAGCAACCTGCTCACGGGGATGATCTACAAGTACAAGAACCACTACATCACCACGAGCCGCCTGTGTGAGGGAGGAGATCCGTTCCCTGTTCTCTTCAGTGGGCCCACGGGGAAGGTGGGAGTGGTGAAGCACGACATCAGCCTCTCCTGGGTGGAGGAGCACGTCGATATGCCCAAAGGCGCAGCGGGAGGCATCCGTATGACCGTTCGCCTACTGGCGGGACTGGCCTCAGATGCTGAACTGTTCATCCGTCGTTTCAAGAGCCCGGTCTGATCTGAAACCTCCGTGCGTATGGTGGCTGAGGAAGGAGGGTTCAAGCGCCTGTACCGCCAACACGAGGGTAGCGACGAGTGTGACGAGTGCGTTCATCAGAGTGGTGGCGAGGCGTTCGACGCCTTCTAGCCAATGGAACGCCAAGACCCCACCTGCCAGCTGGGTTTAGCCAGCCCGCAGGTGGGGTACGGTCATCACTAGGAGGTCCGCTGCCTATGATGGATGAGCACGACGCTTTGAAGAAAGCCATCGAGGCTGCTGGCTGGTCCGGGTGCCAGAAGTCCCAGCGAGGAGTCGCGATCTGGCGACGCTCCGGCGGACTCATCTCCCAAGACACCAACCGGCCAGCTGCGGGACGCTGCGATGGATCTGACGCATGTCGCCGCAGCTGCGGCAAGCTCTGCATCCACGCCGAAGCCAACGCCATCCTGTCGGCCCAGCAATGGGGGAAGCCGATGAGGGGCGGCGAGATGATCCATGTCAAAGTGGTGGACGGACAAGCCGTCCCGAGCGGCCCTCCATCCTGTTGGCAGTGCTCTCGCACGATCCTGCGTTCTGGGTTGGAAGCCATGTGGCTGCTTCATGCCAATGAGGGCGGGGACCCTGTACTGGTGCGCTACACCGCGACAGAGTTCCACGACCTCACCCTCCGCTACTGCCGCATCCACCCCTACGATGTGCAGCCTGGGGACTTCGTGATCCCCAAAGAAGATGAGTGGGATCGCTTCAAGGACATCCTCGCAGATCAGTGTGCCGACCCGCTCCCGTTGGCGATGCTCTCAGAGGACCCGCCAGTGTTGGAGATCGTTGAGACCGATATGCGGTCCATCGAAAGACGCGCGATGGCCCACTACAAGCTGGAGGGGCTCCCCCTGGAATGGTGGTGGCCACATGACGCGGTTGAGGTCCAGAGGTGAGACGGGTAACCCTGTTGCTACCCACCTCTTCCCCGCCACGTGTACCCTAGCGACATGGTCAAAACCCTCCGCAGCGTTGTCCAAACAAAGCCCCTCCACAAGACGAGGCGCTGGAGGCCCTACGTGGCCCTGTTCCTACTTGGGTTGGGGGGCAGCTTCGGGCTGACGTGGTTGGCTATGCGGCTGGCCTTGGGGCTCTAGCAGGGTGGTGTAGACATAGACCTCTGCTGCGCACTGTCCAGCAACGGTGCCCAGGAGCAGTGAGACAATCATCCAAGGTACCGAGATGGGTGTCTTGTGCGCAGTTGGGGTTCGCACGTCGTCTCCGTTTAGCTGCGGAAGACTTCATCGAACTGAGCCATCGCAGTAGGGGCCAGTTGTCCGATGGCCTTGAAAGCCAAGGCTTCACAGAAGTGCACTTCGGGCCCGTCTGGCTGGCTACGGGATGATCCCGCGAGAGACGATGGGAACATCGAGAGTGCAGCGGCTTCCTGGTAGTAGTCGTCGAACTGGCGACGAGTCAGGTACCTCCCCCCTTCGATGTAGATCCGATCGCCCACGATCCGCTCGACGGTCGGAAACTGCGCATCCTCGCCATCCCCTTCGATCGGCACGGTGATCACGACCTCCTGCCCGACTTCGGGGATCGGAACCTCGTATTCTGGCACCTCGCCGTAGACCAAGGTGGCATGGTAGTCGTTCCATGCGCGCTTGTGAGCGTCCGACATCTGATTCTGCCAGTAGCGATGGCCCAGCTCATGAATGAGTGCTTGGATGTGGTCCAGGCCAGTGGAGCGGACAGGGCGGATGTAGAGCTTATCCTCACCCGCGTTGTACCAAGCCGCCGTATCGGAGCAGCTCAAGGTGGAGACGAGCATCACATCGCCAGTAACCACCTCGGTGAGACCCACCACGACGCTGGCGAGCTGTCCCAAGTGCCGCTCAACCTTGACCAACAGCTGTTTGATCTGATCGAGCTGATCACCCTCTGACTCGATGGTGTTGTGGAGGGTGAAAGCCCCCGCCTCCAACACCAGCTCAATCTCATCGGGAGCATCTTCCTTCGCGGGCCAGTTGAGCATCGCCTCGACCAACAGGTCGAAGTGCGGCTGGTTGGTCTCCATCCACTCAAAGATGTCCTCGGGCTCGCCCTGGAAGGTGAGGAAGAGGTCCGTCGCGGCCACCATGTTGTCAGCCTGCCCACGGGGAGGGCCTTTATCGTCGAGCACCTTGCGGGATACGATCATCCCTGCGTCGATGAGCCGCTGAAAAGGTTGGTAACTACGAGGCAATTTACTAGAGACACCTGCTTCCTTCCAACACCGCACCTGCTTCGAGAACTCTGTCAGAGCCGTCGTGAACTCAAGCAGGCTGTCCTCGAACGACGTGAAGTAGCGAGAGGCCAGACGCGAGTCGGGAGCAATGGTCTGGGCGTGAGTCATCAGGTAGCTCTCCTCTCCCAACCCGAGACGATAGGCGGGCTACCGTGCGGGGGGTTTAGGACAGGGAGCCGCTACGATTGGCTGGAGATCCTCTACCTCTCCTACACACGCAACCACGCTCATGAGGATGCTGCGGGCAGGATCGCGAGGGAGTGGCACCTTCAGTTCCGAGACTCCGGGGTGGTCGGCCGAGGCATGATGCAGTCGCGGTTGACGCTGTCCGAGAAGAAGATGCTGTTCCGGACATGGCGGAAGATCATCGGAGACGCGTTGGACAGCGCGAGGGCGGGAGAGTTTCCCACTCTCGCGAACGACATGGAGTGGCTCACTCTCTGAGCTGGCGTTGGAGCCTTTCAAGAACCGCCTCAGCAAGAGCTTCGTGTTGCATCAGGGAGGACACGATCTCGTCGGGATCGGGGAGAGCAGCCTCCACAGGCTCTTGGCGCGAGCCCCTCTCACGGTGGATCCGTTGCCGGGTGAGGGCGCGCTGGCAGGCTTGTAGGAAGTCGTGGGTGGGGTGTGTTCCGTCGGGCCGTGGCTTCGGGTCTGTCCAACGACCGGTAGGCAGGTCCCTCGCCCACCCCAGACTGGTGAGATCAGCTGCGGCAGCTTGTGTGGACGCCAGCGCATCTTCAGACCCGGACCCATACTTGCGGGCCCAGATGAGTTCTTCGATGCCCGGCAGGAGGCTCGGGTGACGTGCCTCCGACATGATCCCCTCAAGCACCTTCAGCTCGAAGGCAGGGATGCGTCGGACATCCACCAGCAGCTCTTCAGAGATCACCATGGAGAGCAGGTCTCTATCGGCGAGGGTGCTCGCCAGCAGCTCCATCTGTTCGCGGGAAGCGCCTTTCTTCGTGATGTACACCAGCACCGAGGCTGAGGGCATCCCCCGAACAGCAAGGACACGGTCAAGTTGTTCGAGAGCGACGGTGTGGTCGGTGAGTTTGGTCATAGCTCTTGCTACGCTGGTTCAGACGGCTCGGGACCCACCCATTGTCCGCCCGTGATGATCTCGCGGCCCCCTTCACTTGGGAGAACCACCGCAGAGAGGACACAAGGCTTCTTCTTCTTGCGGCCCGAACCCGTGTCGAGTGCGATGTACCAGTCGGTCGACTCGACCTGGGGGCAAGGCATGTGTCCGAACACCTGCACGGACCCATCCCGGAACCTGTACACGTCCTCGGGGGATTTGTGGTGGACCCACAGCAGGGTGTCGGGAGCTGCTTGCGCAACCACCTCAACGATTCGATCTTCAACCAGCTCCTGTGCGCGTTCGCCTAGAGCCTCGCGCATATGCTCGACGACGTAGCTCTTGACTCCGCCGTGGGTCAATCGGTACGTGACGCCAGCGACTTCGAGATTGATCCAGATCTTCAGCCCATCGAGGAAGGTCTGGTGCTCGGGTGGGATGTGGTTGGCGAGCTGTTGTTCGATGGACTTGGCGTGGTCCAACACCACACCCGTGCCGCGTGTGTAGCTGTCGATGGTGTTGAACCCGCCCATCGACCAGTGAAGCACCCCCGGATCGAATGACCCGGTGTTGAGATAGCGGCCGAGCCAGAGGTCGTGGTTGCCGACAATCCCTTCGATCCCTTCGCCCACGCAGATGTCGAGCACACCTCGACTATCAGGCCCCCGGTCGATGTAGTCCCCGATCCCAATGATGCGGACACCACTTCCGTGCCGCTCGCGGACCTTGTCGATCAGCTCGCGGAGGTAGTCAGCTCGCCCGTGGATGTCGCCGATGATGCAGGTTGTAGACATGCTGAGCCTCTATCCTGAGATCATTTCGGCGGGGAGACGGAGGTCTTTGCGCACCACCTCTCGACCGGTCTTGGTGCGCACAACGTAAGAGTCCACGTAGTATCTGCGAACGAAGCTGCCCTTGGACCAACCCTTCCCCTGCCGCCAATGCACCGTGTCGCCGGGCTTGATGCCTTCGAGCACCAGGAGGCACGGGTTGCACTTGTTGGATGTCAGGTAGGGGGTGTCCCCGCCGCATCGTCCGCAGATGTACCAAGCCATCAGGTCTCCTTTGTGGTGGCGATAGGACCGAAGCCACCCCAGAACACATACCGACGGGTCATGGCAAGTGGGTTTCCTCGACCTCTTCCCCGTCCTCATCATCGAGTGGTTCAGGCGCAGGGGGCTGTGGCTTCTCGACGGAGCAGATGATCTCCTGCTGCTTGGCGAGCACCTCCCCAAAGGTCCGCTGGTTGTCCTTGATGTCCTCCCACAGGGTGTCTGCGCGGTAGGACTTTTCGTCATGCGGGTGGATGGGGATGCAGTAGAAGGCGATCTCCCCCCACTCGGGGTGCTCCTTCTGTAGCCGCTCGACGTGAGGAGCTGCTTCCAGCTCGGCGTCATCTCCCTCGTAGAGTTCGGAGATCACACTGATGAAGAGGTCTGATGGGGTGGTTGTGAGGGCGACGAGGATCCGGTTCATTTGAGGCTCCGTGCGAACTGTGCGGCGAAGGATGCGTTGGCGATGTCGAACACCTTGTCCCGGTAGGCAGAATCCGCCCGACACCAGGAGACCTTCTCCTCGATGGGGGCTCCAAACGGAGGCGGGCAGGGGCGAGAGATTGGCCGACCCCTCCCATCCGTGATGATGGGCGGGGGCCCGCTGGGCTTCCGAGGCAGGCCCAACGCCGCCATCTCTCGCTTCTTGTTGTAGTGGGCAAGGAGATCGTCGCCGTTGAGACGGGCCCCGGCCATCTCATCCTCGAACCGTTGCTCCAACACTTCCCGCAGGTTCACCGATGGTGACAGGCCGTACGCTTCATGGGCATAGGCCATGGATTCGATGGTGGACAGCAGGCTCATGGGATCTCCAGGTGGGTCTGTACTACGCGCGAGGATTCTTATCTGAACCCTCGCCCCTGAGGTTCCAACATTCGATCCCGCCGGGGAGTGGAGCACCGGCTCGCTGACGGAGAACCTTGCGAGCTTTGGCGATGATGTCCTCCCACTCGGCGTCTTCACCGAGGGTGACCTCGATGGTCCCTGAGTAGGTGCCGATCTGGTAGTGCGCCGTGTAGGCTACGAGGTCTCCGGACATGACCCCTCCTCTCTTCTGGTGCGGCGGTAGTTGGCGGCTTCCACGAGGATTCGATCTGCATCCTCGGACATCGCCGCCTCCATCAGCGCGTAGGCTGCTGCGGACACCTTGTTGCGGCGAGCAGTCTCATTCTGCTTGGCTGCTTCAGCTGCTTCGCGCTTGCGGAGATCGCTTTCGTGCTCGGCCTTCCGCCCGGCGAGCAGGCCCGGCCAGACGTTGGCCTCGTAGCCCGCAGCTTCTGCGACCAACGTTTCTTTCACGGCAGCGGTCAGACGCCCTCGACGAGGTCCCGAGGTCTGACGGTCGCAGGTCCAGAGAGTGTTGCCGTACCCTGCGAACTCATCGATGCGGAACATCCAAGGCTGGCGTGCGCGCTCGTTGACGTACCCGTGGGACACGAGCTTCACCTCGGCGTGGCAGTACCTGTTGCTCGTGTCCACATGCGCCTTGGTCTTGACGAGGGCGAGGCTCTTCCCGACCCACAAGACGGAGACGCGGTCCCCGTAGAGCTGGTTCTCGGAGAGCACCGCTTCTGCGAGGTCAGAATCAACGGCTTGGGGACGTGTTGCGAGGGTGTTCATGACGACTCCTTTTCACTCTGGGCGTTCCGCTCGTCGCGGACGATGTAGCCGCCAGCGGTGCTCAAGATTTTCCCGAGACCAACAAGCACCTCCCCGGCGGTGACACCTTCTGCTAGGCAGGCGTCTTTGAGGGCGGCTTGGATGTCCGCCACCCAGTCTTCACGGGCGGCCTCCCCCGTGAAGGGCATTCCGGGACTCAAGATCGCCGCGACGAGATCATCGTAGCTGTAGGAAGCGTCCCTCTTCTTTTCGAGAGGCAATAGGGCGTACTCGATGTTCGAGATGCGCCTGTCGGAGTCGTTGTCGTACTGGGTGCGTCGTCGCATCAGGCCCCCAGCTGGGCAAGGGCTTCCGAGCCGGTCCGCGCATCGCTGTGGTCAGCTTCGGGGGAGTTGGGGAACGCGAGCCAGAGGCACGTGCCGGCACCCTGTTCGGGGTACTGCGTCAGGCTGTAGTCGGCGGTGATGTTCGTCACGACCGAGCGGTTGATGAGTGCCCGCGCCTCTCCATCGGGCAGGGTGCCGATGGCGGTGTACTGACGGTCTACCAGCAAGGCATCCTGACCCTTCTTGCGGAGCATGACCATGTAGACCTCCCGGATGTGGGCGTAGCGGGCCTTCTTGGTGGTGCGGAGGGTGCGGAGCATGGCCCGGCGCTGTTCGCGGTCCTCGATGTCGAAGGCGCGCTTCAGCTCGGCGGCGTCGGCGGCGTCGGTGTAGCCGTAAGCCTCCGTCGAGAGAGCTTCCCACTCATTGCCCATCACGTTGAAGTAGGACACGCGGCCGTCTCTGCTCAAGCTGGCAGCAGACTGTTCGAGCCACTCAGGGTGGGGTTGAGCAGTCGTCCGACCACATGCAGGTGGCCGTGCTCGACTGCGTGACCGAGAACTTCCATCTTGCCGTCCTTCGAGGCCCAGCCTGCGCACTTGGCGTAGATGACCTCTCCGACCGCAGGGACCTCATCACGCGACCAGACCATGGTGCCGGCCTCGATGGCGTCAGCGCCGCCCTTGGGGTAGTTGCGGAGCCGCTTGAAGGTGTGGCCCTCGGGCTTGAAGTAGGCACGCAGGTAGACGTGGCCGTGCGAGCCATTCGTGTTGGCCTCGACCTTCACGACCCAGTCTTCGTAGAGCGTGACGAGGCCGGGCTTCGAGCCGCGAACCTCACCGGAAGCCTTGAGGGCATCCCACCGCTCCCGTGCTTTGTTCAGCACGCCGAGGTCGTTGAGGACCACAGCCATGGCACGGATGTGCTCTGGGTCGCCGCTCATCGACTGACGGTCGTGAACGAGGTCGAACGTGGTGCCACCGTCGATGGCGCGAGCACCCCAGGTGGCGGGGGCAGTTTCGTGGGCGGGAAGGCCGAACCAGAACATCTTGTCTCTCCTGTTACGTCTGTACTACGCGGAAGCTTTTGAAACTAAACCCACAATCGAAAGAACTTCTCACCCCAGCGGGTAGATGGCGGTGTACCAACTCGTGCAGGACTCGGCGTAGACGCCGTGCTTACGCAGATGGGCGTCCATGGCATCCCAGGACCCATGCTGGCAGTAGTCGAGGTTGAAGTAGGGGGCGACCTCGCCCCCGTCGTGGACGACGACCAGCAGACTGTCGCGGCCGTAGGACTCTCCTCGCGCTGCCCACTCCTCTGGGGTGTAGAAGGTGCGACACCCGCCGGTGTAGAGCGTGTCCTTGTGCTTCAGGATGGAGAGCACCGCTTCAGCAGCGGCCTTGCCCAACTCGGCTAGACCAGCGGGGATGTCGAGAGTGGCGTCGAGAGTGGCGTCGAGAGTGGCGTCAGCCATCGGTGTTCTTCCAGTCGCCCATGTTGGGCGGGTTTCCAGAGACGATGCCCTGTTGGTAGTTCGAGCGGTCAGTGGGGTGCATGACGTTGCCGTCGTTGTCGACAAAGCCTTCGAGAGCCATCCGAGCGTGGGTCTTGCAGAAGGCGTGCGTGCTCCCCGTTGCGTTGACGAGCTTGATCCGGCCCTTGTAGGCGCGGCCTTCTTTGACGAGCGCGCCGCCGTTCTTGGGGACGCGCGAGCCACACTCTGCGCAAGGGGCGGGATACTTGTTGGTTCGGGCCATGTTTCCTCCGTTCACCTGTACTACGTGCGGTGCGTAGAAACTAAACCCTTTTTTCCCAAGCACGCGTTCGAGTAGCTCCGCCCGTCACACTGGTCGGCATCCCAGCCCAGTGAGTAGAGAGCCTTCCGAGATCCGTGAGCCGCTTCATCAGCCTGAGCCGGGCACGCTTGACCGCCTGCCAGAGGGGGCTCTTGTAGGCGATGTAGGTGACGGGCCCTTGGCCCTCCACAGCGGACTTCATCATCTTGATGGTGTCCGGGTTGACCTCGGTGACTTTGGCGAATGCGAGATCCGCCTCCCAATCCCACCCCATGACCACGCCTTTCCGCTCGACGTAGTCGACCATCCAGTCGTCCAGCTCTGCCGGGGTCATCAGGCGGCCTCGGCGCGAAGGGCCCGCTTGGCTCGGTTCAAAGCCGCCACGAGGCGTTTGACTTCGGTGCGGGAGCGCTCGCCGTCAGCCCAGAGCACCTCTGGGTTGTCGAGGGTGGACTCGACCCGGGCGATGTCTTCGGTGGGGGAACCACTCGACCGCTCGGAGACCTTCCGGACCACCTCGCAGGTGCGGGGGAACCAGCCTCCGTCGTAGACCTCGCAGCGGTTGCCTGTGCCGGGCTTGGTGACGGTTGCCTCGACTTCTTTGTCAGCCCAGCCCTTCACGACAACCCGGTCCCCGACCTTGTAGGCGCAGGGGGCAGGAGCAGGAACGCTTGAGCTACCGTCTGCTCGGGTCAGCAGGCTGGCCGGAACGCCCCAGACCGTGCCGACCGGGTAGTTCCGCTGGGTGCCACGGGACTCCAGCTGCTTGACCTTCAGCTTCTTCAGGGGCTTGCCGGTGCCGTTGCGTCCTCCGTGGGTCTTGACGACCTCACCGAGAGTCTGCTGGCCTTGGCCGCGCCCGAAGTAGACGCGGTCGCCGATGGTGTATCCAGAGGGGTGGGTTGTCATGAGGTCTCTCCTTGTTCACCTGCACTACGCGCAGGGAGGAGAAACTAAACCCTCTACTCTGAACTTGGTGGGGTGCCCTTGACCCAGGACACGCCGTTCCATGTGAGCCACACGCCATCATTGATGTAGCCGGTGCCGGGGATGGGCTGGCCCTCTGGCTTCTCCCGGAGAGCAGCCCAGAGGAACGTCTCCGCGCTCTCACCCGAGACCGTCATGTCGGCGAGATCATGCGCCTGGAAGGTCATGGACATCAGGAAGCTGAGCCAACGTGCGGTCAGCTCGTTGTCCGGACCTAGCCCCACCAGCTTTCCGCCGGGGGTGCGTACTTGAAGCTGCTCGTCCGCAGCCTTGCGAAGGCGCTGTTCGACGATCCAACAGCTCGCGATCCGCAGGGCCATGTTCGAGGGGGTGGGCATCATCAGCTCCATGAGGTTCACTCAACTGAGCCCGTTCGATAGGACGGCTACCGGTCTGGGGGGCTCGGTGACGCACCCTACCGGGTACAGGTCTAGGAGTCAGAGGAGGACCTGTGAAGTTCTACATCGCCACCGGAACCGGACGCATCGAGGATCAGCACAAGGTCAGAGAGGTCCTCCAGAAGTACGGACACACCCAAACGTACGACTGGACCCAGCATGGCAAGCTCACCGATGTCGGTGAGGATGTCATGCAGAAGGTCTGCCACAGTGAGATGGAGGGCATTGCCCAAGCCGACTTCGTTGTGGTGCTCCTGCCAGGGGGGAGAGGCACCCATGGGGAAGTCGGCATGGCAGCCATCGCACGCAAGCCGACCTTCATCCACTCGACGGACCCCGCCCGCTTTGATCCATCGGACAAGGCATGGTGCGGCACGACGTTCTACTTCCATGACCGTGCGACGCGGCTGGTGATGCCGAAGGTGGAGGACTTCGCCTTCAGGGTCTGCCAGCTCGTTGGGAAGCACGAGATGAAGATCAAGCAACCTGGGATGACCAACATCACCTCCGAGACGTTCGCCCTGTGGTGGTATGACGAGTGGCATTTGGTCATGGAGGAGGAGGGCGAGAACGTCTACCCTTGGGACGACTTGAAGGAAGGCGCGAAGCGCTCGTTCTTGGAGACAGCCAAGCGGGTGCTGGCCTCGCTCCGATGAAGTGGACTCACTGGACAGTGGTGGTCCTGCTCGCTGCGGCGGGGGGTGCCTTTGGAACGCATGTCTACGACAGGGCATGGAGCCGCGACGCGGCCACGCACTACTACAACCTCGGCATTCGAGTGGGGCACGCAGAAGTCTGCATGGCCACGACGTGCGAAGAGGACCACAACACGACCTTCTTTGATGGCGTGAACTGCCTCTGCTGGGACATGAGCAAGAGCCGACACCCACAGGAACCCCACACCCACTACTCGGGTGAGGAACGCAGCCCGTTCTAGTCGACCTGCTCAAGGGTCGGCGGAGCCTTGGGGTCGGGGGCGAAACAGGTTGGGCAGAGGCGGTCCATCCGGTAGTTGCCGTTGTAGAGGATAGGCCGCCAGAGCCGTGCGCCCCTTGGAAACTCCGTTCCGCACCCCATACACCGGTGCTCCTTCCGAGTCCGAATGCAGGACATCAACACGACCTTGTGGTCGGGAGCCATCGCTCGCTGAAGCTCGGGAGACAGCTCTGGGGTGACGTGTTTCCAACGGCAGTAGCGAGCCCACTCACCGCGACCCACCCTGCGCACGTCATCCGTGGATCGGGCGCGACCCCCGCCCACAGCATCGAAGAGTGCTTGGAAGTCCTTGCCGACCTTCTCCTCTGGGACCCCGTGACGGCGCACGTGGGCGTCCAAAGCGTGCTGGGCAGCGGCCCGCTCTCCATCAGTGGTAGCCCCGTCCACCATCGCCTTGACGGCGTGGTACTTGACTCGGGCTGCCTCGGCCTTGTTTTGAATGACCCGGCCCAACTCACACCCCCAACTCGTGAACCAGGACGTGAGCCGCCCCGTTGTGGAATTTGATCCCCATCTCCTCGACCTGCTTGCCCCCATCGGCATGCTCATGGCCGAAGAAGTGCCACTTGATGTCGTGCGGCTGGTCGGCCAACGCCGTCGTCAAGGGGTTGATGCCGTAGCCACTCACCCCCGCGTCATCGAGGATGCCTGCGGGAGGAGCATGCGTCACCAGCACATCAGGCTTTGAAGACAAGGTCTGCTGGATCAAAGGCGCGAAGCTGGGCTCCTCCACCTCGCCCATCCACTCGTCTGCGATCCTTGGGATCTCCCTGAACCCAGCCCACTTCAAACCCGCGACCTCAACCCCATCAGGAGTGATCGCGTGGACGTTCGGACAGCCCACACTCCGGAGGTGTCCGGCGAGGCTGATGAAGTCGTGGTTGCCGGGCAGTAGGATGACCGGCCGGCCGTCGAGCCATTCGGTGATCCTCCGACCCAGCTGCTTCCATCCGAGCCAACGCTGCTGCTGCCGGGCTTCGACCTCTGGGATGATCATGCCGCCCGTCTTGTGGACCCGACCGACGTTGTCGAACCAGTCTCCAGTGTCGAGCCACACGTCGAAGTCGAGGCCGCTTTTGAGGATCCTCTTGTACTTCCCATGGATGTCGCTCGTGTGCAGGACTTTGAGGGTCATGTTCCGCTCCTTCATCTGCACTACGCGTGTAAGGGCCAAACCCAACCGGTAGGTTCAGGTTCTCCGACCCGTGCGTAGTTGATCCATGTCAGGAGGGCAGATGCACCCGTACAGCAGGTTGCGCACAGTGGCGGAGACATGGGCAGGCAAGCAGGTCGCCCCTTCTCGCCGACAGTGGTCACAGACGGAGTCCGAGATCATCATCCCAGAAGGGGATGAGGAAGGTCTCCTGCATGAGATCGCCCATTGGGTGGTGGCTACGGACACCGAGAAGACAGAGCCCAACCTCATGCTCTACGACTGGGAGAGTGAGTTCGAGGAGACCGTGCCTCCGCCACCTTGGTGGAGTGTGGGCCGCACCGTGCCGAGGCGTGAGTTCGAGGCAGTGCGTCTGGGACACGCCGCCTACCAAGCAGCGGGAAGGATCATGCCCGGGTACGCCGCCGTGACATGGGCTTTCCTCCGCAACTTCGAGGCTCTGCCGAAGCGGGTGCAGCGGTCCATCGACAAGACGTGGAGGCGGAGAGTCAGCAGTCGGCCCGGTCTCTACGAGGCGTTGATCGAAGCTTTGATCCGTCGACCTGATGATCAACCCGACCCGTACTACACCACTCTGACCCGCCACATCACCCCGCCGGAGCCGGGTGGCTTCCTGCGTCAAATTGCCTGGGGCTACCGCTGTCTCCATTGTGGGGAGCGGGTGGAGGGGCATCTGTGCAACGTCGTGCCCCGGCATGGCGGCGGGAGCTTCAGGTGCGTCGAGTGCACGGGGGAGATGCTCTACCACCCTGTGTGGGTGAGGTCCGTTCACGACGACGATGTCGTCGCGGGTTGGATCAGCCGCGTTGATTCTCCAACCCACTTCACAAGCATCGACGACAAGCACGTTGGGGTAGGCCATGTCGCGTGATCCGCCCCCAGAGCTGGAAGTTCCACTGGAGCACCCCTGGTGTCAGCAGATCGTAGACCTGGGTCGAGAGTGCGGGGTGCGTTTCTACGTGATCCCCCAGAACACACCGAGAACGACCGACACCATGGAGTGGCTCGACGCCTCACCCTCACCCGTCGAAGACGACGACCCGTTGACCCGGATCCCCCTCTACTGCCGCATGGCCAACCTCCAAACAGGCACGGCTGGAGCAGTGTTCCTGACCTTGGACAACATGAGTCGTGAGGTTTCGGCGAACAGCTTCTACCCCTACCACGGGGTTGTCGTACTGCTGCACGAGATCGCCCATGCGGTGGTGGGTCCGGAAGAGGAGTTCACAGTTCCGTGGGAGCAAGCTGCCCTGCTGGAGCTGTTTCCGGACAAGGGTGGGCTGTACGAGAACCTGATCCACTACGAGGAGGGGGCTGGGAGCGAGGAAACGTTGCTCAGGTGCCACCGTCACCTCGAACAGGTGGGGATCATCCATGAGGGTGGTGTCGCCCGCCGCGCACTCCAGATCAGCGATGCGGAGTGGCAGAAGCTCGATCAGAAATGGCCTCAGGGTGGAGACCCACAGGGTTCGCTATCGGCCCCCACCGAGTAGATAGAAGCCATGAAGACCTACCACATCAGCGGACACCTCGACTTGACCCTCGACGAGTTCGACAAGCACTACGCTCCTGCCATCCTCACAGCGATCAACGAGGGTGCTGCCTTCGTCGTCGGCGATGCCCCGGGAGCTGACGCGCTTGCCCAGAGCTTCCTGCGGCACCGCCTGTACGAGACGGCGGCGGCTAACGGCACAGGGACCACACGGGTAGTTGTCTACCACATGTTCAACTACACACGGAACAACGTCGGCGAGTTCGCTACGAGAGGCGGCTACTCATCGGATGAGGAAAGGGATGAGGCGATGACACTCGCATCCCACGACGACATCGCCTGGATCCGTCCTGGCCGCAAGAACACGAGCACCGAGCGCAACCTGAAGAGGCGGGCGCAGATGCGGTCGCTCAAGGAGGACTGATCACATGTCTTGAACCCTCAACAACATGCTTGCCGTCGAGATGCCCGGAGAGGGGGTCCAGATCGTAGTGGACTGCCGCTTCGATGGCACAGAGCCACCTCAGCTCGGCAAAGGCGGCCTGAAGAAGCACTTCTCCGACGGACGGGTGCTCGATGTGGAGCTGCTGATGGAGCTGCTGATGAGCAAGAGTCCCCCCCCAAGGAAAGTGGCTGCGAGCCCTGGTCCATGCGGACGACACATTGGAGACACTGACTCTTGTGGCCTTCGAGGAACCATCGCCCCCCGATCCCAATGCAACCCGCTTCGTTGGGATCGGGTGACACATGAATGAAGGCGCTACCCCCGCTTGGATCAAACAGGTCATGGCCGCCAATCAAGGTGGCTGGTTCGTCCCCCTGAAGCTCTCGGCCGAGCACCCCTTGGTGATCGACAGGTGGCACTGCATGCATTGCGGCGATCACTTCTTCGACTCCCAGGTAGGTCTTGTGATGCCCTACCACGACCCCGATGACGACAGTTGGGATTGGATGGCGATCCACCACTACTGCGTGATGATAGAGCTTGGCTTTGCGGAGCTGGGTTTGGAACTGGTGCCCGAGAGCCCTCGCGAACCTCGCGAACCTGTCCGGGTCCGCTACTTCGATGACCACCTGGAACCCCTTCCCTGGACCGAGTGCGACCAGCGGTGGCACACCCACGTTGGCGGCTCACAGTTCGCCTACGAGCTGGCCCAGCTCGAACGCATCGAGCCGATCCCAGAGACCATCATGGAAGACGTGTTCCCGCCACTTCCCCCAGGTCAGGGGCCGGATGGGTTCGGCCCCATCGAGCCGCACCACCAGATGTACAACCGCTACGGCCCCAACGACACCGATGCCCATGAGGAGACGTACTACACCGTGCGGCACCCCGAGCACGGCCTCTTCCTGTTGATGACGGTGGGAGGCTTCCAAGGCTTGCCCGACAGGGTTGTGTGGGCCGAGATCGGATACGATCGCTACATCGAAGTTGCCGAGTCTCGCGGGAGGCGGCACGAGTCCCCACCCAGCGAGCCCAGCGAGCCCAGCGAGCCCAGCGAGCCCAGCGAGTATGTGGACGACCTCTTGGACGGGCTGTTGGAAACACAAGATGCAATGGAAGCTCTGAACGACAAGAGCCACATCGCCCCAGAGGGAACCATCTGGGTGTGCGGTGCGTGCGGCAAGACCGCACGGTCCCTGTACGGCGACCCACCCCACCCACTCGGATGGGATGAGAGCTGCATGGTGAACGCTGCGCGGTGCATCGAGTCTTCTCTGGTGTATGAGGACGGTCGGGTTGTGAAGGCTGATCCCGATCCTACTTGGGAGCCCCCGAAGCGCTTGAGTGAAGAGGAGATGCAAGCCCAAGAGGACGAGTTCCTCAAAGAGATCATGTCCCCCGACTGGGAGCCAGACCCCGAGCTGCTCGCAGCCGCGACGGAAGCTGTTCAGAGGATGGGGGAGGATGGGGGAGGGCGAATGAAGAACGCAGCGAAGCACTGGGGCCTGACGAGCGGCCTTCTTCTCGGGGCTGGGGTCGGAGGCCACGCACTCCGGCTGGTGACCTTGGAGTTCACCGATATTGGCCCGCGTCACGCCGTTGCTGGGTTCGCCTGCCTGCTCTACGCGGTCGCTGGTGGCCTCACATGGGCCGAGAAGAAGGCTGGACTGTGGATCAGCATCCTCGGCCCCCTTGGTGGCGTCACGGCCGTCCTGCTGGCCCCCAACTCAAGCATCGACACCTTCCAGATCGTGCTGGGGGTTCCGCAAGCGGTGGCGGCGGCGCTTGCCATCTACCTGCTCTGGAAGCTCCGGGGGGAGACATGACACCCCAATTCACCCCAGGGGCCACCTTGGAGTACACCCGCACCAAGGGTGGGGATCGAGTGGGCACCTGCACCTCCGTTCTCGATCTCGACGACGGAGACGGGGGGTGGCCGAAGGAGCGACATTGCCGGTACGTGTACCGCCTCGACATCGAGGGAGTGGGGCCCCGCACAGTCTGTGAGTGTCGCCTCCGCACTAGGACTTGAGGAAATGATCTTCCTCAGACTCAGGTGCATCCTACGAGGCGGGTGCTTGACGCACTTCGAGTGGGAGGAGTTGGGCTACCACGCATGCTGGTGGTGCCCCCTTTGCGGCTCCAATGTCTCATCCGGACGATCCCTCTGATCGTGCGGCACCTCCGAGTGCGCGGTACCCTGCTCGTAGAACAAACGAGCAAGAAAGCGACGCTCACACGGAGGACGGAATGAGCAAGAATCAGAAGCAGCGCGTCATCGAGGAACTACAGGCCGGCAGGACCGCCAAGTTCAAAGGCTCAGGCAACTCGATGCACCCACGGATCAAGTCGGGGGCCACGGTCACCTTGGAACCCGTCCCGGACCTGAATGACTTGGAGGTCGGCGACGCCGTCTTCTGCAAGGTCAGGGGAAACGTATTCACGCACGTCGTGTCGGCTCTTCGAGGCAAGGGCGACAACCGAGAGGTCCAGATCAGCAACTTGAAAGGACACGTCAACGGATGGACCACCAAGGTCTATGGGCGAGTCATCGAGGTTGCTCAGCCGTAGGTCGTCTAGGCTCCGTGCCCGGGTACATGTCGTCAGGAGGCATTGTGTACGAACCATCGACCCCAGAAGCCATCGCCTTGACCCTGCGCCACGACTTCGGCCTGCTAGAGGGCGGGGAGCGTGATGCCGTGATGAGAGAGGCCCGGCAGATCTGGGAGCACCATGTCAAACCACTGGTGGAGCCAGTGCCCGACGACGACATGTGCATCCTCATGGTGCGCAGGAAGGGCACCGAGCAGCACTGGAGTGGTGGGAGGTCAGGTCACTGGTGCACAGGCAGCCAGGGCCACGTTTACTCCACCCTCCGGTACGCACAGATGCCCATCAAGGCGATGGAGGGCTCCAGCGACCGCCAGGACGCAGAGATCGTCCGGTACCGACTGGTCGAGGTCGAGGTCCTCGGTAGCATGGTGTCAGAGGGAGGTGGAGGATGATCATCCAGTGCGACACCCATGGCTCCGTTGAGGCCCATGTGGATCAAAACCACAATGCATGGTGCCAGCAGTGCCGACAGGATCAAATTGCGCAGCACCTGAGCACCGACCTTGGCAAGCAGAAGCTCTCGGAGGTCCTCAGGGAGGAGATCCGCAAGAACCGCTTCATCTCCTTCTCAATGGGCCCAAGCCTCCTCCCCGAGCAAGATCCCACAGCTACCGAGAAGTGATCCGAACGGTCCCACCGTTCTTCACGATGTTGGTGACGATGGTGGCCATGCGGTGGCCCATCACGGACTTGTCGGCGTCACAGGCTTCGAGCTGGGCCTTGAACTCGTTCGACATCGAGGACCGCGACCAGGAGCCCTTGCCCGTGAGGCTCACCCACTCGCCCACCTCCATGGCGCGAGGCTTCCCGTTCCCATTGTGGTAGCGGACATGGGGTGTGAGCACGGCGCACCCACAGATCTTGAACCGATGCGTGGCGAACCCCGACCCCTCGGTCTTCCAAACGATCTCCAAGGGGATCTTCCGACCTCCCCGGACACCGACGTACTCTTCGTTGACCACCTCGAACTCACATTCCATGCGGTGGAAGTGGCTCCCTCGGGTCTCTTCCACATGCTTCAAAGCTTCCATCTGAACTCCTTCTCAGTGCCTCTCGCCCAGCTCGTAGCCGGGACATGGGTCGGTGATCTTGCCTACCGGCTGGCCTTTGACACTGAAGTCGTGTGCACGGATCCACGCGCCGATGGCTTCGGGATCGCCAGACAGCTCGGTGCGGACCAGCTCTGGCGGGAGGTCGAGCGCACCGCAGTACCAGACAGGCTTCTGGGTGTCGGGATACGACCCCACCACCTCATCCGGGTACTGACAGTCATGCCGGCAGGTATTGCACCGAGAGGGCGTGTTCTGGGCCTTCTGCTTCGCCACCTACTCTCCCTGCGAAGCCACCTTGTTGATGCAGGCAGCGAACGCTTTGTCCATATCCATGTGTACGGCAGAACGCACCTCGCTCAACCCCCCACAGCTCAAACAAGTCGGCCCGATGGAGCCCAGCGGCTTCACCCACAGACTGCCTCCAATGTGAGTGGCGTCTTTGGGTGGCGTCCGGCCGGTCCCACCGCAGTTCTTGCAAGGCACCCACTCGTCAAGCTCCGGAACGTGAATGTGGAGGGCGTCGGGACTGTCCTTGTCCGCCTCGGGGGTGAACACAATGGTTCCGATGCCCCAATCCCCGTGAGCGCGCTTCCGGTGAAAGCCTCGGCTGGAGGTGCCCAGCGCGCGGACCAACAAACGCTCCAGCGCGGGCTTGGAGGCCGGCAAGACGAGCGGCCTGCTCGGATGAGGCAGCTCGTCAGAGCAAGGGTGCCACGGGCGAAGGTCTTCCCCTTCGCCATGGACCACGCCGGGATCGTCTCCGACGAGGCCGCCGAGCGCAGCAAGAGTAGAGAATGGAACAGTGGTGTGGGTAGACATCAGACCTCCACCAACCACTACGCGTGGGATCGCTGAGCTAAACCCCGTGTGATCAGAACTCGGGAAGCGACTCCCCTGCGCCAGTGTAGAGGACCTCGACCCCCTCCCATTCAGGAGGGACGGTCTTCAGATGAGCGCCTTCGGATATCCGCACGACGTACCGATAGATCCGCCCTCCGGCACCCAGCTTCGCCTGGGTGATGATGTACACCAGCCCTCTGTTGGACCCACGTCCGCCCAACTGCACGAACAAGCTGAGTGCTCCCGCTTCGATACCCGTCACTCACCGTTCCATGCTGACCCACCTTACCGACGACATCACCCCAAAGCGTCAACTAGGGCAGGCAGAAACGCCTCCGAAGCCTCTTTGATCAGGTCCATCTCTGAGAGAGGGGGCTTCACCATGTGGGGGTCGATCACGACCATGGGTATCGCGTCCTCGATGGCTGATCTGACCAGCATGTCGGTGATGCCCACAGAGAAGGAGGTGCCGATGAACACCATCGCTGTCGGGATGTCACTGGGAGGGTGGGGCAGCTTGGCGGCCTTGGGGTCTCCGCACACCGCGTTGCGCACAAGGTCGAGACCATAGGAGTCGTGGCCGTGGTAGCTCTCGTCGAACCACAAGACGTGTGCACGAAGCACCGAGTTGCAGTTCGTGCACCGGGGCAGTGTGTTGTGACCGGGTGCCGCGCGGAACTTCGCGAACACGGAGTCATCCCAATCGAGGATGCCTCGGGGGCCCCGTTGACGCACTGTTGCTTGCTGCACCGCATGTGCCGAGCCGACCCATGCACCTCGATCAGGTTTTGGGATCCCGCTCGGCTGTGCAGACCATCCACGTTCTGGGTGATCAACGTGAACCAGCCACCAGCACCTCGAACCTTCTGTTCGAGGGTCGCCAGAGCGAGGTGCGCAGCGTTGGGTTGGGCAGACCGACAGCCATCGAAACGCTTCAGGTACCACTCCCAAGACTTCACGGGATCGCGGTGGAAGAACCGCAACGTGCCCATCTCCAACACGTCGTTGGCCCACACCGCATCGGGGTCTGATCCTCGGAAGGTCGGGATGCCGGAAGCGACACTGATGCCAGCACCGGTCACCACCAACACGTTCTGCTTGGGTTGTGTGAGCAGCTCAACTGCTAGCTCAATGGACTCATTCATCAGAGGGCCTCACCTGCCAAGAGTTTGGGGTACAGCCACTCTGTCCAATCCAGCACAGCCAGGGTCTCTTCCAGGCTGGGGGATGAGAGGCCCCTGGCACCCAGACGGTCCGACATACCCGGATGCCGTTCCAACAGACCGGGTGCGCGGATGAAGCTGTTGGACGCACCGTACCTGGGATCCACCCTACCGTTGCGACACCCTCCGTGAAGACACCTTCTCAGTCCCCCCTCGTCCGCAGCGTCGTAGTCCTCGACAGGTCCTTTGAAGAGGCCCGTGAAGATGTTGTCCGGCTTGCGTTGGGGCCGCGAGACTCTACCGGCCCCCCCCCACAAGCTAGGCAAGGCAAGCTCTTGGCTGTGGGGTGCCAGACCAAGAACCGCAGCTCGTGATCTGATCCATGCCCGTTGAGGTAGATGCGTGCGGAGTGCCGTCCGGGAGAACCTCTCAGAAGGGACCACCAGTCCTCAAACACCCATCCACGAGGCAGCTCCGTCGGCATGACGGTGCGCAGATCGGCTTCGGTCGACAACCACTACTTCACGGACTGGCCTTGGACCGTTCCTTGAAACCTACCTAAACCTACTAACGGGTCGCGGCAGGCACCAAGTTTGAGCCTATACCGGTTCCAGGTTTCCCCGATCCCCCTGTAGTAAGACTCAGGCCCAACGGTGAGGGCTCGGGAGTTGGCCTAATGGCCAACGACCTTGCGAGACTGGTCCGGCGGAGCCGGAATCGTCGTTGCAACGTCGCTTTCACGCTAAAAGGGCGATCAGCACATCCGATATCGTTATCCCCAGAACGTCTGAGAATACCGGATGCTCCAACCCAATCAGCATGAGCTTTCCTGCCGCATGAGCGGCAATGAAACTTGACTCCCGATCGATTCGACCGAGAAATGTACCCACAGGAAGGACATTCCTGGGATGTGTAGGCCGGGTTCACGACCTCAACTGGGGCCTTGCTCGTCAGAGCAGTAGCCAGGGCACGTTTTCGCGAGCCTCCCCCAGCCGTCATGTTCCGCACCTTCAAGTCCTCGATCACAACCTTGCCGTGGCTTTTGGCAAGCATAGTCGTGGCCTTGTGGAG
>Ga0136601_1000288_pt1 | contig 23290 bp, 32 predicted proteins | sample AntRauMFilla2699_FD_181020 | JGI IMG/M metagenome (GOLD analysis project Ga0136601, IMG submission 181020) | Saline lake microbial communities from Rauer Islands, Antarctica - Metagenome Filla 2 #699 | ecosystem: Environmental > Aquatic > Non-marine Saline and Alkaline > Saline | place...
AACAGGCTAATTTATATAATAATAATTTTTAATAATAAAAGTTAAGTAAGTTAAGTAAGTTGAGGTGATCACTGCTCACTGGGCTTTACAGAGTTTCAAAAATTGAGTCTTAATTGAGCAAGTTGAGTTTCGTTTTGTTGAAACTGACTAGATTCACTTGGCTTTCGCCTAACTCTCCAAAGAGAGTTACATGGTTCTAACTTCAATTACATTTATTATTGTCTTTCCTGTTCCGACCAAACCAACTCATCTTTAAATACGCATTACCAGTCTCTTTGATTGCCTTTAGAAATGCGTTATAGGCATTCTTTTGTTGCGTGGGTCACTTCAGGCTTTACTCCATCTTCTAGGCAATCTATGCTGTAGTATTCAGACTCAAACCACATCCACACCTTAATCCCATGCGCCCGATATAGATGGAGCAACCTAATCGTGGCCTCATCGTTCCTTGGGTAGCGCGGCAGGGCTGGAAGCTGCCCGCATTGCTGGCCTGAATCAAACTGCTCACTAATAACCGTGTAATCTTTGCCGTTAATGTTTTCTATTGTCGTTATCATTACTGCTTAACCCCGCTGATATATACTTCATCCCACTCATTAAAGTAACTAGGCGTAAGGATACGTTGTGCGTCTGAGCCTACGCTAAACACCAACATATCGTTGATAAGCAGCACCATATGTGTCAGGTCGCCTTTTGCCAGCACAACTTCTTTAAGGTTCGTGAACCCAGCGTCTGCCAGAAGCTCCCATGCTTCATATGTAAAATCTGTGCAGTTGCCGCCAACAAACGTCTCGCTAGCAAAACCATCCACTTTGTATGGGAATTCCTCCAGCAATGCCAGCGTCTTAGTCATTCGCTTAAACTCCCACGCAGGATCAGCCTATGATAGCGCGATTGCCACCAGCAAAATCGCAACGCCCAGCGTGAAAATTGATGTAATTATAAATGATCTAATCATGATATTTTACTTTCGTTTGGTTAAATAATTGTTAAAGAGTTCACCCACCAAGGGCTGCGTCATATACCTGCTTTGCTATGTATAGCTTAGGTTCAAGGACACCAACCCAGTTCCATGCTGGGGGACTCATTCTTTACCCACTCAAAAGAGTGTCTGGTGACAATAAAGAGAGCAATAGCTATGGCCATCATCACACCTCCCCACACTAAAGAGTCAATCGCTTCGAGTCGTGTAATCATCAGCAAAGCCTCACCAACCTCTGGCGCGTAGTCTACAACTACACCCTGAACGGCGTCTAATATCTCTGCCATCTTGGAACTAACACTAGGCAGAGCCTCAATAAGTTTTGTTGTCATTTCGTCTTTTGTTTCTGTATCCATTATTAAATCTCCATTAAGTAGGTGTTAAATAGCTCGCCCAAACAACGCTTGATTAATTGTGTTTTAGTTAAGTTTTTGAGGCGGCGATGATAAACCCCGAGGCGACTTGTGGTACGATTGCATCGCCAGCTGCATGGAGTATAGCCACTCTTGCGGGATACCCATTAACCAACAGCTGAATTGAGGGTTCAACGAGCCTTTGTTTCCCGTCTGGGCAGTCAACCCATATGCCACTCTGCCAAGGGTGTCGTTGCGCTCCTTGCCGTCCTTTCTGAATTGGCTCTTGCTCAAGTCCCCTGTGTCCTTGTGGTCCCGAACCGTTGGCGTTGGCCACATTGCTGGGTTGACTTGCTCCCTTAAATTTGACGGCGCTGTCCGCCCCTTCCTCGTTGTGGCAAATTGCCTGTCCATAGCCTCTAGGCTGCGCTGGGGCAGATGGCCCATCGTGTTGGGTGTTGACCACATTGCTGGGCTGTCCACTTGCTTGCTTGACAACAAACCATAATCTCTCACGCCTATGGGGCGCACCGACGGAGCTAGCTGGCAATACAGCCGCCCCAACGGCGTAGCCTTCCGATTCCAGCCCTTGATAAACATCATCAAGCCACCCGTGGGTAACTGCGCTTGCAACCTGTTCTCCAAAGACTGTTGCAGGTCTGCGCTCGCAGATGAGGCGGAGCCATTCAGGCCATAAGTGTCTATCATCTGCTTTACCTTTTTGCCGTCCAGCGGGACTAAAAGGCTGGCAGGGGCAACTGCCTGTCCAAACGGGTTTATCTTCAGGCCATCCCGCGAGGTTAAGCGCGTGATCCCAGAGTCCGATGCCTGAGAAAAAGTGGCATCTAGTGTAAGCTGCAAGCTCATCTGCTTGCACGTCTTGGATTGGTCTGTCATCAATATACCCCTTGGTTATATGTCCGTCTTTCATCAGCTGTGAAAGCATGGCACATTTTTTCTTGTCAAATTCGTTGTAATACACTTCCATCTATTCACCCTTACATTGGTTCATTGTGTGTCCAGCTTTTCGCCGATGTTGGTTACTTCAATTGATTACGAGCGTCTTTGATTGCACCGTAGTCAGCCATACGTTCACCCGCCCAAGCAGTGTACCCATCTAATACGTTTTGTGCCGCCGCTCGTGTTGCTTGTGGGCAAAACTCCATTTGCTTGTAACCCTTCTTCCAAGTTGCAAACGACCCATTTACACCGCCTGCAATGCCGCTCCAACCATGTGACTTGCCGTGGCATACTTGCGGAATGAAGCCCGCCACAGTGTCAATAACCCGATAACCCTCAATCGCAAGAAGCAAGCGGGGTACTTGGCTACCGTTGATTCCAACGTAGCAGCTCCCAAGTTTTACCCAACTCAGTTGTAAAAGGCATGATCTCCCCATTCATTGTAACAAAGTCAAAAACTTTACCTTTTAGTTCTTGTTTAACCTTGTCAAATTTAAACACTTCTTTATCACTGTAAATAACGACTCGTGCTCCAGTCCTAACAAGAATAGCAAGTGCATACTTTAGACCAGTTCCAAAGAAACCTACACAACTATCATCATTTTTAACAGATACCCCAAAACTCTTAATAAAGTGTTTTTCTAAAACACCATTATTTGCAAACATTACATATTTCATCAAACATCCCCAGTTGCTGCTAACCACTTTGTTAGCTGTTCATATTCACTACGTACATCGGCACGTATTTCGTCATTTTCCAAGCTACCATTCTATTTTGCTGTACTTGAAAAGTTGTTTTTGTTGTTTTCATTACCAAACTTCTTTTTTCAACACAACTGTGTTATTGCTTTCTCTGTTCTTCCATCTAGTATTTTAGTGAGTTCTTTAAAAACGTCTTTATTAGTTCCTTTTTTGTCTTCAATTGCTTCTTTTAATACTAGACCTTCTGTCTCTGTTCATTTAGAAGTCATTTTACCCACTCCCTTTCATATTTCACTAGAACACCACTTTCTAATGCATTGCATCCATGTTCACCTTGGGCATCTACAATGTAAACACATTCACCTGAGCTCCAACTAAAGTAGACCACGGGGGTGTTAGCCCAAACATGTAATATTGCTATAATCACACTTAGTGTAACAACAGGTGCTACAAGATATTGTATAAATTTGTAATTTTGCATTTTTATCTCCTATGTAAAAGTTAATTAAGGTTGAACCCAAACAGTAGTAACTCCAAAATGCTCAGCAGCAGCTTTTGCACCTTGTTTGACAGTACCGAAGGGAGCGAAAAATACGTTATCTATGTCGTCATTACTTTTTTGCAGCAAATGCCCAAGTACCTTTACCTTTGGCTTCTTTGCCGTGGCTAAAAGTAAAGTTTGACTGATTTATTGTGGTTTTGTTTGTTTGTCATTTTAATTTCTTTCTATCTTTGTTTCTATGGTGGACTTGTTTGCTGTCCATATTCTTAATATAAGGCTTTGTTCAACAGAACGCAACCACTAACCTAACCCAAATTGCAATTTTGTTCATATTTGTAATAACAGTTTGATTTTAAAAGAAAATCATCCTCTTTTTGTGCAACACAAGACAACAAAAGCAGGCTACTTAGCCCAAGAAAGACGAACTTCATTGATTTTTCCTCCTGAATAAATGTCAAGCTCACAAGCAATTCCTACCGCTTTCTTTGCACAAGCCCCCACGGCCATTGCTCCAAGTGCATATTGATCACCTGTTCCAAGTGCATAACAATTATTCTTGTTTATTGGTTGCAGATAAAGTTCATTGTCTAAAAAATACAGGTTGTTTGCGTCTGCAACTAAGCAATTGAAATTTTCACGTTTTAAGGACGGCAATTGGAGGCCACTAAACTCACGGCCTTCCAAAATTGCATCACGTATTTTATATCCAGCAAATATATTACCAGCAAGTGCAAATTTATACCTACCTACTTTGAATATTTTTGTTTCATAGTCAACCCGAGTATCCCCAGCGGTAACTAAAGTGTCTGCTGCTAATATTCCATTCTTATATGCTACTGTAGTCATTGCACCTCCATACACAAAATCAAAGCAATGTCACTGTTAAAACCTTGTTTGATTGCTTCATCATAAATTGTTTTTCTGAGTCCAGTTAATGCTATATAATATCTTTTGTCCTCTTCTATGTTCCTTAAAAACTCTTCAACGTAAGCAGTGTACTCATTGTGTCGCTTGTCCTCTAAATTGTGGATCATCGTTGGTAAGCCTCTTGTACACATTTAGCTTGGTAGATTGCATCATCAAGAGCACTGGGGTGTATTCCTTTACGTACAACTAAAGGTGGACCTTTTACAAAGTACAAGGTACGTGTATCCATTTCATTCCAAAATTTCCATGGTAATTCTAAGTTCAAAGCTTCTGCTACACTACGTAAAATTGGAATATCAAAACTTGCTCCATGAGACCAAGCATGACTAACTCCGTTTTGCCTAGCAAAGTTAATAAACTGTTGCATAGCTCCTACAAGTGAAAGTCCTCCACCCCTTGTTGTAGCTACATTTTTCAAAGCCTCTGGACTTTGTTTAAACCACCAAGCAACAGTTTTCAAGTCAACATGCCTATTAACTGTATTTTGGTTGATACCAACTTCAAAAGTTTTACCCAAAGCATCAGTTTTAGGATCAAACAGAACAGCTCCTATTTCAATAATTGTTGCTGCTGGGTTTGTACTTAGTGTTTCTAAGTTAATCATTAAATGTTTCATTACTTTTTACTTTCTGTAAATATTTGAATTTCTACTTCAACTCCTGGATCACAAACTAAAACTTTTGAACCTTTGCTAACCTGTACTTGTATACCCTCTTTTACCATTGCACACGCAATCCTGTTTGCCCAAGTGGTTTTTCCGGAACCCTGCTTTCCAATTAAAATAATTTTCATTTTTTGAAAAATACCAAGAAAAAAGTACCAAGACTAATGAGAAAAAATGGGATAAGTAAAGGTGAAAAAATCCACCACCATGACCAATCAATTTGTTCTGTTAGTTTTAACCCAATAAATAAAAGTATTAGTAACCCTAAAAAGTTTATTTTCATTTTAGTTCTCCTTTGAAAAAAGATGATTAACATCTACTGCAACAAAGTTTTCACTCTTTACAACACGACCAGCTGCACTGATGATGGGCTTGCCTGCCCCATCAAGTTTACTTAGGTTTGCTTTATGTACCTCAGAAACAGCACGTTCTAACTTATTATCAAGCCCAAAACAAATAGCAGTACCGTCGCAAACATAGCGCAAATCTGCGAGTTCATGTAAACAACTAACCATATCACCTTCTGCAATGGAAGCTAAAACCTCTGCTAATTCCTCAATCATCAAGTGTGATCTTAATAATGTTACATTAGTATTCTTTGCTTCAATTGCTTTCAAGAGTTGGTGGGATGTTTTTTGTAGTATTTCTACTACTATCTCTAAAATTTCAACAGTCTCTAAATCACGGTCAATAAACCGTGGAAACTCTTCATCAGCTTGTTCAATATTAAAAGCAGTGTTAAAATCACTTACCATTTTTAGCGTGGTATTCATCTAATCTCTCCCTAATTCTCTCTCGGTTAATATACTGGTCGCAAGGTTTTGGTTCCCAATTATTCCACAGTGTAGTAATGGACAAAGGTGCTATAGCTTTTAGAATACTTGTTCGAATGTTTGGGTCACAACGTATTCCTCTTTTTGTTAATTCAGCTGCTATACAGAGCCAACGTAACCAACAATAGCGCAATTTGTTATAAAAGAAGGTAACATGACCTTTTCCCAAACAGTAATTTTCTGGCAACTCTTTCAATTCTCTGTTGCTGTTTTTAACAGAAGCAGCTTGAGCTAAGGTAAATACACGAGGCAACTCCCTATATTCTGCTAGTAGGTGTAGAGTTGTTAATTCCTCTGGAGGTATACAATTGATTCTAGTCATAAGAATGACAATCCCCGCTATCAAAGTCTCGTTGCAATTTGCATTTACGGCACGTTTCTCGATAGTGAAAAACACTAAGTACTTCAACATCAAAAACATGTTCACATTCTGAAAATTTATAGCACACTGGAGGTTCTGTTTTTACTTTAGTGGTTTCAACAATACATACACCTTGTCCTTGGCCGTTGTGTATAACATGACAGCTAAGGTAACCAGGAAGGAGTTGTGTGTATTCCATGCGCTTTGCCCAAGGACTAGAAATAATCCAATGAACAACTTCTTCAGAAGAACAGATAACAGCAGAGTTAGGGAGTTTATTACCAAGTACCAACATCATCGTGGTTGCCCTCTTCTAGGTAAATATTTATTTTAGCACAGTCAAAAACAACTCGCTCAAGATTGTGAAGCAAGGCTTTCCTTAAGCTTGCAATTTCTTCATCTTGCCACAATATTTTTGATTTTTTGTGAATTACTTGCTGTACAAAATCTAGTAGTCAATCCTAAAATTGTATCACTGCTCTGGTGAAAACCATTATCAAATCTACAAGTATTTTCAGGTATTTTTAATGACATTAACCAAGCTTTAAACTCAAGATCGTTCATCATTTCTTTTCTCCCTCAATTTCTTTATTGACTATAACAACAAATCAACAGAACGCAAGTTTATAATTCAGTTATTGGCCAAGTTTCTTTTCCATAGCTTTTGTCCCAATGTTTTCGGCACTCCTCTAAACTAGGTAATATGTAATGGTACATTCGTTTTGTTTCAACATAACTAAAACCATCCGGAGCAACTCTATTTACTTTACCCATCATCTGTCTTTGTTGAATGTTTGGGACAAGTTTACCTAAGAACCTACCTAGGCTCGTTGCTGTACCTCTACGAGTGACGTTAAAGCGTTTTGCATTGTCAATAAAATCATCCACTAGTGCTTCTTTAGGTATCACCTCTTGCCACTCTGTGTCATTTTGTAGGACTGTTCCATTATATAATTTTTGATACCACCACTCTTCTTCAACATGTAAACTCAAAAGTTTTTGCTCACGTAGTGCATCTGTTTGTGGAACTGTGTGAACATTGAACTCTGAAAGGTCGTAACTCATCAAGAAATGCAGCAGCGCCGCATATCCTCCATCTTCAAGTTTCTTTGCCAAGTTGCTAAAGTAAGTTGTATCTTGTTTATTTTCGTTACCTACATCCAGAACCAAAAAGCGCCTTTCATCTCCACCAGCAGGAATCACATGCATGTCGTTACTTGCCATAATCAAGTGGACATAGTTTGGAGCAGTTTCAATGTCCACTCCTTTAGCTTCAATTGGAATTGTTTCTTCTGTAATTAGTGTTTTCAATACGCTTGCATGTTTGCGGTCACCTGCGTAAAAAGCTTCATCTGCAAAAAGCAAAACTACATCACGTAGATGTGAATTAAAATTACCTACCAAATGTCCAGAGTTGCTTACTTGCATAAAGTGTCGTCCAAAAAGAGCTCCAAATTGTTTTGCAAAGAAACTTTTACCAGTCCCTCGCCCACCCCGTAACACAAGTGCGACTTGCCCTGTAGTGTCTGGGCTTTGGACGCAGCGTGCCATCCAACCAATAACATAATCATAAAGGTCATCTCTGTTGCTGCAAACATTCCTACGTATATGGTCTAAGAAAGGTTCACAGTCTCCAGGAGTTGTGGGTACACTAAAACCTCTCCATAAATTATAGGTATTAGGATCACTTTCTCCAGGATAAAAACCAAGGAAATCATATTGTCGACGTTTCTCATTAATCAACCACCACTTGCCCACAGGCATAAACTTTGCTTGACCTTCTTGGGTTTCACCAACTTGAATTAACTTGTTCAAATACCTGTTACGGAAATCTTCAAAAGACTGTTTTGTTAGGCGGCTACGTTTTAGCCCTGCATCATAAGTCTCTTCAACAATGCGGCATTTTCCACCCATACTACCAATGACTGCAAATTGTTCATTGAGTTTAACAAGCCATGGATCAATTGCATGTTCTTTTGCTCGTTCAATTTGTCGTATTGCATATTTTTCAACATTACCTTTTTGTTCAAGTATACTCGCTGCAATTCCAAACTCTGGGTCTGTCATAATACTAAAAATAACGTCATCAGGAACTTCAAAACGTATTAAATTACAGACACAATCAAAAACCCATGCACTCCTACTATTGTCTCCATTTTTAGGGTTTTCTGGGTCTCTACCCTGAACAATAACAACTTTGAGGCGGTCAGGAACATCCCATTGATCTAAGTCATCAACATTTACTAGGCGTTCAATGTTACCGCTAATTTGAATTGGTACATGGTTGATACCTCCACTAAAACTTTCTGCTCCTGTCTGTACTGTTTGGGCTTGGTTAAACTCACTCAAGTCATATTCACGGCTTGCATCAAACTCAACGAGATACGCCTCAGTTTCAACGCGACCTTTTTTGCGTTTACGCGCATCTGGAATATTCATCGTTCCTGGAAGACGCATAATACGGTCAATGTTGTGGCAGTTGTCAGCAGCATACAAATGCTCAAGCTGCTGATTGTAGCGCTTTGCATCCTCAGCAAGCCCAATGTCACCATCAACCTTAATTGACTCTTTCAGCTTCCAAAAACCCTGATAGCCACCACCTGAGAAAATGATGCAAGTTGGAGCGGGTACACCTTTTGGGCGATTCTTCATGAGTAAGTCAAGTGTACGGTCACGCTCTTGATTAAGGTCATAACCCTCTCTTGGATCAATGTCTACATGTAGGTAGTCAACACTTTTGATGTCTTTGCGATCAGCCTTTTTTGTTAAAGGGTAGAGGGTAGAATTGACATGAAAATATAAATTACGTTCTCCATTATATTTTGCTACCCATTTTTCAAGTTGGTTAATTGAACTGTTATCAAATGTTTTTGTCTCTATACCTTTTCTATCAGGGTGGATTGAAGTAAGTATCCATGGTCCTTTTTCGTTGTATAACTTTAGAAACTCTGTTGTTTTATTTGTCATTTCTTCCCCAATATTCCACTAATCTATTTGCTTTTACTTGTCCTTTTTCCATCATTCTTACCCAAGTTTCAGAACAACCAATTGCAAGTGCAAGTTCACTTTGCAGCATTCCAACTCTTCTACGAAGTATTTGTGAGAGTTCACCTCCAGTTAAATCTCTGACTTTGTAAGTATGTATGTGGTCACTACGCTCATCTCTTTCCCAATGTGTGTACTTGTCTAAAGCTACTTTGTAAACTACAGACATTTGTTTCTGAGTTAAGTTGAGTCGTTTACGCTGAACCCACAGCTCTTCGCCTTTTGTTAGTTCAATGCCCATTTTATTAGGACCTCCTTTGTCATTGTGTTTGTGTAAGTGTGACACTGTTCAAACATTTCTGTCTTAGTTAATTTCCCAACATCTATCAACTGAGGGTATTTGAACATAAACCATTCTCTTTTACATTGCACAAGTAAAGCAACTCTGCCTCCTTTTGTGTGTCTGCGCTTCATCCATACTTTTTGTTGTGGAGTGTAATGGCTAAATTTAACTACTGTGTCTTCACCTTTTGGCCAATCGCGCAACCACTTTAATTCAAACCACCCCTCAATAAAATTTACATCGGGTGTTCCTGGGTAAGCAGGGTTTTCAACAGCTATTGCGTCCAACTCCTGAAGGTACTTTGTAACCTTTCCTCTCATATCACGTTCAGACAAAACTAAGCTCAATTCCAGCTTCTGTTAGCATTTCAGAACTAAAGTCAAACTCGTTTTTCCACTTATCACTAATTTCAATTGGAGCATAAATTTTCACTTTAGTTATACCAGCTTGGATAATTAGTTTGCTGCATTCACAACAGGGAGGCAGAGGGGAAACATACAAAGTTGCATCCTGCACATTACCTGTTGAATTCAAAATTCCATTTGCTTCAGCATGAACTACCATACGGTACTTTGTGGGCTTGTCCTCATATCGCTCTTTTAAGTCAGAAATTCCTCTTGGAAACCCATTATACCCCACGCCCAAAATGCGGTTGTTGTTGTCAACAATTACTGCTCCAACTTTTGTAGAAGGGTCTTTTGACCAACTTGCTACAAGAAGACATAATTGTGAAAATCGTTCATCCCATTTACTTGTCATTTTGATACATCCTCTATTTCTCCCCAACTTGGTCCAATTTCGATATCAACTTTAAAAGGTACAAGAGTGTTTGGAACACAGTTGCTCATAATTTCTGCTATTTGTTTTGCTTCTTGGACGCTTGCTACACTACTGTTAATTTCATCATGTACTTGTAACTGCATAAACGTGTCTGGCATTTCTCTGTCAATTGCAACCATGGCTGCTTTTGTTTGATCAGCACTGCTACCTTGTATAAGTCTGTTTAGAGATTTATGTGTGAAATCATAATTACCGTCTTCACGAACAGGAAAATGCAAGTTACGACCACCTACCGTCCTGATAAAACCTTTTTTATCAACTCTACGTTTTGCTTGGCTGGCAAGTAAACGTACATAAGGAACTTTTTGGTCAAAACCATCCAGTACTTTTTGACCTTCTCCTCCTGCTGCTTCATAAAGAAAACCCTGTACCCCTCTTGATTGTTTATAGGCAAGTGCTTCACCTCTGTTCTCAAAGTATTGTACACCTCCACTCTGTTTACACAAAGCCCAGCGAGTAGGCAATCCTAAGTCTTTGCATAATTTTGCACCACCTTCTCCATAACACAAACCAAGGAAAATGGCTTTACATCCTGAACGAGCACTTTTGTATTGCTTTGCATTCATTGAATCAACTTTTTTTCCATGAACAAGACGAGTCATCATACTATGGTTATCCAAAGCAGGGTTTTCTCGGTAGCGTTTTGCCATTTCAGGAGCTCCTGTGAACCCCATTATCGCTGCAAAATGTGTTGTCCATCGTGGTTCTTGTTGGCTGTAGTCATTACAATCCCAGATTGCACCGTCTTCAGGAATGTAAATACTCCTCCAGAAATCAGCGAAATCGTCACGACTTGGTTGTTGTTGTAGGTTGGGGTCAACAGCACTTAACCTACCGTAGCGAGCTCCTGCATTCTTATTTCCTGAACCATCATCCATAGCAATCTGGTTGAAAGTACAATGAATTCTCCCGTCAACCATATAATTTCTGATTGACTGGGCAAATGTTGTACGAAGTTTTGATATTTTACGCGCCCAGTTGAGGGTAGCTCCAAGTTCCCCTGTTGCTTCAAGAACAGTTTGGTCAATTTGCCACTTTCCTGTTGCGGTCTTTCCTAATTTTATTTCTGCTGCATCAAACAATTTTTTACATTGGTTGTTGTTCATGACATGCATTGGATCGATTAAGACTCCTGTTTGTCTGTGTAGGTCTTTCATTGCCTTTGCAGCTTCTTTGCGACTGTACTCTTCAACTTGAGCTAATTTGTCTTGATCAATTTTGACTCCTCTTGCTCTCATTTTAACAAGAACTGGAGTTACTTTGCTTTCTAAATTCCAAATATCCCAGAGGTCTTGTTTTTCAATTTCTTTTTCCTGCTCCCGTAAAATCAAAAGAGGACTAACTGCATCTTGTTCAGCATATGCACCTACATAACCTGCCTCGAGCAAATACATTTCAGCTTTTGGATCAATTTTGAATTCTAAAGCAGCTTTTCTTAGTAGTTCCTCGTCTTTTGCTTCAATTCCGTACTTTGTTCCAATTTTAGCAAGCCCAAACGACCATTGGTTCTCATCAATTAGAGGTTCAGCAACTTGGATATCACGAATGAAGCTAACCTTTGGAAAGAATATACTTTCTGCCCACAAGTAGTCCAAGTCATAACTAATTTTTGCTCCAACAAGTTGACCATCGAATTCAGCCGCATTCTCTCTCAAGTACCCTAGAACAGCTTGGGGGTCTAAGTTACCTCCCCCTACATGTCGCATTGGTAAGTAATGTTTTGGTCCACCCTCAATTGCAAAACTAACTCCTGTTATATAGCCTCCTCTGCGAACACCAATACCTAATTTTTTGAGTTGAGGGTCACAAGTTTCACAATCAATTGCAAGGCGCTTTACACCTTTCCAACTAGGTAAGGATGAGAGCTCAGGGGCTTTCCATGTAATCTTTGGTGCAAAGAGTGAATTTTGCATTAGTTGTTTTTTCCTGAATTATCAATGTCTACTTTTTTTATCAACCCCAAATGGGCTGTCTTGACCTGTTGGGTCAATTTTGGACTGCTTTGCCTCTTCCATTTGAATCAACATTTTAATCCTGACCTCTGCTTCTTTCAAGTTTTTTAGAGTTTTGTAATTGCAAATCAACCCAATGATTTTAGTCTCTTCATCAATTAGTTCATTAAACTGTTGAAATAAACTTAATTCACGTATTGAGGCTTTTTCACCAAATCTTTCTTTAAAGTTTTCAGATAACTTTTCTACATAGTGGAGAGATTTCTTTAAGTCCTGTATTCCATTCTTTTTGCGCCAACGTGAAACATATTTTGTTGCGCAACCTTGTAGATAGTCTAAATGGTTTTTTGTAGCAAAGTCCCAATGTTGGTACTTACACCTGTAATGATCACCCCCTATTTGTTTTTCATTTGCTCTTTGCATTCCTCAAGTTCCTTTCTTAGTTTTTGTGTTCGTTCAATTTGTTTTTGATATAAGTATCCTGATGCCAAGCCTTCAACACTAACTAGAGTGTTGTGGTTTTTGACCAACATTTCTGAAAGTTGTTCAACATTCCTACAAGTATATTTTTTGCAAACAGGGGTGCTCTTTCCAATCAGACTTTAACTGTTCTAAGTCTTTTACCACCGCTTTCCTGTGTACTTAAGGGCAAACCACCTTGCACTAGAGAATAATAAAAGTCAAGAGCGATAGTTGGTAACCAGCCTGTTCTGAAGTGAGCTTCAAGATTTTCTTTACACCCAAAAACAAGCATATTACCCATTTGCAACTGTTCAAGACAAAACAAATAAAGTTCCAGAGAATCACAAGCTTTGACAATTTTTAAGTCATCATACTCTAGTTCTGAACAAGTTGGAAACCCTAAATACCCAATTGTTTCTTCTTCAATTTTTTCAATTTGATTTACCGTTTCCCCAAGAGACCATTTAACTGTAGCAGGTATATCCCCCATTACAACTTCACCAATGTTGTGAGAAAGGCAATAGGGAGCAAGCTTTGTGAATTTCTCAGGAAACAAATACCATAAAAGCATTGTTGTATTCCATTGGTGCATAGCATTATTATACTCACCAAGAATCCGCATAACATGACATCTCTTGACCGCGCCTGCTGCTCTTGTGTGGGCTATTTTATTTAAGACCTCATTTTGCATTTGCTTTTTCCTCACGTCGTTGTAACCACTCGCAACAGGCTAGCTTCCAGTCTTCAGCTCTGCAATTTTTTGCATTGTTTAGAGCATTTGTGAAACGACGAGGATCGTCTTTTTGTTTGAATGCTTTCCAAGCCCACCAGAGGGGAGTGACAACTTGTTTAAAAAATGGATCATTAAGTCCACAGACAGGACCTTTTGCCATGAAAACTTCTAAGTCAAAATTCCAACTTTTAATTGAAGTAGAAACCATAGGATAAGGTTTGACTGTGTCGTAAGGGTTTTTAGAAACTGATAAACCAGACAATTCTTCACCCATGCTTTCAAGACCTTTGACTTTTTCAAGAGTATCCTTATAAGCGTGCAAATTGTTTGAAACTTGCCAATACTTACCCATAGGGAGGCCAAGTGCTGCTGCAACATATTCTTGCAACATTGAAAAGTGAACAGCGTTAGCACCATAGGCTCCCCAGACAATGTCGTTTGATCGGTTGTAGACAGTCATGTCTAGCTGGCTGTTATCATTCACACTGAAAACAGCCATTAAGCTGCAAGGAAAATCTTTACCTTGTTTGCAAAGATCAACTTTAGCGTCCCACATTTGTAGTACACAACGGTGATCATCAGTATTTATTGACAGAGCTTCAATAATTTTTTTAAGTTGATCAAAGTGAAAATGTTTAATCCAACGGTGGCCATAAGCTCCATGGAAAGTAACTTTATCATCACTGTAATTTGAAATATTAGAGTTGAATTGTTCCAACCAAGCAACATCATTTCTACCTGCTAACATCCATAAGCTTTCAAAAAGATGAAAGAATGGGTTACAATCCCGCTCAGGGTGAAACATAACTCGTTCTTGTGGACGGTTGTATTTTGTTGTGACAGGTCCAGAAAATTTTGTAACATACCCATTTTGGCTATCTCGCTCAACTCCAACTTCACTCAGTTTGTGCAAGACGATAGGTAGAGCATCACTTACATTCCTTACATTAAATACATACATTATTTTACTTCCTTTGGTAAATTGAAAACACGGTTTAGTTCAGCTTTAGGTAAAGCTAGTGCTGTTGTTTGTTTTCCTAAGTTAACAAGTTCCCCAACAAAAGGTTTGATTTCTAGCCAAGCTTTTAGTAACGAATTTACTGTTGCAGCACTGTTGACAGCTAATCAACTGATCTTGAAACGAGCATCATTCTATTTCTTTCTTTATTTCTTGTTTTACTTTTTGTCTTGCAGCAGTTTTTAGGTTACTACGTTTTTTCTTTTGTTGTTTACACTGGTTGCATTTACATAGGTTGTACCCTAAATTTAAAATATATTCAAACGGTTTCACAGTACTCTCTTATATTTATTTCGTGGACGACCTTGCCCCAGAATTACACGCTGATACTTATCCCACTCACAAAGTTGGAATTGAATGTCGTGCAGACAAAGTTCAGGACCTTTCCAATACTTATCTCGTTTTTTGAAAAGTAATTTCATCTCTTTTAGTTTCTGCTCAAACACAACTCGCTGCTTGTATTCACGACCCATTAAACGATTCAGTCCTCTCTCAGCTCCAGGGCCAACTGGGCAAAAAGTGTTATAGTCATCAGGTTTACCATTAGCCCAAATAGGGGTAAACATTGTATCAAGCAAAACCTCTTTGAGCTCCTCCAAACCCATCCATATTCTTCATTTCAGTGAAGAGAGGCTCCCAGCAATTGGTTTCGCGGATGGTTGTGAGCAGAGGTTCAAGTTGTGACCACATCGGCAAGAAAACCCTCCTTATAAGAATATCAATTTTAGGGTCTTTATCTCCAAAAGCTGGTAATATATAAGCAGAAGTGAATGCTACTTTACCCTGCTCTCTAATATCAGTTACAGTTTTACGTATGTGTTTGACATCCAACTCTGAGGTATAGCCAATGTCACGACAGGTTTCCCACTTACCAATAAATCGAAATATAATACAGTTGATAAAGTGGCTTTTAAGTGAATATGACTGAAACTCGGAATTTTCATAAAAAAGTTCTTTCAATTTCATCGTTGTTTTGTCGTGTTCACGTTTTACATTTGTAAATTTATATTGTTGTAAAATTTCATCTTCTGTCCAAGGCCACTCTGAACCCTGTTCACGTTTAATCCGTATGGACTCACGCTCTTCCATGAAGTTGTAAAATTCTTTAGCTCTCATGCTTATGGACCTTTCGTTTGTTGGCTGTCCCCAACCACTAAACCAAAATTGGGGACAGCCTTAACCACCACTTGGGTTAACTATTTTTATTTAGTCAAAAGCTTCATTCCAATTACCTGTCACTGAGGCTTTAGTGTAAACTGTTGGTTTGTTTTCAAAGAAATTTGTATGTTCTTTTCCGTTAACAATTGAATCAACCCAAGGTAAAGGATTCACCATTTGTTCTGAAAACATTGGTTTCAGGTCAAGCTGTCCAAGACGTTTATTGGCAATATAGCGGATGTACTGCTTTACTTCTTCGGGTGTTAGTCCTTCAATGTCTCCTGCTTCCTGGTAAGCTAAGTCAATAAATTTGTCTTCCATTCCAACCATGTATTCACAAGTTGCATAGAGTTTTGACTTAAACCTGTCAGTCCAGATTGTTGGATTTTCATCTAACAAAGTCTTATAAAGTTTAATCATGCAGTCAACATGATGTGATTCATCACGAATTGACCAAGTTACAAGCTGCCCCATTCCTTTCATTTTACCAAACCGTGTAAAGTTCAATAGGATAACAAAGCTGCTAAATAGTTGCAAACCCTCTCCAAAAGCACTGAACACTGCCATGTCCTGGGCTAGTCCTTCTAACCCATCACGCTGTTGAAACATGTAGTCATGTTTTTCTTTCATTTCATTATACTCAAGAAAAGCACTATACTCAACCTCTGGTAGTCCAAGTTCTTCAATCAACTTTGAATAAGCATCAATATGAACACATTCCCGAGCAGCAATTGAAAGTAACATCATCCGTATTTCAATTTGTTTAAACTGAGGTAAGTAACGTTCTACATAACCTACTGCTACATCACAATCAGCTTGTGTGAAGAAACGGAAAATTTGAGTTAACAGTTTCTTTTCACCTGAGTTTAAAATTGTTTTCCAATCACGTACGTCATCACCTAACGGAACTTCTTTTGTCATCCAGTGAGCTTTTTCACTTGTTAGCCAACCTTCATAAGCCCATGGGTAGTTAAACGGTTTGTAACTGGTTCTTTTATCAAAAATACTACTCATTCTGTTATCCCTCACATGCTGTACAGACTTCTTCTGTACAATTAAATTCTTTTCGTTCTTTTCGTTCAATCATGTTGCCAATTTTTTCAACACCTTTTTCAGCATCACTTCGTAAATAATACAATGATTTCAATTTTTTCTCCCAAGCTAGATAATGCAGTTTGTGGAGGGTTTTTGTGTCAATGTCAGGTTGGACAAACAAGTTCAAGCTTTGGGCTTGACAAATATATTCTTGCCTGTCTGCTGCAAGTTCAACAAGTTTTACCTGATTAATTTCAACGGCTGTTTTGAAAATTGTTTTTTGTTCATCTGTTAAAAAATTCAAATGCTGAACACTACCGTCATTAACACTAATACTAGACCAAACTTCTTCATTATCTCTGCCTAAGGTTTTTAGGAGTTTTACTAAAGCTAAATTTCTGACTTCCTTAGACCCTGATTTAGTCTTGTGGTTGAATACTCCTCCTGGAATTGGTTCAATCCCAGGACTAATTGTACCACAGATAATTGAGCTAGTTGCATTTGGGGCAATTGCTAACAGGTGGGCATTCCTTCGTCCAGTACCTTTAAGATCAGAAGGTTCACCTCGTTCAAGTGCTAAACTCTGAGTTTGCTTTACAGCATTTACTTTCATCATTTTAAAGAAGTGTTTGTTGAACTCAATTGCTTCTTCACTCTCAATACTAATTTTGTTATTTTGTAAGTATGTATGAAAGCCCAATGTCCCAAGCCCAATGGAACGCTCGCTCTCTGCACTTTTGGTTGCTCTCCAAAGTTCCTTTGGTGCTTTTTTGATGAACACCTCCAACACATTGTCAAGCATTGTTACACAATCTCTGATAAACTGTTCCTCATAAGGCTTCCACTCATCATACTTTGCAATATTAACACTGCTCAAACAACAAACCGCTGTACGGTCTTTAGCTGTTGCTAAAGTTATTTCTGTACACAAATTAGAGTGGTGAAGTTCTAATCCAAGCATCTGTTGGGCTAATGGTAAAGCACGTTTTGCGGTGTCCTTGAAGAATACAAAGGGTTCACCTGTTGAAACCCGAGTTGTTAAAATTTTAATCCACAAGTTCCTGGCTTTCACAGTTTCATGGATGTTGCCTGAATTTGGGTCTTTGAGTTGCCAGTCAAGATCATCCCTGACAGCAATCATAAACTCATCAGTGACTCCAATACCGTGGTGTAAGTTTTCATTTTTCGCGTTTTCATCTCCAGTAGGTTTCCGCATTTCAATGAACTTAATAATTTCAGGGTGTGAAATATCCATGTACATAGCAGCAGCACCACGTCGAGTGTTGCCTTGGTGGTAAGCTAACATTTGTGAATCAATGCAGTGCATGAAAGGAAAAACTCCTGGAGACTCAATTCCTTTTTTGGTTTTTTCACCTATTGCTCTAATGTGCCCCCAATAACTTCCAATTCCTCCTCCGGAAGTTGCAAGAAAAGCATTTTCTTCAAAATTATCACTAAGCCCACGGATGGAGTCATCAACATAGTTTAAAAAACAACTAATTGGAAGACCTCGTGTTGTTCCCCCATTGCTAATTAAAGGGCTAGCAAAACTCAACCAAAGTTTACTGCTGTAGTCATAAAGCCTTTGACCTAGTTCATAGTCACCTCCACAAAATGCAACAGCAGCACGAGCAAAAACATCTTGATAGCTTTCGTCTTCCAACTTGTAACCTCTGTCTAAAGTGGTTTTTCCGAATGGAGTTAGAAGTTCGTCCCTGCTATCATCAACAGAAATTAAATTACGTATCTCTTGGATTGTGTTTTCTCTCATGTTATACCCTAATAATTGTTAATTTTTCTGCTGCTCTTGTTACTCCAGTATACAACCATTTGTACCTGTCTTTTCGAAACGAAAAACTCTCATCAATTAAGACAACATGATCCCACTGACTACCCTGTGCTTTATGGCAAGTGATTGCATATCCAAAGTCAAAACTCTCTGCTTCATCAGATTGCCAAAATGGTAGCTCTTTTCCAATGAAATTATGAGTGTGGGAAATGACTTCAAGTACTGCATCTGAACCTTCAGTTCTCAAAACTAATTTAATTTTATCCTGGTCTTGAAGAACCATTGTTTCTTCAACAAAGAACATAGCTCCATTGAGTAATCCTAACTCATGATTGTTTTTCAAGCAAACTAATTTGTCACCAATTTCTGGTAAGTTTCCAACAAATCCTTTTAACTCTCTTATTCTTTTGTTGTAGGAGAACCGTGTTTTGTTTTTACCTACAATGACTTGGTCACACTCTAAAATTTCTTTTTTGTTTATTTCTTTCACTAAAATAATCTTTGAAAGACCATATTTTCCAAGTGCAATTTGTTTTTGTTCTCTAACTCTTGTTGCTATTTTAAGAATTGGACTATCCTGAGCTTGTCTGTGAATTTCACTTAGCAAGAAATCTGGTTCACACTTATAAGTAAAAAACCCTGTACCCTTAACAGGAGGCAACTGAGCAGGGTCTCCAAGGACAAGTATTTTTGTTCCAAAGCTCAATAGGTCTTCACCAATTTGTTGGTCAACCATACTACATTCATCAATGATAAGTAGCTCTGCGGTCTTCACAATTGAGTCTGTGTTTAAACAAAAAGAAGGTCTTTTTGCATTATCTTCTTCTATTTTAATTTCCATGTTGAGTTTTGTAACAACTTGTTGATCATTTTCTTGCTTTGCTATTAGTAGATCAAGTTCTAACTTTTTGAGTTTTACCTTGCTACTCCCTTTTGGGTTGTAAATTAATTGGTGTATTGTTGAAGCTCCTGCACAACCTTTTGAAGCGAGTACATGAGCAGCTTTACCAGTGAATGCTGCAAACAAAACTTTACCCCCTACTTTTTCAACGAGGTGTTTTGCTAGTGTTGTTTTACCTGTTCCTGCATACCCAAAAAGGCGAAAAACTTGTTGATCACTTTGCAACCAATCCTCAGCTTTTTGAATTGCTGTTTGCTGTTCTTTTGACCATTCCATTTCTGACGTTCTTTCTAATAATGATTTTAAGTGGGGGCAGTAACTATTGCTACTGCCCCCTAACCCGTGAAGCGAGTTATTTCTTAGAAAGGAATGTCGTCATTTCCTTCGGCAACAGGATCAGAACCACCATTGGAAGAATTCTGTTGTGAATAATCTACTTTCTTTTCCCCAGCCTGTAGCATTTCTAAATTAGCTACAGCTTCATCAAGAAGGTGCTTCTGAGTTTCTGGATTAATCAAAGACTCTTTCCATGTACCTTTAAGGGGTTGGATCACAACATTGTAAAAAGTTCCAAGTTTGTTTTTCTGCTTAACCGCTCCAAGAATTGCTCGATGGGCAATAAGAGGAACATCTTTATGAACTTTCATCATGCCCATAAACCACTTGTTCTTAGGTGAGATTTTAGTGCTGCTAAAAGCAAGGACAACAAAATCGAGAAGGTCTTTACCATCTGCTGACAGTAAATTACCATAGACATAGTGAGTTTCAACAAGATTGTTACCATTAACAGTGAGGCCTCCATATTTGTTACCACCGTTGCTTTCAATTGCCTTTTCAACAACATCACTATCAACGTCATAAATTGCAACTGGAGCTCCATCACCACCTTCATTCCGTGGAACCCACTCAACAAAATGCTTTGTATTGTACACGGGTTGAAAAACAATTTCTTCATACAACTCTTGTGTTGCGGTGTTGAAGAACATACCTGCTTTAGCTTCTGGTATACTATCATCGTCAACTTGTGGGCTATTTGTTTGCAAAATATTTAAAAACGGAATGACCATATCATCTTTTGATACTTCTTCAAAACCTTTTCCAGCCATGTCTCCATAATTGTATGAGGTCAATCCTGTTTCTTTTTTCTTTGCTACTTGTTTGGAAGTCATAATAATTATCCTTTGTTCATTGTTCATTGTTCATTCGTTGCTTAAAGTCCAATGGACTATTTAACTTTGGCTGTCCGACGTTGGTAAATGCCAAACAAGTCCTCAGGTAAATTCTTCCCCTCTTTCAGTTGCTCTTTAACAAAAGAGTTGAGGGTTTGCCAGTGTACTGACATATCTTTGCTAAATTTTGGTTTGTGGTTGTCTCCACGTAAACGGTCTTCAAACTCATCTGCCCATTCTTTATCGTTTTTGCTAAATTCAACAACAAATTTTCGCTTGATTAAGCCACCTTGGTTGTTTTCTTCAAGCCATTTGTAAGCTTTATCTTTTAGAGGTTTTGGAATGCTTGCAAAAACCTCATCAGAAACTGATATTTCAATACCATCAAAAGTTCTAATGTACTCTTGGTCTGCTTCATCCATTACAGAAGGAATTGCATCTTCAACCAAAAATTTAAATTTTTGTTTAGCTGCTGCAAGGCTTTCTGTTAGCTCCTCAATTTCAAGTTCTGTTTCTTTTGTTTTACGAGCAAGGTTACTTAACTTTTTTAAGATATTTTCACTCTGTGTTTCTGTTTTAAATTCTGAGTAGTCATTCATTATAGTCCTCCATAAAGTTATTAACATTCAATTTTATTTGTGTGTAGTTTTTGTGTCTTGGTGACCATTGCAAAAAATAAAATTCATTTACATACTCTGCTGCAATCATTGTTGCAAGGCCAATAAAAATTGGACTCCCTATTAACAATAAGCTATCACCTTCTTGAAATTCATACATTTTATCGCGCATGAGTTCTAAAGCTTCTTGCGCAGCAAACTGATTTGCATTGTGTTGAGCAATAAATTTTAACTCACCAAACTTTGTTGCAGGCTCTAAGTTATATTTAGGGACTAAATCACCTAATTCGTTTTTGTATCGCAATTCTTGTACTACATAAACGGTCATATCCATTCCTTCATATTGTCACCTGTTATTTGTAAAGCAAGGTCAAACTTGCTGCGCAAAGATTTTACAATGTGTTCATCAACAGTTCCTTTACACATAATGTCAATGTAGTTTACTGGATTATGTTGTCCAATTCTATGTGCTCTATCTTCACTTTGAAGGCGGTCAACAAGCCCAAAAGAGTTGGAGTAGTATATAACAGTCTTTGCTTGAATAAGTGTTAACCCTGTTGAACCCGCTTGTTGGTTGCCAACAAAGAATTGTTTTTCACCATTTTGAAAAGCTTTTTTATTTACTGCTCTACCCTCGTCATCAACTTTACCATCATAACGACAAGCTTTGTCTCCAAGTAAATCCATTATTTGGTCAATGTCTCGTGAGAATCTAGCCCAAATGATTGCAGGAGTTGTTAAATTATCAGTTATATCTTTTAGAACGTCAAGACGAGGATTTTTATCACTAATTAAAACAGTAGGCTCATCAGCTTCTGTTGTCACATAGTTACATGTTATTTGCTGTAGCTTTAGTAACCTCACAATTGCGAGTGTTGCTTCTACAACTTCTCCACTTTCAAGTTCAGTAATATACTCTTCCCTCAACTCATTGTAAGCTTTCACTTGAGCTGGGGTCATTTCAAAGAAACGCTTTTGAAATAGTTTTGGGGGCAAGTCCAAACCTGCTGTTTCTTTTGTTAACCTGTCACCAACTTTATCAATGTATTTATTCAGCTCTTCTATATTCCTGTAACCCACTAGTTGATCATAACCAGGATCATAACCCTGCTGTTCTTTTACATCAGCAGCTTTCATCCAAATTCCAAAATGAGTTTTGAAAGAAAGGAATCCACCAAACCCTCTGTCTTTCCAAAATTGGTCAGAAAGCCACCTAACTTGTGAGTAAGCATCAAATGGTCCTTTTGCAATTGGAGTACCTGTCAACAGCCTGCGAAAGACAGCATACTTACCAGAGGCATTGATTGATATTGTTCTTTTTGCTTTTGGTTCTTTTATTTTATGGGCTTCATCAAGAGCATAGAAAACTTTACGTTGTTTTAGTAATTTCCAGATAAACTTTCTAGCTTGTTTTGTCATAAAGCCCTCATAGCTAACTGTCAAAACTAAAAGACCTTTATGTTTTAGGAGATTTTTTAACTGTTCCTGATAACCTTTGTTATTTGCTTTGTTTGACTGCCAATAAAAATAACAAGCATCTTTTGCAACTTCATCCGGTAAATGAGCAGGGAGTTCATCTGTTATCCAATTGCGATGAACTCCGTTTGGAGCTACAACAAGCAAAGCGTCAACTGTGCCTTTTAGATACTGATAAGCACAAGTATCAATAACTGGTTTTGTTTTACCACAACCCTGCTCCCAAAAAAGAGCATAGTACTGATAATCTGCGGTACGTTCAAAAAGTTCTTTTTGATGTTGAAATGGTTTTGTTTTGTATTTGTATGTTTCTATATTCATTTTTAACTATTCTTTCTGTAGTCATTATAAAAAGAATTGAGGATAAAAGGCAAGCCCTAAAGTTATTTTTATTCCGCCTGCTCAACTTGCTCAATTAAGACTCAATTTTTGAAACTCTGTAAAGCCCAGTGAGCAGTGATCACCTCAACTTACTTAACTTACTTAACTTTTATTATTAAAAATTATTATTATATAAATTAGCCTGTT
>Ga0136601_1000290_pt1 | contig 23236 bp, 21 predicted proteins | sample AntRauMFilla2699_FD_181020 | JGI IMG/M metagenome (GOLD analysis project Ga0136601, IMG submission 181020) | Saline lake microbial communities from Rauer Islands, Antarctica - Metagenome Filla 2 #699 | ecosystem: Environmental > Aquatic > Non-marine Saline and Alkaline > Saline | place...
GACACGATGTTTGGGGCGGAGGAGGTGTGGACGAATGGGTATATTGGGGTGTGGCACTTGGGTGAAGGAGATAGTACGGCAGCTGATTTTTATCGGGACTCAACCGCCAATAGCTTTGACGGACAGCTTATAGATAGTGATGGAGATACACAGCTTGCTGTAGGGCGATTAGGAGGAGCGCTCAATCTTGCCGGCGACGCTGATGCGATTAATGTCGGTGACACTAGTACAGATGGATTTATCACAGTACAAGCCTGGGTCAATCGTGCATCCATAGGCAGTGATGAGAATATCTTTTCTAAGGATAATTCTGGAGCAGGTCAGCGTGAGTGGCAATTGCTCGCTACCGACGATAACCGCGCCACACTCCTTGTCTTTGGTGATGGATCTAGCTTTGCATTCACGTCCTCACCAGTCGACACTCTGCTCGCTGATGAGTGGAATATGGTGCATGGTACCTGGGATGGTGGAGTAATCTCAAATTTTGTAAATGGTTTAGTCACAGCCACTACTTCGTATGTAGGTGCTGGAATAGATAATCGTCCGTCAGATGCGTTTATCGGTAGGGCACAAACTGGGTCTGCTGGTTACTTTGGTGGATTGATCGATGAAGTTCGGGTTGCGTCTAGTTCACGTTCCTCCGCTTGGATCGCCGCCGAATTCCTCAACCAATCCACCACCACCGATTTCTACTTCCTCGGCGAAGGGACCAGCGGTACTGGTTCAACTACTCTGAGTGATCACGACGACAGTCAGATTGACAACAACTTCAGTTTCCAAAACGTCACTGACGAAGCCCTCTTTGCATTCAAACTCAACCCAGAAACTGGCACCGCCACCATCACCGAAATCACACTCGCACTCCGCGGCGCACAAGACATCGACGTCAGCGACTTCACCAACATCCGCCTGTTGCGCGACCTTGACAACGACGCGCAGTACGACGCAACTGACGAACAAATCGCCGTCGGTGTAATGGTACTCGGCAACGAAGGCATCCGCACCAACAACCAACAGGGGACGATTGTGTTTGCGAATGACTTCCTCTCCACCACCACCCAAAACTACCTCGTGGTGGCAGACTGGAATGCACCGACGGATGGTTCATCACTGAGTATTGATCTGGCGCCCGACGGGATTATCGCAATTGATGCTGCTGGCGGACACGTGATCTTGGGTGATGTTGATCGTATTCAGCACAATCGCAATGCTCGGCGTGGCGGCGGCGGCAGTTCGGCGGCGGTGGGAGGTGCCGCGCCGGCGGGGGATGGGGTGACCACTGGTGGTGGCGCAGATGGTGGGGCTGCGATCGATACCAATACTGGCGGAGCATTGATTGGCAGTAGTCCAGATTTTAGATTGCCAACGACCAATGCAGGAGGGTGGACGAATCCAGCGAACGCGTACGACAACACCGACGGGACGTACGCTACCGACGACTCGGGTGCCGACGCTGATTTTACCAACCACAACTTTAATGTCGCCGGCGGCAATACAGTCTCGGGAATCCAGGTGAGACTAGAGGTGTCGGGCACGACCGCTGCGGGCAGTATCGACGTGCAGCTTTCCTGGGATGGAGGTACAACGTGGACTAGTGCCAAAACTACCTCGACGCTCACCACTACTGACATGGTGGCAGTGCTCGGTGGATCGGCTGATAACTGGGGTCGTGGTTGGACGCCAGGTGAATTCTCGAACCAAAACTTTGCCATCAGACTCACTGGTAGCCCAGCAGCCAACACGGTACAAGTAGACGAGCTCCAAGTCCGCGTGTACCACGCTGCGACTGGTGGCGGGGCAGGTGGCGGTGGAGCTATCTAAAGTTTGTCCCCAGAACCGCTGCTGCCCCAGAGACGAAACACAATTATATTGCTAAAATTACCCGTATGGAAAGATCAACAAACATCGCCACCCACGTCAAACACTCAGCCACTATTGCCACCGCAGGTGTGGTGCTGACATTTCTTACACTCGTAGCGATAGAGCCACAGATTACTCATAGTCAGGTCCAAGACACGAGTGAATTCACCATTCAACAAACCATTACGGGTGAAACTTCATTTTCTACACCAGCACCCGATGTCGTTATGAGCGGCAATATCGCCGGTCTGACGGGAGGAAACGCAACGGGAACAACGCAGTTTGCGGTTCGAACCAACAATGCCAGCGGCTATTTTGTTGAGATTGAATTCTTTGACAACGGTAGTGATCACGCCATGATGGGAGACATAAACTTTGGAGATGAAATTCGCAACTACAGCGGCGATAATGGTCTTTTGCCTTCAAATGGGTTTGCGCCCAGCGCAACGCAGGCAGAGTTTGCGTACTCCGTAAACTCATCTTCGTCTCCAGATACAGCGGCGGCATTTCGTAACGGAGGAGGAGCTTGTGGGGTAGGAGGAACGGACGATTTTAGTTGTTGGAAAGCCCCTTCATCAACAGCCTTTGAGATCGCACGCCGTGCTGGTCCTGCCTCAGACGGAGCAACCACCTCAGTCCAATTTGTCGTCAACGTACCCAGTGGTGCATCACCAGCCCCAAACGCCGAAACCTACACCGCAACTGCCACATTGTCACTCTTCAACATCTAGAGTATTCTTAGCGGTATGAATCTAGCAAAGGTACTACCGATCCTCATTTTATTGTGTATCCCAATATTTTCGTTTGGGCAGTCAGCCACTAACACCGCTACGACCACAGAGTCTGGCTTGGAAACAGTTTCAGAATCTTGGTATACCACAGATACTATTTCCGGACGAGTTGACGTTGGAGACTTTGTGGTTGGTCCAGGGAGAACGGAACTGTCGATGTCGCCCGGCGAGACAGCCATTAGCTATCTAACGATTACAAATCGTATTAGTGAGGAGCGAATATTTCGTCTGGAGGTAGCCGATATATCCGGCACGTCAGACGGAAGTGCCGCTCTGCGGGTGATTGAGGGGGAGAGAGGTCCGTACAGTATTTTGGATTATATTTCTTTCCCTGAAAATGAAATTACTCTTAGTCTGGGCGAGCGAGCGCGTATCCCGATCACTGTCAGTCTCCCGGGAGACGCAGAACCAGGTGGTTTTTATGGCACATTGTTAGTTTCGACTATCCAAGTTTCTAATGACACCGCAGAGGTCGTTCCCACTAGTCCGATTATTGCTCGGATCGGTTCGCATTTTTTTATCTCGGTTGCAGGTGACCAAGATATTTCTGGCGAGAGTTTTAATTTGAGTGTATTGCCGACTCAGTGGTGGTACGAATCTGGGCCAATGACACTGGCGCTTGCCTACGAAAATACTGGCTCGGTACATGTCAATCCCTACGGTGAGATTTCAGTCACGAACCTGTTTGGTGACGAAGTGGGTTATATCGAACTAGAACCTTGGTTTGTGTTACCACAATCAATCCGTACGCGCGAAGTAGTCTGGAGTCGAGAGTTTTTGTTTGGGCGGTACACCGCCAAGGCAACGATCAATCGTGGCTACGATGATATACTTGATGAAGTGCAGGTAACGTTTTGGGTACTACCGTGGCGCCTGCTCGCTCTAATATTTGGTGGTTTGTTTGTCACAATATTTATTATTCGCTTCTTCTTTAGAACCTTTGAATTTAAAAGAAAGTCTTAATACTCATGCCTTTGTTCTTTTCCCGTACGGCGTTACTTTGCATCAGTACTAGTGTACTTGGGTTGCTAGTAGGAAGTTTTACGACCTTGCACGCTCAGGTACGCACCAGCAATAACTACCAACTACAAAGCGATAGTATCAACGTTGGCGGCGGATTATCTACATCTGCTAATTTCACCCAAGAAAGTACGGTGGGCGAGATTGCAACTGGACGAGCGACCAGCAGTACTTTTTCACTGCAGGCAGGTTATCAACAAATGCAGGAAGTATTTTTAAGCCTCAGTGGTGGAGTTGACGTGGTGCTGCGTCCGGCGCTACCGGGAATTACCGGCGGTGCGTCAAATGGTTCGACGACGTTTACGGTTATTACTGACAGTCCAGCTGGATACCAATTAACAATCGAAGCCGAAAATAGTCCTGCGATGCAGCGAGACGATCTCGTTGCGATTGCCGATTACACGCCGGTGGGCGGGGCTGATTTTAGTTTTACACAAGCTCCCGCCACCGCTGCGTTTGGCTACTCGCCAGAAGGAGTAGATATTTCCGCTGCGTTTGTGGATGATGGTAGTGCATGTGGAGTGGGCGGATTTGACACGACACTCGCGTGTTGGGCAGGACTCACGACAGCGCCGGTTGAGATTGCTCGTGGCGTTGGTGCCAACCAGCCAGCGGGAGCAGCCACCACAGTCAATTTTAGAGTTGGTGTGACAAGTGGGGCAAACGTTTTGTCGGGTGTGTACACTGCGACGACAACGGTAACTGCCTTGCCACTATGATGCGACTGCTGGTCGGTTTGATTTTAGTCGGTTCTCCAGGCGTTGTAACGGCGCAAGGGACTAGTGATTTTACGATTCAAGTGTTTGGCTCAGTGGACACCCAAGCACCGACGGTGCCGGCGGTTAGTTCGGTGACTCCGGTCGCAGCGAGTCAGATTGATATTCAGTGGGCGCCGGCCACTGATAATTTTCTGGTTGCCGGATACGTTGTATTTCGCGATGGTGTCGCCATTGCGACAACGACCGCGGTGATGTTTAGTGATACGGGATTGAGCGCGTCAACGACGTATGCGTATCAGGTGCGGGCGTTTGACGGACTGCCCAACTTTTCAGCGCTATCCACTGCGATCGCTACTACTACCTTTCAAATTGTCGTACCACCCGTAAGTACAAGCACAACACCCAGTAGAGGTGCCACCCAAGCACGGGTGGTGATTGATTCTTTTGTGCTGGACGAAGGTACTGCAACCGCAACGGTTTCGCTCACGACCAGGGACATGTCGCGTATCGAGCTGCGCTTGGGTATTACTCCAACGTATGAGTTGGCGTATATTGTAGGCAATAGATTTAGGCGTAATCACGATATTTTTATAAACGACTTGCTGCCGGATACAACCTATTTTTACGAACTAGTCGGCTATACCCCATCAGGCGGACAGACAGTGCTGCGGCAAGGTTCGTTTATAACTGGCTCTGATCAGCCACCTAGTCCTCCCACCAACGTATCCGAACTAACTATTGAACAGCAGGGGACTGCGGTGACGCTGAGGTATCTTTTGCCGGCAGATTTCCCGGTTGACGGAGTCGTGCGTGTCGTGCGCAACCAGCTGGGGTTCCCGCAATTTTTAAACGATGGATTGGTGGTGTATGAAGGGGTGGCTGAGCAGGTGTCAGACATGACGGCTCTCGAGAAGTCTGACCGGGTGTTTTATACCGTATTCGTAATTGATCCAAATGGTTTTGTATCGTCGGGAGCGGTGGCGTATATGGCAGACAATAGAATTGAGACGGGTAGCGATCAGCCGCCCAGCAGTGCGACAGGCGGCGCGGTGACACCAGATAATACTCCTGACGATCCAAGTGTCAGCCCCACCACACCACGCGCCACCGGAGAAATACCAGTAGGAGTTGCGCCAGAACCCGTAGCGGGATTTCCCGCTCGTGGTGATTTTATTGTTGAACAGTCAGACAGCCGATTCTCTTTTTCTGCTACCACCATTTTGCTATCAAGCGAAGATTCATTTTTAATTTCAGTTCCGGCAGCAGTCGTGACGGGAGACTTTAAAACGATTGTGGCTACGCTATCTGATCCACGAGATCCCGAAAAATCATTCTCATTTTTACTGCGTTTAAACGGAGATCAAAGTAACTACAGCGCCGTCATTGCTCCCCTGCGTACCGGTGGTGAGTCCGTACTTGTAGTCGAAGTATTTGATTATGCGGTGAAAGTGATTGGTCGGTATGAAACCACCCTAACGTTTTTGCCACCCCAAGCCACCGCCACATCTACCGTCGAAGTCTGGTATTGGCGCGCACAGGTGTGGCTCTGGGGTTTGTTACTCGTCATTCCGTTTCTGGTCTTGGCTTTCGTGTGGTTCATATTCTGGAAACGTGATCGAGATGAAGATGAGGATAACATTACGGTGTAAACAGCAATTGGCTTGTATACTATAGATAAATAAGTAAATAAATAAGCAGCAATATGACTCGTGTAGCAATTAATGGATTTGGAAGAATTGGGAGAACATTTCTCCGGGCTGCCTTTGGGCACAAAGATTTTGAAGTAGTCGCCATCAACGACTTGGGTAGTCTTGATAACCTCGCGTATCTCCTCAAGTACGATTCGGTCTATGGCCGAGCCCCGTTCTCTGTAGATATTGATGACGGCAAATTAAAAATTAACGGTAAAGAAATCGCGTTCTTAAGTCAGCGTGATCCAGAGCAACTTCCGTGGGGAGCGCTTGATGTCGACATTGTGATGGAGTCAACGGGTTTCTTTGCCAGCTACGAAGGTTCTAAAAAACACCTTGCTGCTGGTGCGAAACGAGTGGTTATTTCCGCCCCGGTCAAAGACGACGCGGCAGCTGCTGGAGTTGAAGGTGCGACGGTTTTGATGGGAGTCAACGATGATAAGCTCAAAACTTGCCAGATCTCTTCAAACGCCTCTTGTACCACTAACGCCACCAGTCCACTGATTGCTATTTTGAAAGAAGCGATCGGGATCGAGAAGGCGGTTTTGAACACCGTACACGCGTACACCTCAACCCAAGCATTGGTCGATGTGCCGTCAAAAAAAGATCCGCGCAAGGGACGGGCGGCCGCGCTTAATATTATCCCGACTACAACCGGAGCCGCTATCGCCACCACCATGGCGCATCCGGAACTAGAAGGAAAGTTTGATGGGATGGCAATGCGTGTCCCGGTTCCGGTTGGCTCGATTGTCGACGTGACTTTTGTCGCCAAGCGCGACACGACGGTAGAAGAAATCAATAACGCGCTGAAAGTCGCTGCTGCAGATGAACGCTGGAAAAATATCTTTGCTGCCACCGACGAGCCAATTGTGTCGAGCGACATTGTTGGATCGCGGGTTGGTTCAATCGCTGATTTGTCTTTCACTAGTGTGGTCGGCGGAAACTTAGTCAAAGTGCTTGCCTGGTACGACAATGAAACGAGTTACACCCAGACGTTGGTCGAACACGTCGCAAGTTCTGCTCGTCACATGAATAGCTAATCGTGATGCAAGTTCACCTCGCTACCGACCACGCTGGCTACGCGCACAAAAACGCAGTCAGTGACTGGCTTATTTCGGAAGGCTACGCCGTAAAAGACCATGGTGCGTTAGTCTATGACCCGCAAGACGATTTCCCTGATTACATTGTGCGTGCCGCCCAAGCCATCTCCAGCAACCCTGCTGACCGAGCGATTATTTTCGGTGGTTCAGGCCAAGGGGAGGCGATGCTCGCCAATCGTTTTCCAGCCGTCCGGGCGACCGTTTTGTATAGTGACAATGCCGAGATTGTAGAACTCAGTCGCGCGCACAATGATGCCAATGTCCTTTCGATCGGTGCGCGTTTTTTGTCAGTTGATGATACAAAAAAACACATTTGGAACTGGCTACACGCCAAGCGTTCTAGTGTCGAGCGGCACAATCGCCGCATCGAAAAAGTAGCGGCGATAACCAAGAATATTCACATATGATTCCCATTGTTCCAGCCTTTATTCCTAAGGAAGAATCAGACGTCAAACGGACGTTAGGTAGGCTAGGTTTTTCAAATGAGATCCATCTGGACGTCGTTGATGGGCAGTTCGCCCCTCAGGCTTCTTGGCCGTATGATCCAGTTGGATCGCCGCAGTCAGTCAAGGCGTGCACAGATCCGTTCACCCTCGAGGTCGATTTGATGGTGTCTGACCCGTTGTCAGCTGGCGCAGATTGGGTGACGGCTGGTGCCGATATGTTGGTGTTTCACCTTGAAACTATTTCACTTGAAAACTTTAAAAACTTTGAAGCCTTTACTCATGTGTCTGTCGGCATCAGTGCTCATGGCGAGACGACAACCGCTGCACTGCTCGAATACGCTACATACGCCGACTATATTCAATTAATGGGAATTTATAAAATCGGTGCCCAAGGTCAACCATTTGATGAAGCTGTGCTCGATAAAATAAAAGCGGTAAAGAAAGCGTTTCCGCACAAATCTGTCACGGTCGACGGCAGTGTGAACGCGTCCACGATTGCACGATTGTGTGCAGCTGGAGCAGATCGATTTATTGTGGGGTCTGCCATTACGTTACAAGACAATCCCGAAGCCGCTCACGCTGCTTTGTCCGCACTTATTAACTAATTACTCGTAGGCAACGGGTCAAAATCTCGGTATACTAAAGAAATATGCAGTACCTCAGCTCAGCGGAAATCACCGCCTTAGAAAAAAAAGCCAACGTTATCCGACAAAGTATCATCGAGATGCTGTCTGAAGCCGGTAGCGGACACACCGCCGGACCACTTGGTATGGCTGATGTGTTTACACTTTTGTATTTTGCATTGCTAAAGCACGATCCCGATAACCCGTTGTGGGCAGAGCGCGATCGACTTATTTTATCTAATGGGCATATTTGTCCAGTGTTATACGCAACCTTGGCGCACGCGGGTTATTTTCCAGTCGAAGAATTGTTGACGTTGCGAAAGTTTGGCACTAGGTTGCAAGGACATCCACACCGACAAGCTCTCCCTGGGATCGAGACTACCTCTGGTCCCCTGGGTTCAGGTTTGTCACAAGCCGTGGGAATGTCTTTGGCAGAGCGAATTGACAACCCGTACTCGAGTAAATTCTTCTACTGCCTCACTGGTGACGGAGAGTTGCAGGAAGGTCAAATCTGGGAAGCGGCAATGCTCGCCGGCAAAGAAAAGCTGCACAATTTAATCGTGATTGTCGACCGGAACGGGTTCCAGATTGATGGTTACACTCAGGATGTGATGCCGATGGAACCGCTGGTAGAAAAGTTTGAATCATTCAACTTTGATGTCCAGGAGGTCGACGGACACAGTATGCGGGCGCTAAATGATGCGGTCGGCAAAGCACAGGCAGTCTATGGTCAACCGTCAGTAATCATCGCACACACGATCGGCGGAAAGGGAGTTGATGTGTTTGAACGAGACTTCCGTTGGCATGGCAATCCACCGGGTAAAGGACCAGAAGACAAAATACCAAAAAGTGATCAGGCTCGAGTCGCTTTAGAAAAACTCCGCACGTTGGCCGGCATGATTGATAAAGATAACCACGCATAGTATGTTTGCAGACCATTTACATGACGCCGTAAAAACCGGTGGAGAAGTCGAAACTGTCCCAACCAGAAATGGTTTTGGAGAAGGATTGCTCGAAGCTGGCAAGCGTAATAAAGACGTTGTGGCGCTTTGCTGTGACTTAACTGAATCGACCAAAACGCATTTGTTTGCCAATGAGTTTCCAGAACGGTTTATCCAAGTTGGCGTAGCCGAACAAAACCTGGCATCAGTCGGGTCAGGTATGGCAGCGATGGGAAAGATTCCGTTTATTACATCGTACGCGATGTTCTCACCAGGACGAAACTGGGAGCAACTCCGTACAACAGTCGCGTACAATGACGCCAACGTTAAAATCGTCGGTTCGCACGCGGGGGTGTCAGTTGGACCAGATGGAGCGACGCACCAAGCGATTGAAGACATCGCCATCACCCGAGTAATCCCTAATATGGTGGTTATCGCGCCCGCTGATGTACACGAAGCGCGCAAGGTCACGCTCGCAGCAGCCAAATACGAAGGTCCGGTATACTTCCGGTTGGGACGCAGTGCTACTCCAGTAGTGACGACAGAGGAATCACCGTTTGAAATCGGCAAAGCGCAACTGATGTTCTCGCGTAACGAATCCCTTGAAAAGAAAGTCGGTATTATTTCAACTGGTTCACTTTTATATAACTCCCTGAAGGCGGCAGAAGAATTGCAAGCTGCCGGTATTGGTGCGTCTGTACTACACATGGCAACCATCAAACCAATGGACACCGAAGCGGTCGCAGCGTTGGCTGCCGAACACGACGCTCTCGTGACCGTAGAAGAGCACCAAACTGCTGGCGGCATGGGTAGTGCGGTTGCTGAATTTTTGAGCGAAACCAACCCGACCAAAATGTACCGCGTCGGTATTCAAGATCAGTTTGGTCAGTCAGGTGAGCCAAATGAACTAGTCGAGCACTACGGCATGGGGATTGAGAGTATTGTGGCAGCGGGGAAGAAAGTGCTGGAGTAATAAAGGAATACCAGTAAGCATAAACACAAAACCACTCGCGACTGCGAGTGGTTTTGGGTTATTTGCCTTGGTAGTGCGGACTAGACCTTGCTCGGCAGATAGAAATCAGGGCGATTTTCTAGGTGCTTCATAAGTTCTGGTAGAGGAAGTAGACCGGCTTGGGCGCCGACGTGCTGCACGACATTCATACTGTTAATTGGTCCCCACGATAATGCTTCGGCCGGGTCTTTCCCAAGGATAATGGCAGAGGTAAAGGTTGAAGAGAACGCGTCTCCCGCTCCGGTGCGGTCAACTGGCGCACTTGGATCTGGGTACATTGGCATGTGCCAAGCTTGGTCGTCAGCGTCGACGGTAAAGGCGCCGTTTGGTCCGTCAGTTACTACTGGAATCGTTGGTCCGAGTTCTCGTACCATTCGTACGAGGGTCGGGATGTCTTGTTCGGTGGTCTTGAGAATTTCTTGGGCTTCTTCTTTGTTGCAGAAAAAGATTTCGGTGTTTTGGTAGACGTCAGCTAACGCTTCGTGTCCGACTTTGATCTGGAACGTTCCTGGTTGAAAGGCGAGTTTGGTTTCGTTGTTCTTTACGTACTCAGCGATTTCGTGGTGGTAGGGAATACCGTGTTCACCAACAGATGAGAAGTAAAAGAATTTTGGCGCGACAGGGAAATCTGGTAGCGCGTACGGGTAAGTTTCGTGGTTAATCAGAATTGTTCGTTCTGGTCCGTATCGCAATACGTAGTGATAATTTGTCTTTTTGTCTTCGTGGATTTTTACAAAATCGGTATGAATTCCTTCATCCCGCAAGGCTTGTAAACACTCTTTTCCAAACTTATCGTTACCAATGTGTGTAACGAGACCAGTTTCTAGTCCGAGTCGGTGGGCTGAACAGGCAGCATTTGGACTGTTTCCAACCGCTGGTACGACAACCACATCGTCGTAGGGAAGCTTACTTCCAAACGGCATTTGCAAAGTTTTTCGTCCGGTGTCTTGGTCAATCGAGACATCGGCTTGGTCGACATTAAGTTGAATAAAGGCATCTATAAGTATATCGCCGATGGCGACAAAATCGTATTGTTGTGACATATGTACATAGTATACCAATTCCAACCCCGATAATTTGCTACTATTACCACCTAGCCAAGATTAATACATCATATGCAAACACTCAGAGAAGTCATCAAAGAAGCCGAAGAAAAAAAGATTGCCATTGGGCATTTCAATATTTCTGACTCCAGCCAGTTGTGGGGAATTTTCAACGCCGCCAGAACGGTTGGAGTGCCGGTGGTGATTGGTGCCTCCGAAGGTGAGCGAGATTTTATCGGCGTGCGCCAGATGGTAGCGCTCGTGAAAAGTATTCGGGAAGAATTTCAATATCCGATTTATACCAACGCTGACCATACCTATTCATTAGAACGAGTAAAAGAAGCTATCGATGCTGGGTTTGATGCGGTGATTTACGATGGTAACAAAGTGTCGCACGAGGAAAATGTGATCATTACCAAACAGTGTGTCGAATACGCGCGAACCCAAGATCATGATGTGCTCGTCGAAGCCGAGCTCGGCAACATCGGCATGTCTTCAAAATTACTCGACGGTATTCCAGAGGGGGCAGAAATCACCGACGAGATGATGACGCTTCCAGAAGAACTGGCGTCGTTCGTGGCAGCCACCGGAGTTGACCTGATCGCGCCAGCGGTAGGAAACCTGCACGGCATGATGAAACACGGAAATAACCCTAGTCTAAATATAAGTCGCATTGCTGAACTTCGGCAAGCTGGAGGTGTGCCGATGGTGTTGCACGGTGGATCAGGAATTACTGACGCTGATTTTACGGCAGCGATCGAAGCGGGGATCGGCATGGTACATATTAATACCGAAATCAGAAAAGCCTATCGCGATGGTATTGCCGCGTACCTGGCAGAGAATCCGGACGAAGTCGCTCCGTATCGATATATCAAAGCGGGACGAGATGCGCTACAGTCAGTGGTCGAGACCAGGTTGCGATTATTTGCAAACGCATAATCAATATCAGAATACCCCTTCATATTTTTGGAAACTGTGGTAATCTATTGCGCACATATGACTACAACATTAGAAGTATCAAAGCGAGAGATGACTACCAAACGATCTGCCTTACCAGCTGGCCACATGCCAGCGGTGGTGTATGGTCCAAAGCAGGAACCAATCGCTATTTCAGTTGATGAGCAGGTATTTGATAAACTGCGCAAATCAGCCGGTGAATCAACTATTATCAATCTCGTTGGATTAGCAGAAGAAGTGGAAGTGTTGATCAAGCACATCGACTTTAATCCAGCTAAACTTGAAATCGCACACGCAGATTTTTATGCGATCGAGCGCGGAAAAGACATGCAGGTAACGGTTCCGATCGAATTTATCGGTGAAGCGCCGGTAGAGAAGTCAAACCTGGGTTCAGTTACAAAAGTGATTCAAGACATCGAAGTAACCTGCCGTCCAAGTAAAATGCCGGCGCACATTACAGTTGATGTATCAGTGTTGGTCGAAGTGACAGACAAGATCACCGTGGCAGATCTAGAAAAGATAGAAGGTGTCACATACAACGCCGAAGTCGAAGACCCGGTCGCCGTTGTGAGTGCAGCTCGAACTGAGGCAAGTGAATTAGAAGATCCAGCGGAAGTTGATATGACTGCCGTTGCCACTGAAGAAAAAGGGGCTGGTGACAACGCTGCAGACAAGGCGTAGTCAGACCACATATTTACGCAAGTCGGCGGATATTTCGGATGAAATATCCGCCGACTTTGTTATACTAATCGGGCATGAAAATATTGTTGATTTTAGTTTTATTATTTCCGCTTATGTTTCCGTACGCGGTATTAGCTGAAACAGATGCCGAGCGTCGGGCACGTATCGAAGCTGAGCTAAATAACGTCGAGCGACAGATCCTCACCCAGCAACGGCTGGTAGAAGATATTCAGGTTGAGCGTCAATCGCTCGAGCGGGATCTAACTTTAATTGAGAGCGAGATCACCCAGGCGCAGCTTGGAGTGCAGGCTCGGTCTGCTGCTATTGAACAGTTGTCTGATCAGATCGGTGACAAAGAAGTTGTGCTTGATGTGTTGGCCGAAAAGAAAACCAAGCAGCAGGCATCTTTGGCTGACCTCGTACGCAAATCCGCAGTGATCGAAGACTACACCCTGGTTGAAGTAATGTTGAGCAAGCGGAACTTCTCTGATTTTTTTAGCGATGTGGCAACGTTTGAAACGCTTAAAGCATCATTAAACGAGTCGTTGGTTGTGATGCAGGGAATCGAGCGTGACACAATTGACCAAAGAGAACAGTTGACTGACAAGCAGCAAACTGAAGCTGAAATGCGACGAATTCAAGAATTAGAAATAGATCGAATTGAAGTACGCGAAGACGAAAAAGCACAGATTTTGACCGTCACCCGAGGAGAAGAGCAAGAATACCAAACGCTGCTCAATTCACAAATGAAAACTGCCGCGCAGTTGCGCAGCCAGCTCTTTGACTTGCTTGGTGGCGGCGGTGGTATTCCTTTTGGAGAGGCTGTTAGTTTGGCGCAATATGCATCAGGGGTCACCGGCATCGACCCAGCGTTTATTTTGGCAATTCTTGAACAAGAAACCAACTTGGGTTCAAACTTAGGTGGTTGTGTGTTTACCGACAGTACGTCGCAGCGACCAGTGATGCACCCAACGCGTGACGAGCCAGTATTTTTGGCAATCGCTGAGATTCTTGGTTTTAACCCAAACACTAGAACGGTGTCCTGTCCGCTGGTTCGAAACGGCACCCGGATTGGCTGGGGAGGTGCGATGGGACCGTCACAATTTATTCCATCGACGTGGGCAATGTACGGTGGAATTGTGCCCGACGGAGCCGGCGGATTTATATATGATCGCGGGTCTGATGCGATTAGGGCGATCAACGGTGGTGATATTGCTAATCCATTTAACAACCGTGATGCCTTTCTCGCGACTGCACTACTGCTGCGTGACAACGGGGCTGATGGTACCTATGCAGGAGACCGGCGGGCAGCACTGCGGTATTATGCCGGCTGGGGTGGTGCCAATAATCCGGCAAACGCATTTTACGGTAACCAAGTAATGGGTCGCAAAGACCGCCTTGCCGGTGAAATCCAGATTCTTAGCCAGTAGAGAGAAGGTGCGTATTGCGTTATGGTAAAACTTTGCTATAGTTCTGCCACTATTAATTAGGTGGTTTGGACGGTTGCAAATATACGTCGGCTGCCGAAGTAAAAAATATTATGAAAAAAGACATTCACCCAGAAACGTACCGAACGGTAATCTTTCACGACAACTCAAACAATGACCGACTACTGATTGGTTCAACAGCAGAATCAAACGAAACTGACACGTGGACAGACGGTAAAGAATATCCGGTGGTTAAGGTCGACGTATCAAGCACGTCCCATCCATTCTATACGGGACAAGAAAAAGTCATGGACACCGCTGGTCGAGTCGATCGCTTCAAGCAGCGAATGTCAAAAGCCGGCAAGAAAAAGTAAACAAAGGCCCATCGGGCCTATTGTTTACTTTGTTCCAAATTTTCTCTTTCCTAAAGAAAATTTCTGGAACACCCCGTGTACACATTGTGAGCAGGTTGTATTAAGATCACGCTTGCTTGTTGTACACTATGAAGTATGACCATTATGGATTTTGATCAAGAGAAACTACAGGAATATAAAGACAATCAAAAAACGCAATTTCTGGCGTCGCAGTTTGAGAGTGAAATGGTCAAATTAACTGACGCCCAAGAGCTCGCCGACAGCGATCCCGAAATGGCTGAATTGGCAGTGGAAGAAATCGCCCAGTTGACCAAACAACTGAAGGATCAGTGGAATGAAATGGATCGTATTATTGAATCCAACAAAGAAGAAGAGAAAAAACCGTACGGAGTTGTGCTTGAAGTGAGGGCTGGCGCTGGTGGTGACGAGGCGTCATTGTTCGCCGGCGAGCTGGCGCAGATGTATCAAGCATACGCCGGTCGCAATAGTTGGCAGATGCTGACAATCAACACGAGTATGAGTGAAGCAGGAGGATACAAAGAAGCGTCGTTTGAAATTCTCGCACCTGATGTGTATGATCATCTGCGGTACGAAACGGGAGTGCATCGCGTGCAGCGAATTCCAGCCACAGAAAAACAAGGACGGATTCACACCTCGACCGCATCCATCGCTGTATTGCCCATGCGTAAAAAACCCAGCGTAGATATCAACCCAAGTGACATCGACATGGAATTTTCTCGTGCCGGTGGAGCAGGAGGGCAAAACGTCAACAAAGTCGAAACCGCAGTTCGACTAGTGCATAGACCGACCGGTATCGATGTGCGGTGTGAAAACGATCGATCACAATTAAAAAACCGCCTCAAAGCGATGGAGTTGTTGACGGCAAAACTAGAGGCGCTTCACGAAGAAGAAGAAGCCAAAAAACACGCCGCCGTCCGGAAAAATCAAATTGGGACTGGTGATCGGAGCGAGAAAATCCGCACGTACAACTTTCCACAAAACCGCATCACTGACCACCGCATCAAACAGTCGTGGCACACGATCGAAGCAACGTTGGCGGGTGATTTGTCGAGTATTGTGGAGTCATTGCAAACAGCGGCTTCGCAGGGAGACGAATCGGTTGCAGAATAAATCCTTTCATAGTACTGTACTGCCACATTCGGGCGCGCTTTATTGCGCCCTGTGTCTCCAAGCATCGCTTGCTGTCCCGTGGCTCGTGTGTTGATCTGGATTATGTCCATCAGCCCCTCGATGTACCCGCGTAGCAATTTATTAGATAACAGGCAGCTTGGGTTGTAATCAAAAAAATATGTCAGACAACAATATGATCAGTCGGCTTTTCGAAGCTGGCTCGCACTTTGGTTTTAAGAAAGCCAGGCGACACCCAACCGTGACGTCGTACCTATACACCACCAAAGACGGTAGCGATGTGATCGACCTTACAAAAACTGAAGCGTCACTAAAAGCGGCAAAAGAAGTTATTAAACAAGCTGGATCACTTGGAAAAGTGGTGATGTTCGTTGGTACCAAAGACGAGGCGAGCAAACTCGTACGCGCAGCTGCGGAACAAGCAGAAGTGCCATTTGTAACCAACCGTTGGATCGGTGGCTTGCTTACCAACTACTCTGAAATGAAGAAGCGAATGAATCGTCTCGAAGTCCTTTCAGCTGAAAAAGCTAGTGGTGAATCAGAGCGAAAATACACCAAAAAAGAGCGAGTGGTGATCGGACGCGAAGCTGACAAACTGGAATTCAATTTTGGTGGTGTTGCAAAAATGCCCCGATTGCCAGATCTGATGGTAGTAATCGATCCCCGGCACGATCACATTGCAGTTGCCGAAGCCAAAGACAAGAAGATTCCAGTGATGGCACTGATGAATACAGATGGTGACACCAGCGACATAACTCACCCAGTGATTGCCAATGATTCACTGCAAAGCAGTATCAAGTTGGTTGTGAATGAACTAGTGGCTTCATACAACGAAGGCAAAGCTGCGTTCGTCCCCAAACCAGTCACTGAAAAACCAGCCGCACCAAGGCGTCGACCAGCATAGTCGCATGCGGTATAATCACCGCGTTACAGTTATTTAGGTTAAAGAATAGTATCTATGGAAATTAATTCAGCCCAGCTAAAAGAGCTTCGAGACAAGACTGGTATTTCAGTTATGCAATGCAAGAAAGCGCTGCAAGAAGCCGAAGGAGATATGGACAAAGCCGTCATCATCCTCAAGAAGAAACGCAGCGAAGCCGTCGACAAAAAATCAGACCGCGAACTGGGCGCTGGTGCAGTTGGATTCTACATGCACAACACCGGCGAAGTTGGTGCGATGGTGTTGCTCGCGTGTGAGACTGACTTTGTGTCAAAGAACGAAGAATTCGTAGCGATGGCGCGCGACATCGCGATGCATGTTGCCGCGACAGATCCAAAATTCATCAGCAAGGACGAACTGCCCGCCGACGCACTTGAAAAAGCCAAAGAAGTATTTGCCCCAGAACTAGAAGGCAAGCCAGAAGAAATGAAAGCCAAAATCATGCAAGGCAAGCTCGATAGTTACTTTAAAGACCAAGTATTGATGGAGCAAGACTTTGTAAAAAACCCAGACACAACCATCGCCGAGATGGTCTCAGGTGGGGTGCAGAAGTTTGGTGAGAATATCCAGGTTGCAAAAATCTCCCGAGTATCGGTAAAATAGGGTGATGGAGACGCTACTGCTGCCAGCAGTGACATTGGGCGCCACCTCGGCGCTCTTTGTGACTTTATATTTTCTGATCAGTCGAGAGGCGCTTCGAGGTGAGCGTGTATTTTTGCCCCGCGCGCGACAGCGGCTTGACACAGTCGTGGATTGGCTGGCTGCACGACATGGTATAGTTTGGTCTGCAATGCAGCGGATGTTGCCAGTCCGTACGGCAAGTGCCACCGATCGTCAGCTGGCTCAGGCGCTGTTTAGGAACGCCACCAGAACACCACTCACCGTCACACACACAAAAAACCATTTGTCACAAATGCGCGACCACAAAACCGAGACGGCTTTAACCCCAGCCCAAGGCAGAAAGCTCCGCCACAAAAAGCTAGAGGAAAGATTCTAGACGCTCACGCGTCATCACCTATTTATGGAGAAAGAAACATATACCGGGGAGATTCCGAATACACCACTAAAGTTTTTGTGGTATGTTAGCCGACCCTATAAATGGTTTTTCTTTGCTACCGTCTTTATTGTAGTATTTGCCAACGTAATTAATCAAAGTTTAAGTTATCTTTTTAAACTAATTGTAGATGCTGCTGAGGCCGGTCAGATGGACACGGTTGTATTTTATGCATTGTTATACCCGTTCACCATCTTTGCAGTACAGGTATTATTTCGCCTTTCGGCAGTTACTGGAATAAGATACCTGACCCCAACAATTAAGCGTTCCTCAGATGAGCTGGCGGAATACACACTCAAACATAGTCATTTGTACTTTGCAAACAGATTTGCCGGTTCAATTTTAACAAAATTTGGTAACGTAGTCGGAGGTATCGGACAAATAATCACAGAATTTTTTTGGAGCATTTTAGGTAGTTTTACCTCGTTTATTGTTGCATTCTTTTTTATGTTATCTGTAGATTTGCAGGTTGCTGGTATTTTTTTCGTTCTGGTTGTTGTAATGATTATATTAAACTTAAAGTTTTCACCGAAAAAACGACGGCTATCCCGTCATCATGCAGCCACTCGGTCAACTTTGACTGGTAGAACGGCAGATGTGCTTACTAATGTAGCGGCGGCACGTCAGTATGTTGGATTAAGGCGTGAGTTGGTAGATCTCAAAGCATTGACAACCGATCGCCTTGAGGCACATCAGAGTACGTGGAAGTATTCAGAAAAAACAAAACTTTTTAATTCACTAGTATTGTGTTTTGCAACAGGCTTGATGTTTTATATTCTCGCAACTAATTGGCAAATTGGACTTGTAACAACAGGTGAACTAATTTTGATTTTGTCGCTAGTTTCGCAAGTCGCTTATAACTTGACCACAATTGGGAAAGCGTTTGATACATTTTCAGAGGCATTTGGTGAAATGGAAGAGGGGTTAGAAGACATCTTGATCGACTACGAAATCACCGACCACCCAGACGCCAAAGCGCTATCAGTACCAGACGGCAGCGTCACCTGGCAAGCCGTCACCTTTGCGTACAACGAGCAAGACATTTTCAAGCGCTTGTCGCTCGCCATCAAACCCGGTGAACGAGTGGGACTGGTCGGACCGTCAGGGGCAGGGAAGTCTACGTTTGTATCTCTACTGTTGCGTCAGCATGACATCCAGTACGGACAGATTATGATCGACGGACAAAACATTGCCGAAGTCACTCAGGATTCTTTGCGACAGAACATTGCGCTCGTACCCCAAGAACCAATGCTGTTTCATCGCACTATCAAAGAAAACATCATGTACGGCAAGCCAGATGCAACGGAAGAGGAAATGGTCCAGGCAGCCACCCGCGCCCAAGCCCACGAATTCATCATCGCCTTGCCTGACGGGTATGACACGCTGGTTGGCGAACGAGGAGTTAAATTGTCCGGGGGACAAAAACAACGCGTCGCGATCGCGCGCGCGATGCTTAAAGAAGCGCCGGTGCTCGTCCTTGATGAAGCTACGTCAGCCCTTGATAGTGAAAGCGAAGTCGCGATCCAGCAAGCGCTCGAAGAGTTGATGGAAGGCAAGACTGTGTTGGCGGTTGCTCACCGATTATCAACGCTACGCAAAATGGATCGAATCCTGGTGTTTGAGAACGGCAAAATCACCGAAGACGGTTCGCATGACGAGCTGACAAAAAATGGTGGGATGTACGCCAAATTATGGGAACATCAGGCCGGTGGGTTTTTGCAGGACTAAAATAAAACTGATCGAGTAGTCGATCAGTTTTATTTTAGGGTGCTCGTTTGAGCCACCTGTATGGCAAGCATACAGCTGCTCTGCGCTCGGTCCTAAAATTAAGTACACTTAATTTTGAGACACTCACTTGAGCCACCTGTCAGGTTCGAACTGACGACCTACGCGTTACAAATGCGTTGCTCTACCAACTGAGCTAAGGTGGCACTGTTTCCAGTCGGAGCATTATGAACAAAAAAGCTAATAATTGCAACTAAATACACCGGACAAAGCTTTATTTTATAGCAAAATAAGGCTATACTCGCCATTACGATGAAGCAAATCCCTGCGGAAGATCTATTGCCCTACGCGCGCCGGGCAGATTTTAAAGTGGCAAAAGCTAGTGAACTGACCGGGCGTGATGCCCGGTTTTACCGGTTTCTAGAAATCGTGCCGGGGCTTGCTTCCTGGTCAACACTGATTGGTATTGTTCTGGCGTCAATTTATTGGTCTTTTTTTGCGGCGTATTTTATTATCGCGTTTGCGATTTATTGGGTACTGAAAACCATCTTTCTTTCGTACCACGTTCGCTACAACTTGAAACGATTAAAGCACCACATGGAGTTGGATTGGGGTGCGTTGGTCGAGCGGTTCGCGCACGATCAATTTTACCATCTAGTAGTATTGCCGTTTTATCGTGAGCCAAGCGAAGTGCTTGATGGAGCGATCCAAGGCTTGCTACGTGCAAAATACGACCCACAAAAATTGATCGTGGTGCTGGCAGCGGAAGAACGTACGGGCGAAAAACAAGTCGCGCTCGCCAGCGAGATGCAAGCAAAATACGGATCACAGTTTGGAAATTTTCTGGTAACAGTTCACCCCGACAATATTTCAGGCGAGATTGCTGGTAAAGGTTCGAACGTTCATTATGCTTTGCACGCTGCCCGCGAGGAAGTCATTGACCCGAAACAGATTCCGTATCGAGATGTGTTGGTATCGATTTTTGACATTGATACGGTGATCTACCCACACTATTTCAACTGTCTTTTGTGGCATTTCATGACGGCAGAACAGCCGTACAAAAGTGCCTATCAGCCAGTGCCGTTGTTCACCAATAACCTATGGGAGGCTCCAGCCTTGTCCCGCGTGATGGCGATGTCGAGTACATTTTGGCAAATGATCATGCAAGAACGACCAGACAAAGCGGCGACGTTTTCTTCGCATTCAGTTAGTTTTCAGTCGTTGTATGAAATCGGATATGGACAAGCAAACGTAGTGAGTGAGGATTCGCGCATCTACTGGAACTTGCTCATTGCCAACGATGGTGATTTTGATATCGTACCGATTTCCTACCCGATTGCGATGGATGCTACCGCGGCACCGACTCTGTGGGGGACAGTGGTCAATATTTATAAACAACACCGTCGTTGGACATATGGGGTGGAGAACTGGTGTTACATCGTGTACCACTTTACTAAAAACAAATCGATCCCCTTGCGCAAACGGTGGTCGATTGCATTGCTTCAGGGCGAAGGGTATTGGTCACTCGTCACCAATCCGATCATGCTGTTTATTTTGGGCTGGGCGCCGATCTTTTTGGGGACACGAGAATTTCACCAGACGGTGTTGTCGTATGAATTGCCAATTTTGGTACGAAACATGTTGACGTTTGCGATGATTGGGTTGATTGTGTCAGCGGTGATCGCCTTGTCACTGACGCCGCCGCGTCCAGAAGGGCACAGTCGATTTAAATACGTTGTGATGGCACTGCAGTGGATTATGGTGCCGATGACGATGATTGTGTTTAGTGCCATCCCCGGGCTGGACGCCCAGACCAGATTGATGTTTGGTCGATATATGGGATTTTGGGTTACTCCTAAGCGTGTACAATCATAGTTATGCCGCAAGAACCGCTTATCAAAGGATTGTCAAAACGTCGCCGCACGTGGTTTTTTAGAAGCCTCCTTTTAATATTTGTTTGTACGTTGCCGGTGGTGATTTTGTATACGACTGGATATCGACTGGATATTTTTAATAACGAAACACCAACCGTGGTGACGACAGGCGGCATATACATCGATACTGAAAACACTGATGTGCAGGTGTATTTAAATGAAGAACAATTTGTGCGACCGCGCTTGTTTCAAAGTGCGTATTATTTACAAAATATCTCAGCGGGAAATCACCGCGTCGTCGTGCAAGCAGCAGGGGTACACACGTGGGTGAAAGAGCTTCCAGTGTATTCACACATCGTGACCGAAGCCGCGGCGTTTAATGTACCACTCGTCACCCAACTGCGACCGATCACCGAGTACCAAACCGCAACCGGAACGGTGGTGTATTTTGCGGTCGATGAGCAAACGGTGTTGCGCGCTGCGACGACTACCGAGCCGATGGTATTTGCGACCAGTACTGCCACTTCGTCATTGGTGCTAAATCCAGAGTACGAGTTTGTGGCGCAGTTATTTGCGAGTTCAACGGCGACGACTTCGGTATTTGCAGATAATGCGCGGGGCACAGATGAGTTCAGATTTATGACTGAGTCAGAACTACCGGCAACGACAACCGCTACCACCACCCCGCGCATAATTTCTCGTAGCGACATCGAGCTGGTCGATCGAGGAGTTGAATTGTACGCGGTGTGGCGCGGACAACCAAACAACATTCCGTATTATTTCTGTGTCAGCAGCACAACGGTTGCCAGTACAAGTGAGCGGTATGGAGAACACGTGGCAGATGCGATTTTTGAACCGTCTATTGCTACCTCCGCCAGTTCGACCGTCTATAGTTTGAACGACAGAACCTGTCGGTCGGAAATTAAACTTGATCGACTTCAACAGGATGTGTATTTGTATGACTTTTTCCCCGGGGTATCAAACTTAGTGTTGTTGCATTTACAAACCGGATTGTACGTAACCGAAATAGACGACCGAGCCTGGCAGAATACACAATCGCTTTTATTGGGTGATGATTTTTTGGTTCTGATTGAAAATGACTTGATCTATATCAAACGGGGAGAGTATTTATTTGAATTATTGCCAGAAATTGATTCTAATTAGTCGCGTGCTACACTAGAAATCCATGAATACACCGCACGGACACCAACACCCGATTACACAAATGATCAGCGAGATCAACGGTATTTTTGCCGGGATCGGATTTACTTTTGCTGAAGGTCCCGAAGCCGAGACCGAACGCTACAACTTTGACTTACTTAATGTTCCCAAAGATCATCCTTCGCGCGATATGCAGGATACGTTTTGGTTCAAAGCAAAAGACGTGAGTGAGCCAACAGTATTGCGGACACACACTAGTCCGGTGCAGGCGCGCACTCTAGAAGCGTCAGGCGCGCCGTGCAAAATTATCGTTCCAGGAAAAGTATTTCGTAACGAAACCACCGACGCCACCCACGAAGCGCAGTTCTACCAACTTGAAGGACTACATATCGACAAAGGAATTCACCTCGGACACCTTAAAGGAACGCTCGAGCATTTTTTCTCACATTTTTTTAGTGGCAAAACCGAAGTGCGATTTAGACCGAGTTTTTTTCCATTTGTTGAACCAGGGGTTGAGGTTGATATGCGATTGCTCGAAGGCGATAGTAAATTGTCAGGGAAATGGATCGAAGTAATGGGAGCCGGAATGGTACACCCAAATGTTCTCACCGACGCAAATATTGATCCACAAGAATATAGTGGTTATGC
>Ga0136601_1000291_pt1 | contig 23216 bp, 19 predicted proteins | sample AntRauMFilla2699_FD_181020 | JGI IMG/M metagenome (GOLD analysis project Ga0136601, IMG submission 181020) | Saline lake microbial communities from Rauer Islands, Antarctica - Metagenome Filla 2 #699 | ecosystem: Environmental > Aquatic > Non-marine Saline and Alkaline > Saline | place...
GGATATAACATTTAAAGTTCCACTAGACGTAAAAGTATGAACTTTATATGTAAAGCCACAGTCTGTTATAGTTGATATTGAACCACCTGTCGCTTCAAACGGGGTGGCTCCAGCTAATAAAAGTTGTTGAATGCTCATATTACGAAAGCCCGGCCCCTGATATAATCCACTCAGTTGAAGCAATCTTAATGGCTGTGGCAATACCATTGGCTTTTAGCGATCTGTTTCCTGTTGTGCCTTTATCGGCCAAGCGCATAGTGTCAGACGTTATAGAAATTGTTATGACGCCGGCGGCATTTTGATTAATAAAAGTAATAGCAGTGCCGATTGGATACGCAACAGATGCATTAGATGGAATGGTCCATGTTCTAGCTGTGGTGTCGCCCGACGGATGAAGAATATGTTTACCAGCATCGCTTGCCACTGTAGTATATGCAGAACTTTTTGATAATTGGGGCACTGCTCTTATTTCTTGAACGCCATCTATTGTTATCTTTACAGGTGTTATAGTGTTATCTGGAATTTTAGTAACAGTAACTGCGCCCGATGCTATTTTTCCTTCAGTTACAGCGTTTGATGCAAGTTTAGACTCTGTAACAGCGCCATCAGCAATCTTTGCTTCGGTTACAGCGTTTGATGATATGTTTGTTGCTGCAATAGTAGATAGCGTTGATATAGACCCAAGACCAAGCGTTGCTCTTGTGGCAACGGCTGTAGTATCGTCTAGCATACTTTTTGCAAAAGTTGTAACTGTGTAAACGTCATAGGTGCTTGCACCGGTTTTTTCTATAGTGCCAGAAGAATCAGATAGTGTTGATAAATTAGACAATTTAGTAGAATACGCCTGAACATCAGATCCAATAGTTAGGCCAAAGGCCGCCTGTGCGCCTGGTACGTCATTAGCAACAACGTTCGTGAATACGAGGGTGTCTGTCGTTAAAGTAGAATTTACCGTTGTATTACTAAACGTGGCAGCTGCTGGCGTAACTGCACCTATTATTGAATTCTCAATTGATGTTGTTGATATTGATGAGTTGGTTATAGTTATAGAATCAAAACTAGTAAGATCATTAATACCAGTAACCAAGTCGTTAATGGTGTTTATAACATCATCAAAAATTGCAGTGTTTTTATCTATTTGTATAATTGCCATCTAATCTATATTCTTCCGTTTATTTGTTAGACAACATCTCTAATAGTGTGTCCATTTTTTCTTCAAGTCTATCAAGTCTATCTATTTGAGAAACGCGTCTTTCTTTGGCCAACTTTGCATCTATAAGAGCAGATGTATTAGTATTTATAATGGCTCTTGAAGACGAATCTCTTAATAGGTGTTCTCTATCTTTTATTTGTTCTTTCATATTATGTGCCAAGCGCTATTGTTCTAAAATCGACTATTAACGGAACAGCAGATGTTTTATTAGACGTCATGACAATTTTTATTGAATAATTCGAAAACGCGTCTAGGCCATCTATTTCAAAGACATAATCCTTAAGCTGTTTAGAAAAATCTGGATAGTTGATTTTTGTCAATTCAACGTATGGTAAATCTTTAAAACTAACATCAGATGAAGCATCTGGCATATGTTTAATGTAAACGCTGATTTCAGATCCAAACAATCTTCTACAAGCAAGATATACTCTGGCTGCTTTTGCGGGTATTTCTAATGCAATTTTCTTTGTAATATATCTAGCAATAGCGTTTCCAGAGTTTGGTTCATCTTCGCCTGTTGTTAGATTGTTTATTCTGTTTGACACAACAATCAGAGACGCCCGTTCTAGATCAATAACGGGTGATACATTAGAATTATCAGTGGACAAGATAGATCTTATATGCACAGATTTCGCAGCATTTTCATTATCTACAGAATAAACAAACCGTTCATCTGGTAATTCTAGGTTCTCTTTAAGATTAAACGGAATATAATCTCCATCAAGAACGTTCGATTCATCTCTTAAACGTAAGCCCCACGACATTTCCGTATTGGGTAGTAGAATTGTTTCAAACAAAGGACAAATAACATCGGCTCTAAGATTTGGCGTTCCGTAAATAGCAGTACCACCACCTCGGCCAGATAACGTGGCTGTAGAAGTTACTGCTATTGTGAAATTATCCATGTCGATATATGTTATAGCGTGTGTGGCGTTCAATTCAGAAAATGGTATGCCATTTAAATCCTCAGAGAATCCAGATAGTGTAATTTCATTCGTGTCTAACATTCCATGATCTGGAAAATATACGTTGATAACAGCTGAACTAACTGACGTTGTAAATGTGTCTTCTAGCATCAATCTAGTTGACACTTCGCCGTTTTTAAATATAATGTTGCTAGACACTGCAGTGTCAAAATCGCATCTATGAAGCGTAAATTTAGCGTCAAGCTCTTGGTCGGGGGTCCAGGTGCTAGTATTTTGAGATTTAAATAACGAGCCAGCGTATGGCTGTTGTGATATTCTCTCTCCTGATATAACGTCAAAGGATCCAATGCGTGAAACCCATATTTCATACTCTGACGAATTGGCCCTAAGCATAAAACAATACTCCTGGCCTTCTTGTAAAAACACGGGACTTTCAAACACAAACTCCGTTGCAATAGTAGCATCGCCAGATATAGTAATATCTTCTGGGTTTATAGTAACCTCTGAAAACGGTGCTATTACTTGCCCTGGATACCCGTTAACCATATTTCTAATTTGAAGCGTTATTGGAACTCCAGTTCTATCTTTAGTCGCAAAGAATATGTCCACTTTTGATAGAAATACGCCACCAGTTTTATCAACCAAGAACGACTGAGCAACAGGATCAGAGTACTTAATAATAACCGACTCTTTGGAACTTCCTATAACAATACTACGGGAATCTGTTACGTTTTGAGTAACAAGTGTGGCTGTTCTAGTTGATATGATCGTGTCTTGTACTGTCTCCAAAAGCCCTTTTGCTATATATGTCCCATCTGAATTAGTTCTTTGCAATTCAAAATCATTATTAACATTATCGGTTAACGTAAATGTTTTTTCGCCAGTTCTGAAACGTATTTCATCATTGTTTTTAATTGAAAATGTCCCATCTATATATCCGTGAACGTCTGTTATTAGAGGATCTCCTAAGGCGCCAGAAGACGGTTTACAATAATCAGTAACTGGTATATTATCAAAAAATGGATATACACGTGTAAATGGTTTTAGATTTTTAACTTCAAAATTAACATCGTTTTCACGCATAAACGGAATTACAGTTGTAGTAATAACTTTATCACCCTGCGATTCAGTATATCTAGACTCTACGACCGAATATGACACACCAGATTTTGTTTGCCCAGAAGTAGTTGTATTAGAATATATTTCTTCTATTGTACCGGTTTTAATACGACCAGCTGTTTTACCCCGCTGAGATATGTTAGTACCATCTAAGTCAGAGAATAACTGTTGGCGATCTACCAATGTTCTTGTAGACCCGGTCCATGTTGTTTGCCAATCGTTCCAAATAGTTTTTCCATTATATGCGGCCAGTTGATCAGCAAGCCCATCGTCTTCATATATAATGTAATCAGCAACGCGTTGAGTTTCATACCATTCGTCCGATGAAGGTATTAATTTAGTAGTCCCTTCCCAATTGAACACATCATATGGATTAACGTTTATCTTTTCAGACGCTACTGGTTGAGTAATAAACGGCGTGACAGTATATGGTAGTGTTATTAGATCACCAGTTTTTTGAAAATTACTAGAACCACCTTCGTCTATTAACATTTTAACAGAATCTGAATAAAAAGATGGTCTAAGAATACCTAAAGAGTTATCAATAGAACAACGGTATTCAGACAAACTTGAATTTCCAACAAAGTGTGATGTGAAGTTGTCTACAAGAAAACCAGATTTAAACCGATTTAAACCAGTTCCATCATCAATAAACAGAGATTCTGTTGATTTCTCAAGTAAGGACAAACTCGAATAATATTCCAGCGATTCAATTCTTTTTTCTAAAGAACCAATATCCCTCATAGTATATCTTTTGTTGTCTACTTTATTAACATATATATCAGATACACTAAAAGTATAAGGTGGAATATTAAATTCGTACAACGTTATAGTACCAGAAGGGGATGTTGGCGTTTTAGGATTTAATGCAGGTGTTCCTTTTATGATAGAAAATTCCCCCGTGGAGTCTAATACTAATTTATCAACCCTTCCTAAGTAAAATGAATAGTCACACCGAAATGTATTCCCAGGCGCCAGAATTTCAGATAGAACAGAAAAGGTGCTTCCTGTATTAGAAATTCTTGGGCGGAAATCTATACAATTACGCATGTCATACGATTTACCAGTTGTGACAGAGTCGTATGTATATATATCTTCATAATCAATAATAGCATCGTATGAGTCAACAGAAAAATAATCCCCAGAACCGTGTTCAAAATATCTATAATTAATCTGAATTGTTGTAGCCGGTAACACATATCCGGGCCTAGGAGATATAGAACCCCTGTCATAAAAGTTATCTCTTTGACCATTGTCTAGAATATATCTATCAGTAATATCGTTTGAAGAACTTGTGTCAATTATAGAAACTATGTCAAATATATCAGCCCTGTCCAATTGTATTAAACTTGAATGTGATAGGGTCTGTGATCTTGACGTTAATGTTTTTGTTTTCTCTACAGAAGTTTCTTTTATAATTGTGGCCATTACTGTTATTGTAGAGCCCTCTATATCAGGGGCGGTGATAACAACTTGTTTTCCTACTGGAGACCCTCCTAAGACAATGGTGTTACCTGCGGCTGTCATGTTAATGATATCACCGTTAGCGTACCCATTCCCTGTTGCGGTCCCAGAAGCTGTAACAACAGAAACCTGATAATTTGTTATAGAGTTTGGCGCGAATGTTTCCCCAGTACCAGCATTTAGTGTATATGTTGTTCCAGACATACTACCTGATACGTGTCTGCGAATTGTATATGTAGTATCTGATAGGTCATCGTCATCTTTAAGCGATTTAATTGCGTATTGTGGTATTTCTAATAATGCGTTGTTATTTTGTACGTCGCTTAGTATAGCCAAACCAGAACTTAAAATAACACTGGCGTTTTTAGAATCACCGGAATTTTTAATTCCTTTAATATCTGAAAATGCAAATACCCCATTAGTATCAGAATTCATATTAATATTGAATAAATATATTTTGTATACTGCGCCTGAATCGCCTGGTGTCCCAGAAACAAATTCAATACCACGAACTCTAGCAGTTCCTAACACGTCTCCGGGATAACCACCACCACCAACAGCAACCGAAACTAAGTCAACTTGCTCGTAAGTAGTAAAGTTGAATAGACCAGTCATGTTAGACACTGTTATGTAATTACCAATAAGTGACGGAAACGTTGCGTTGTTTACTGTGCCAAGCGTTCTGGTTTTTGGTGTCTCAAAAAACTTTGTGCCAACCGAAGATATTTCAAACCCTTCAACGTACGCCTTGCCGGGGTCCACAGCAAAAACCAACTTTGTTGGGTCGCCTTTAGGCGAAGGATAAACACCAAAATTAGTAGAAGAGTTTAAATGCTCACGTACTTGAACGCTCAACCCGTTAACTGTATACGACCCAGACTCATCTTTTGTTCGGCGGGCCAAGGTTTTTTCAAGTTCAGCATATTCTGGGTTGACTACAAATTTAAGTATGTTACCGTTTTCCACCCGTATAAGTTCAACAAAGTTGTCTGGTATTTCGGCTAATAACGAATATGCAGTTGCAACCATATCTATTTTATATCTGTGGGCTCCTGGAGCGTTGAAGTTTGGAGATCCTTGTGCAGGATCGACGAGGCTTAATTCTTCTTCTTCACTCACGAAACTATCTGTAATTGATAAGCCAATTTTAGCAGATGGGGATGACGAATACTTATTAACTATCATGGACTGTTGGTCAACTAGTAAGAAATACCCCTTTGCGAAATAAACGCCTCGCTGAATTTGAAATCTTGTTCCCTGACCAGTACACCCATTTGAATCGGTTATAGTAGTTGAACCAACAGACGTTCCAACTACATATATATCCTCACCCTGGTCAAATTTACTAGAAGTGACAAGCTCAATGGAAAGAGACGATGTTGTAGCAGTCGCGGTTTGTGACATTTTTATAGAATCATTATCTATAATTTCTGAGACGTACGAGCCAACTGGAATTCCAGCAGCTTCTATTTTGGTTCCAACACGTATAAACTGTGTAGCTGCAATTGATAGATTTGTTATGATGTTAGAAGACGATGTAATATTACCCTCTATTGTTCTAGTAGAATCGCCAGATAGATATGACACATACAACGTATTTGGATCCGCGCCATCAATTGGAATGTGTTCTATAACATTAGCGATGGCGCCAGACGATGTTCCACATATAAGTTTATCGTTGAAATCTGATGTATTAATGTCAAGCGAATTAAATTGTTGTTCCAATAAAACGTATTCGGCGTTAAAGTTTATGGACGCTTCTCCTGGCACAACCATTGAACCTTCTTTAAATATATTAAGGCCGAATCGCTCAACTTGTTTTTGAATAATAGATTGGATTTGTGATAACTCTCTAGCCTGTACTGCACGCCCAGGGTTAAAAAGAATTTCATAGAATTTCTTATTTTCATCGTAGTCGTTGAAGTATGGGGTGGTGTTTTTATCTAAAACCATTTTTATTTCCTAAAAAGATAGTACTATTTTTATTGTGTCGTTTTGCCCAACAGATCTTGAAACTGGAGGGCTGTTTTCAAATCCTAGTAATTGACCTGACATTATATTTATATCAGAGTTTGTATCGCCGACAGAGTAAACAGTACCCTCTGCTTGTAAGCCCGATGATTGTAAGGTTGGATTATTAATCAAACCAACCTGTCTGTACGACGTATCGGTTGGAATCACAGCACTCTCAGAGCCAGAGAACGCGGACGTTACCATAATAGAATTGCAAAATAATTCATTAATGGCAGAATATCCATGGCCGCGAATAGGGGAACCATTTTGATAAATTGCAGCGTTCTCTACAGCATTTTGGAACGCTGTTTTCTGACCAAGAAATGGAACCGGCAACCATGAAGTTGTTAAAAAATTTAAAATTACAGCAGAAGATAGATTATACATAAACTTCCAAACATATCCATCGGCAGTGTTGATGGGTATTACGCTAGTCCCAGATGGCTGTATAGTAGACGGGGAATTGTTATTATTTCCAATACATTTATATACACTATAACTTGAAGTTATAACGTAAAATTCTTTTTCGTTGAGGTCATTGTCTGTCGCCAAATACTTAGCATATGTTACACCAGTCGTCCAGTTTATTCTTGGAACAACAAAAGTTATACCAGATGGTATGATTCTTTTAAGCGCGAATATGTTTGTTCTTGTCTCAATTTCTTGTTCGTCGTTTATAGAACTAGGGGGTGGTGAAGATTCGTTGTCCCATGCCGTTTGTTTACCAAGAAAACTATATAAGTGTTCTGGACTGTTTTCTCTAGACAACGAATCCCAGAAATCTATAGCACGTTGCGTTTTAAACTGTGGTCTTGTTATAATTGTCATTATGTTTATCCGTTTGAATCTATGTCTGTTTGTTGTACTATTATATCTGATATCTCTGTCTGCGTTTCTATAAGTGATACAAACTGAACTTCACCGAATAATTTTAGACCTGCAGGATGCGCTATTCTAGAAACAATATCGCCCCATGAGTTTATTGATAAACCAGATTTTATTACGTATGAGAAATCTTGATAGAAAAAGTTATCTTGAAGTTTTTTTGTTGATGATAGATGTCCATCGTCATTAATATAACGGCCTTTATATTCAATGAGAGTGCCGACTGATATTATACCTGATGCGTTAGCGTCGCCAGACGAATTAAAGTCTGGGTATATAGTTAAATCGTTATTAGAATCATAATCAGTGTATTTTATTATTGGAAAGGAGTCCAGTTTTGCTTTAATGATCGACCCGCCAACTGCTGTTATGGATATATCAGCGTCATGACCCGTATTAGATATAACAGCGGCCGACGCTGACTGATAATTCTGACCGAATGATGTTAGTATAACTTCTAATATAGTCCCGTATTGATCAACTTTGGACACCACGCCGCCTGCCCCAGATCCAGAAGAGCCACCGGTTGGACTTATTTGTATTATGTCACCTGTATTAGATATTAACTCTTCTGCTATCAACGCGTTAATTTGCAGATTTAGAAAATCATATGAATTAGAATCGGCTGGATATAGCTGAGTGTTTAGAAGATCCATATTATTCCACGTATAATCAACTGGCAAATATAAAAAATTTTCAACTGAAGTCTGATTTCCATTATAAAGAAACCCACCATTGTCAATTGTTAAAGCTGAAATCCCGCCAGAACCAGCAAGCGCCACTTCACCGTATGATATTATTGTACCAGTAGCATCTTTAACAGAAAACGAATCGCCGACCGAATATCCAGTGCCGCCATTGATAATTGTTACAGCGCCTATTACTGGCAATATTGTTTCTACAGCAGTTAAAGTATCGTCTATTATTATTTGTACATTTTCTTCATATTGAAAGGAAGAAATAATATTAGATAATGTCAGTTCTATTATAGTTTCGTCTCTGTCGAAATATTCAATGGCGTCTTCTATTAACGCAACAGCACCAGATGTTAGTCCGACCACCTCTTTATTAATAATAGAATATATGTCTGTTATTTGGGTCTTGGATATCTTAATTGATTTTGGTTCAAACCATTTGCCGTCAGACGCCCTAAGAATGTCTACTTTTGGATAATAAAAATCAATGTCTTCTTGGAATAGAAACCTAAACAAAAATCGGTAAGAAGACTCAGTGCCTTTAATAGTATAAAATGATTTAATATTTTTTATTAAAAGTGCTTTATCAACAGGCATATCAGCCGGAAGAGTTGGAATAAGTTCATATTCAAAATATCTAACAAGAGACTCTATAGTGTTGTCTACGTCGTGATAGTTTAAAAAATTAGCTGAAACATTAAGAGTATTTTCTTCAGATTCTAACCAATTTAAATACGTTCTAACAAATTCCACAAATATAGGGTGATCCCTTTTGATATACGAAGGAATTGTTCTATTAATTATTTGCTCTGTTTTAGATCCTATAAACAATTTACTCTACACGCTCTCATCTGGTATTAATATAACATTTGATTCTTCTAAACGTATTAATTGGTCTCTATCGTTTGTATAGACATTATAATCGGTGTATACAGATTGTGGGTTTTCCATGTTTGCAAAAGCGCCAGGGCTTATAGTAATTTTAAGAAGTTTTCTAATAGAATCGCCGACAATAGAATCAATCTTAGTATTAGAAACAATAACTTTTCCAGAATTATAATCAACAGAACCAGCGTTTTTAGTTAAATATGTTATAGATCCAGTATTTGATTTTTTATATATGGCAACGGTTCCTAAGTTATGTGGTCCCGGGCCGCCAGGAATATCACGGAGTTTATAAGTAACACCATCCACGATAAACTCATTAGACACCAAAGAGCCAGGGTGTATAGCATTATTAAACTCGTACGTGTATGTAGATGATACGCCCGTGTATATTGTCCGTGATTTTTTCAACGATAGATTAGTAACACTATTTAACACCAGTTGTGACGAATTGTCAATGGTTTTTACTAATTTTGAGTAATAAACAGACTTCGTAAATTTTAACGCGTTAGTTGAGAAAAACAAAGCGATGGCATCTTTTATAGAATTACCAAGATCGGTCGACGTTGTGTTGTTAAAAAGTCTTGCGTTATAAGTCACTACAGTATCAACTGTTACATCTATATAATCAGGATCAACTATCTCTGGACGAATTGTTAATACCGAAAATCTATTAGTTAAGTCGTTCTTTATGATCTCTTTTGTCGTATTTGATAATACGTCTGACCCCCTTGGTTTTATTGCGGCGAACACTTTACCATAATAAGGCGGATCATTTGTTTCTCCGCCCCAAACGTGTATATCTTCAATATTTGGATAGTTATTAAGCATAATAGCTTTATAGTCAACCGAAGTTACAGCCCGATCTTGTGATTGGTAGTAGAATGGTGCAAGATATTTAATAGACTCTTTAGTTTCTCTATCAGCTCCACCAGACGAGCCAGAGACGGTTGCAATTGTAATATTAGAGGTGTCTATCAACGTTGATACTAGGTTGAATTTCTTAATACCATTGGCCTTATCGCCAGAAGATATTATATAATTTAAATTTATTACGTTATTGTTTTTAACAGAGTTGCCAACAACACCATCACCAAAATAAACTTCATAAAATTCATCGTAAGATTCTTGTAAAAAATAAACAAGCGTGTCACCTGTTAGGCTGCCAATGTTTAATTCTTTAATATATGTATATTCGTTGGTAACTTCCGATGCTGCTGTATCTTTGATATTGACGGTTAAAAACCTTGTGTCAACGTTCTTAGCTGGTATAACATATCTGGTTTTGGGGTTGTTGAGATTAACAGTATAACTATACGAAACAAATTGGCCTTCATACACATCAAGGTCAATTATATATGTGTTTCCGGTTTGTCTGTTTACCAAAGTGTCTTTTATCGTAGTAAAATAATACGTTTCTCCGGCTGTATTACTAGTAAATCTTGTTCCCTTTGGAACTGTATACTGACTGGGGTTTCCAGAAACATTAAACGAAAGTTGAATCCTGGCGTGTGCTGCTGATGTTGATCTTGGCGTATAACCAAGTTCTTTTGCTCTTGATGTTATTGATGAACGTTTTTCAGCAGAATCTAGAAACGATTCGCCTAAAGCGAAATTTGTGTGGACAGCATTATAGTGTGTAACATATGCCAAGGTATCGTTCAATACAGACAGCGCGGAACCCGAAAAGTCATAGTCAGTAAACGCCGGGTTGCTTTTAGCAAATGTTATAAAATTATCTCTAACTTTAAAAAAGTCTGCTTCTGATACTTTTAGGTCTGTCATTGTAGTGTGTTACCTTGTTCGTTTAAGCATTACTTCAAACATTTGCGGAGAAATGACATTTAAAATATTATAAAATATCTTTACAGACAATTCGCCCCTGTCATAATTACTATCTATATTTATATTAGTAATTCTTACACGAGGTTCTTCGTTTTCTATCGCAGCTAATATTTTATTTTCAGCAACACTCTTTGTTATTCTATTAAGTTGTTCAAACAATAAAGAATCTAATCCAGCCCCAAAGTCTGGCTGGAATGGCTTTTCGCCTCTTTGTGTTAACAGTATGTTCTTTAAACTTTGTTTTATGGCTTCTTCGTCTGACCTTATAGCAAGATCGTCAGTTAGTGGATTTTGTCTGAAAGATAGATCAAAGTCAACGTATGTAACGGTTCCAGGGTTAAATGCAGAGTATTTTAAATTATTATTCATTTTTCTATTGACATTCTGGTAAAACTGTATATAATCATTGTATCACAATGACATATTAGTTATATATTGTTATACTAGTTAAATATATTCAATCAACTGATCAATAGTATTTTGTACATTGTTCTCATCATGTAGAATACCAATACCACCATATCTGTTCCACTCATCAACATTTAAAGGTCTGTCATCAATAAGTATTTGAGCTTTAGCTTTGACGGAGTCAATTAATCTATATTTATTGTGTTCAACATGAAACCTATCATAATTTATATTTAATTGACTAAGGTGTTTATTACTCCATGAAAACTTCTGTGTATAACATCTTTCATAGTCTTCATCTATTGGAGCAGTAATAATACTAATGTTTCCATAAAAATTATCATATAGAAAACTTATTAGTCGCTTTGTGTTGTGAAGTGGTTTTAAATTATACCAAAACAAATCTTCATCTTTTAGTGTATCAATAAATTCTTTTCTTAAATCTTTTAGAAGTTTCGTATTACACCCATCTTGATATAAACCTTTAATCTCGTTAAATCTTGGGTATATCCTTTGAGCACAAGAACAAAAATCAGTAACAACACCATCCATGTCTAAAAATATATGAACTGGTTTTTTCCAACTTAAAAAACTATATTTGCTCTGCATTGCCATTGTTATCACCCTGAATCATAAATCTAACATTGTCTATACCAAAAGAAGATCTGTCTCGTGTATATCTTACAAACAGCTTTGGTTTATAATCTTCTGGTAGATCGTCTATATTATAAAAAATATTTGATCCTGTCAACTCATGATATCCGTCTTTATGCTTATTAAAATCAATAGAACCCTGAACAACACAATTTACATTGTTAATACCAAACTCATTACTTTTAACACTATCTTTCCCAAACACAGCTAATTGTTGTAGATCTTTACACTCTATGTTTCGCCATAGTCTAATTCTATCATCCCTGACAATATTAACATTATCTCTAATAGTTTCTACAAACGCTCTGACCTCTTCGTGTCCCTGGAAATCTATCATCCCTGACCATTGTTGGAAATGCCTTACAGTATCACCAGCTTTGTGAGATATAAAACAAACGGGTTTATTTGTAGAAGCGCATGTAAAATGAAAATCTGACTTGGGAGTTCCAAAGGTATTTTCTATATCAGATATATTATAAAAATTATCACCAACCTTTATACGTTTGATGTTTTTATCTTTTATCTTTTTCTTAATTGATAATATGGTTTGCTTTTCAATATAACAACCATTATTAGAACCCCTGCCGCCAAACTCTTCAGTTTTGAGAAGCGATGATAGAGATATAAGATTACCATTTACATCTAATAGCTTTTGTGGTATTCTATTGCTAAGGTTATTATAAGTAACATTGCTATATTCTAGCAGTGCGATATTACCGTCTACGGTTGTAAATGGTTTGGAATTTTTATAATTGTGTAGAAATTTCTCAAGCCGCCAATCGTATTTGAATAGCGCTTTTGGGTTGAGAGACGACATGTATCTATACCTCTATTATTAATATTTCAAATTGTAGAGATATTTATTATCGTGTCTATTTGGTGGATTCTATTCTGTTAGACAGATACTTAAGCTCGCGTTCTATTGTATCTATGCGTCTATCCAAAACTTGCGAGTCTTCGGTTGACTTCTGGTAAAGCCCTTTATTTTGTTTAATAGAATCTTTAATGTCGGCTAGAGAGTCCTCTAATATTTTTGACTTATAATTAAAGTCTTCTAGTGTAAACCTGGGTCGAGATGAGAATTCTCTTAGTTCTCTGGCCAGAGTATTGAGCTCGTCCTTAACGCCTTTAAACTCCATGTAATTTGATTCTAGTGTTCTGATACGTGGCTCGTATGCTTCGTATCGTTTCATGTTTTCTTGAATTGTCCACGTTATGAGACCAATAAACACCTGAACTAGAAAGATACCGATGGTGATCATCGTTTTAGGGTCTAAGCCATTACCTTTTGCGGTAAGTTGATTTGTATTCTGTTGATTTTTTAACATTAATGTTAAAAGATCATCGGTGGTGATTTTGTTATTGTTGTGGTGATCGCTGCGATGATCTGTTGTCATTGATGAAGCCCGCTCTTTTTTATTATTATTTAACAATATTTATTAAAAGTTGTTGACATTCATTAAAATGGTGTTATATAATATAGATATACGTTACAAAGTGAAAGATACATTATGATTTCAGAATTAAAAATGACAGACAGAATAAGAAAAGACTATGAGTTTTTCTGTAGATACGTATTTAACAAACAAGAAGACAAATCACTAAGCGGTATTATTATATCGCGGAAAGAACTAAAAGAACATATTGATCGGCTTTTAGTAAAAACCAAAATAATGCCGCATGCTATGTGGTATGGTGTTTGTAATTCTGATAATCACAAAACTGGAAAACGCGGAAAATATTTTATATGTAACCCAGATAACGTTTCATCTTGGGAGACCATTAAAGAAAACATGTTAAAACCAGAATTTAAAACCGATATACCAGACGACGTTAGAAAAAATCCAGAAAAATTGTTTAAATACTTGTTTACATGACGCTAAATGTTATATACAATTACTATATAATAAATAATACGTTGTGAGGATTATATAATGCTTTTTAATACAAATACTTCCATAAACACCAACAAAGTTAACAAAGAACATAAAGTTAACATTTATAACAAACACGTTTTTGCAAATTTACTCGCAAAAGAAAACATGACGATTGTTCATGATCCTTCAGCAAAAACTGCTTACATTGGAACAGATCGCGTTATCACTCTTCCAGTTTTAAAAGATATGACTGGTTATATGTATGACGTGTTTTTGTCTCATGAAATATCGCATGCTCTTCATACACCGCTAGAAGAATGTAAAGAGTTCGATAAGAATTTCTTTACATTTGTTAATATCACAGAAGACGCAAGAATTGAAAAACTAATCCAGAAGAAATTTCCAGGATTAACAAGACAGTACAAAGAGTTCTATACAACCATACACAATAAAGAATACGACTTCTTTGGTATTCACAAGGACAATTTGGATATTAGTAAACTATCATTAATTGATCGTATTAATCTAGAATTTAAAATAGGTGGCAGTGTTGATATTCCGTTCTCTAAAGAAGAAGAATACTTTGTTAATTTAGTAGAGAATGAAATTACATTTGATGATGCTGTAAACGCCGCACAGGAAATATGGGACCACATGGAAAAGAATGGTCAAATTCAAGAAATAAAACAAGTTGGTATTTCTATTTCTGGTAATAGTGGAGAAGCTGGAGAAGAAGATTCACCACAAAATGGTGATGGTGTTGCTAACAGCGATGATTGTGGTGACGATGATAAAACTTCTGCTGAAGATGGTGATTCTAAATATGATGTTGGTGTTACACAAGAAAGCTTTGAGTCTGGTAAAGAAACAATGCAACAAGATCAAAAATCAGCATCCAAAACTTCTATGCACTCAATAGATAACACAACGTTTTCTGATGTCATTAGTAAAGTTAAGATTAATTCAAATTTCTTCGGACAGGAAGAGTATTTTGAATTTAGAAAGAAAACAAAAAACATTCTAAATTCTATGGTGTCTAGATTTAATTCAAAAAAATCAGCAGACGAGTTTCAAAAGAAAAAGTCATCAATATCTGGAAAGTTAAACCCTAAAAAACTTCCTCTATATCAAATACGAGATGATCTGTTCCTATCAAGCGAAACGTTCCCAGATGCTGAAAATCATGGCTTCATGATATTGGTTGATTGGTCTGGGTCAATGACTTCTTGTATTAAACAGACAGTCAAACAACTAACCATAATAATAGAATTTTGCAATAGACTAAACATGCCGTTTAGCGTTTATGGTTTTACAAGTAAAAGCAGTTTAGAAAGAAAACATCAAAACGCTCTAGTTACTAGTGGATGTGATAGCGCTGTTATATTTGAGATTGTATCTTCTACTATGACAAGAAATAAAATTAATATAACACTATCTGCCCTTCTTAGCAAAGACATGGAGCAAATTCATACACCCGGTGGCACTCCTTTAGTAACAGCGTCGTTGGCGTTTGAACATCATATCAAATCTTTTATAATGAGGCACGGAAGACAAAAGAATAATGTGGTTGTTATTACAGATGGCGGATCGTCTGACTACATAAAGAACAATGGTGGTCGGATAATTTTACAAGATAGAGAAACTCTTAAAAATATTGAATTTGGAAATAACCGAACACAATACCTAGACGTGTTTGGTTACTTTAAACAAAAGTATAATCTAAATTCTTTAATAGGGTTTTATATTACAGGAACGTTTAATGCTGATTATATAAACCGGTATATGAGAACCAATAAACTAAACGATGATGAAAACAAACTAAAACACGAATTTTTTAATGATGGTGCTGTTAATATTGGTAAGGATAAACACTTTGACGATTATATAATAGTGGATCCTAGACGAATGAATGAAATATCAAAGATTAAAGAAGGCTTAAGCAACGTGCCAAGTTCGCCTGAGTATCTAACACCATCATCAGCGAATGCGTTACAAAATAAGAAAATTGAACAAGCCATTAAAAACATTAATACAAAATCTTTAAAATTTCTTAATGTTTTTATTGACATTGTTTCATAACTGTGGTATAATATAATCATATAAACAAAACTAAGTGAGATATATAAAATGACAAACGTAATTACTATTCCAATCAAAGACAAAATGTATTATCCCTGGGGTAACTATGATTTAGTTTCCAGAATTATCAAATCTGAGAAATTCTATCCAACTTGGGTTGTTGGCGAAAAGGGTTGTGGTAAAACCGCAATGATAGAACAAGCTTGTGCTGAGCTTAAGAGAAAGTTTGTTCGTGTTAACTTTACTTCTGAAACCGATGAAACACAGTTAATTGGCGGTAAGGGCTTAAGGGGCGGCGATACCTTTTATGAAGAGGGCATTCTTGTTAGAGCCCTACGTGAAGGCGCTGTAGTTCTACTAGACGAGGTCTCCGCGGCCCACACAAATAGAATTCTTTGTTTGCAGTCTATTCTAGAAGGCAACGGCGTTCTTATTAAAGACACGGCCGAATGGGTTAAACCGGCTCAAGGATTTCAAATTTTTGCTACTGATAATACAAAAGGTCTTGGTTCTGATGATGGTCAATACATTGGTGTTTCAATTATGAATGGTGCTTTTCTTGATAGATTTGCAGCAATGATAGAACAGACATACCCAAGCGAAGAAGTTGAAAAGTTCATCCTTTCAAATTATTACATTAACTATTGTGATGATTTTAAAAACATTGCAAACGATAAAAACAAAGACGAAAAGATTAAAGCTGGCCAAATGTACATTATTAAATTGTTAAAATGGGCAGGCCACGTTCGTGATGATGATAATTTTTCAGAACATGGGGCTACCATTTCCACAAGAACACTAATCAATATCATACAAGGGTTTGCTATTCTTGGTAACGAATTGGAACCAATTCAACTTGCTTGCAACAGATCTCCAATTGGTGAATCGTTGTATGATATATACGAAGCACTAAACGGAGCAAAGGTTGAAGTTAGACAAGCAAAAACGTATAGATCTACCGACGAATTTGCGTATACTTCGGCAATTGTCTAAAATTACTACTGCCACTATTATAATAAGAAAGAAAGAAAGAAAGAAACTAAAATGAAACTATCAGAATATACATTAAAGATGCTAGACAATTTCACAGACATTAACCCTGGAATTGTTATTACAAAAAGTGATCAAGGGTTTACACAACTAAAAACCATTGCACAGACAAACAAAATCTACAGCGAAGTTAAAGTAGACGATGTTTTTGAATACCCTGTTGCTCTTGGTAAAATTGCAACGTTACTATCTGTCATCAAGTCTATGGGCGATAATTATGACATTGTCTTTAAAGAAACTTACATGATTGTTTCTGATGGTAAGAACAAAGTTAAAATTGTGTATGCTAATCCCATCACAGTGTTTCATCCACCATCTATATTGAAACGACCAGAAACTGAAGTAACGTTTGCTCTACCACAAGCAGCTGTAGAAAATGTTCTATCAATGGCTCGTGCAATGGAACTTAAAGATCTTAAGTTTAAAACAAATTCTAAAAACGAAGTTGTGATGGTAACACACAATGCTGGAAACCCAGACTCCAACACGTATGAATATGTTCTTGAAGAGTTGACATCTCCAACAGAACTTGATATTGCTATTGCTACAGACACACTGAAAATGGTAAGTGGTGATTATGTTGTTTCAATTGCTCAGAACCGTAAGTTCTTGGTTTTGGACCACGCCGTTGACACAAGCCTAACATATATCATTGCGGCCACACTATCCTAAGAAGTAACGAGAAAGAGTAGTTTTTACCATGAATAGTAATTCACAACAGTCAAAAATTATACCATCTCTTTGGGTGGAAAAATATAGACCAAAATTAGTTAAGGACTGTGTGTTTCCAAAGCACATTAAGAAAACGGTCGATGCCATTGTATCTTCAGGAAACTGCGAACATCTTCTAATTGTTGGGTCTGCCGGCAATGGTAAAACTACTCTTGCTCGTGCTCTATGCAACGAATTAGATCTTGACTATATTTTTATCAATGCGTCAGATGAAAGAAACATTGATACTATTAGAACAAAGGTTAAAGAATTTGCATCTACTGGATCTCTATCTGGTAAGGAAAAAGCAATCATTCTGGACGAAGCTGACGGTCTTGGGTCAACAGCCCAACCAGCATTGCGTGCTGCAATGGAAGAGTTCCACTTTGTAAAATTCTTTCTTACTGCTAACTTCAAAGCCAATCTTATCAAGCCAATCCATTCAAGGTGTGTTACTCTGGACTTTGGATTCAATAAGAATGAAAAGCAAGATCTGATGGTTGCTACAACTAAACGCGTCTTGTACATTCTAAAAGAAGAAAATGTTGATTATGATATTGCGGTTGTAGCTGAAGTTATTAAAAAATATTTCCCAGATTTCCGTAGGTTGCTTAACGAACTACAATCATATTCAAGAACTGGAAAAATTGATGCTGGAATGCTCACAGCAATGGACAAGTTTTCGGTGTCGGAACTTGTTAATTATATTAAAGATAAAGATCTTGGCAAGATTAAACAATGGGTTGCTGATAATGAATCAACAGATCCAGCGCAATTTTATAGAGAGTTGTTTAATGAGCTTGAAGTAAAATTAACAACAGAATCTATTTGTGAAGCAATACTAATACTCGATGATGCTCAGCGTGGTGTTGCTATTGCAGCCGATAGAGCGCTTAATGATCTTGCAATGATTGTTCGTATTATCGGCCAATGTATGTTTAAAGGATAGTAAATATTATGGATTTATTCAAAGACGTTATAAGAACTTTAAACGATAAGTCTGAGAATATCATGGACACCGATATTAATAACGAAAAATATTATAGTCCGTATGTAGTAAATTCGTTCTTTGGAAAGTGTCAAGATTCCATATTTTTTGCGGATATGCTAAATCGTAGACCAGACATGCCGAACCAATGGCAATACTTATTTTATTATCATGGTCTACCAAAAGCAAGAAGGTTCTCTGGTAAATTTGAGAAAGATAGTTTTGATAAAAAAACAATAGAAAATATATGTAAATACTATAAATGCTCATCAAGAATAGCTAAACAATATTATAAACTATTACAAGAAGACGAGATTAAAGAAATAAACAACATATATAAAGAAACATGAAAAGGTAATATATATTATGAATAACGATGACGAACCAGACATTAACTATAACGATAAGTATCATACTTTTATGAATCTTGGTGTTAATATTGAGTTAATAGGAGAAGACAATTTCTTAAAGATAAAAGAGACATTAACTAGAATTGGTGTATCGTCTAACGCAAAGGGTGCTCTATATCAATCATGTCATATATTACACAAGAGATCTTCAGAAGATGAAAGTCTGTATTCTATTATGCACTTTAAAGAAATGTTTAAATTAGATGGAAGACCAGATTCCATAACAATTGAAGACGTTCAAAGACGCAATGCAGTTGCTAAATTATTAGAAGATTGGGGAATGTTAAAGATAATTAATGTTGACACAGTCAAAGAACAGGGTTATTGTTTATCTAACACTAGAGTTATTCCATTTAAAGACAAATTAAAATGGAACCTCGTTCAGAAATATTCTATGGGCCCTAATAATAATTAATTGAAAGATACACTATACACATGTCTAATAACAGAGCGCCGTCGTTTAAGACGGTTGAAGAACACGAATTTGAACTAAAAACCATTACAGATAAACTACATATGTTTTCTGCAAACGATCTAGCAAGGGTGGTTAAAACATGTGATCTATATAACGACTTGATAGACATCGCCGAGTATATTCTTTCAGAAACTCTCACAAGATATCAACTTGATTCTGACATAGTATCGCTATCAAACCAGTGGCTTGAACAACTAGAAATTTTATCAGAACAAACAGACTTCTTAAAGGGCGATCAGTCTCTACACTAGAAGAAGAAAGTATTATAAAATAATAGTTGACAACACACTTAGAAGTTGTTATACTAATAAACTGTTTATATGCGCAGAACTCTTCCTAAATAAACAAATTCAACAAGCAGGATATTAATCTATATGAAAAATAATAAATCGTTTTACACGAACGTACGGCAATGGGGCAACAACATCCTTTACGTTGGTTACGACAACGAAGGTAAAAGAATAGTAGAAAAGACAGATTTCAAACCAGAATTTTTCGTTCCGTGCGAAGAAGATTCTAAACACAAAACAATACACGGCACAAATCTAAGAAAAGTAAACAAAGATTCTGTTAGAGATGCAAAAGATTTCATGAAATCAATGGGAGCTTCATCAAACTCAAATATGCATGGATCTGATAGATATTGTAATCAGCTAATAAAATCTTTATATGATAAACGCGATGTAATTCATGATATTAGTATTATTAGAATAGCAGCCATTGATATTGAAGTATCCTCGTTAAATATGTTCCCAAAACCAGAGAACCCAACAGAAGAGTTTACATGTTTAACATATATTCAAAAATGGTCTAATAGAATAGACGTGTGGGTTAATAAAGAATATGGAGCATTCTCCTCTGAAAAGTTAAAACACATTAAACCAGAAGATCTAAAGAATTACGAAGTATTCTATCACGTATATAAAAATGAACGCGATATGCTGAGGTCATTTGTTACATATTTCTCTTGTAATACATGCGACATTCTTACAGGTTGGTATTCAAACTTTTTTGACGTGCCGTATCTATACGCTAGATTAAAGCTATTGTTTGGTGATTCGTTTGCTAAAATGTTAAGCCCATGGAAAATTGTTCAAGAGAGAAAGAAGAAGGTTAAAACATGGAGTGGCTTAAAAGAAGAAACCACATATGATATCTATGGTATATCATGTATTGATTATAAAGATTTATACCAAAAGTATTCGATGACAAAAAGACCAACTTATGCCTTAGATTATATTTCAAAGGTTCATCTTGGTAAAGGTAAACTAGAATATGAAGGTACATTATCCGATCTTCTTAGAAACGATTTCCAAACGTATGTAGAGTATAATATTATTGATACTTTAAGAGTGTTAGAGCTAGACGAGGAATTGAACTTCTTAGACCTTCTATTAACTGTTGCATATTTTGCGAAAGCACCACAATTCGAAGAAGCTCTTGGAACTGTTAAGTATTGGGAAACTCTGATCTATCATTATCTATCATCAAATAACATTCATGCTCCTATGAAACGAATGGGTAGAACAGACGACGTTGAATATGAAGGCGGTTATGTTAAAGATACTAAGAATGGGTTTTCCGACTGGGTAATATCGTTTGACTTGCAATCACTATATCCTAGTTTAATTAGGCAGATGAATGTAGGAATAGAAACAAAAGTAGATATTGATAAAATAGAAAATTGCAACGTTTCTACTTTATTAGAAGATAAAACAAAATTTAAAGAACAGATGAAAGCTCTTGACTATTCACTTGGTGTTAATGGTGTTTGTTATACGAGAGACAACCAGTCGTTCATATCAAAATTAACCGAACAGCTATTTAACATGCGATTAGACTATAGAGCACAACTTAAAATTGCTAAAGTTAAAAACGAAAAAGAAAGTTGTGAAGAATTGTGTAATACTATTAGAAGACTAGACACAATCCAGTGGGCTATTAAGATTGTGCTGAATAGTTTATATGGTGCTCTTGCAAACAAAAACTTCCAGTTTTATGATGTCTATAATGCCGAAGCTATTACGCTAACAGGCCAATTTGTCATTAGATCTATAGCCAACCACATCAACGAATATCTAAACGGAATATTAAAAACAACTAGCAAAGATTATATTATTGCAGTTGATACAGATTCTAATTATATTGAACTCAATGATCTTGTGAATAAGGTGTGTGGAGAAAATGCGTCTGACGAAACGAAATTGAATTTTGTTGACCGTTTTGGCGAAGAGAAACTAAAACCAGCTATAGCAGAATGCCTTGATGGAATTTACGAAAATCTAAACCATAAACAAAACGTTCTTAAGATGAACCGTGAAAACATAGCATCAACTGCGTTCTGGACTGGAAAGAAACGATACGCAATGCGCGTTCTTGATAAAGAAGGGTTTAGAACAGATGAGCTTAAAGTCACTGGTTTGGAAACTGTTAGGTCGTCAACGCCCGACTCGGTTAAACCTGCCCTGGAGAATATTATAAGTATCGTTCTAGCAAAAAACGAACAAGGTCTTCAAGATTTTGTTTCAGAGTTTAAGACCAAGTTTATGAAGCTAGAAGTTGAAGAAATTAGTACACCAAGGTCTGTGTCTGATGTTGATAAGTGGCTTGACACAGATGGTAGAACTTCTAAGTCTGGAACACCAATCCATGTTAATGGTTCTATAACATATAACAATAAACTAAAAGATATGAATTTAGATAATACATATGATACTATTAAGAACTCTGATAAGATTTTGTTTACATATTTAAAACCACAAAACCCTATGTTTTCTCATGTACTTTCGTATAGAGATAAACTACCAAAAGAGTTTGAGATTGAAAAATATGTGGATTACGATGTACAATTTGATAAAACATTTTTAGACCCAGTAAAAGGAATTTGCAATGCAGTTGGATGGAAAGCCGAATATTCAAACGATCTTGGAGAATTATTTAACTGATTTTAATATACGCGAGTTTAAAGCTCACTTGTCTACGTCTATATCATCGCAGATCAGACAGAACCTAAAGTCTAATCATAATAGAGGGTTTGTTATTGGGTCATCGTTGATGAGATGGTGTTTGTCTGATAATCCTAGAAGAGTATCTACAAACCAAGAACTTGAACCATTAAATACAGACATAGATATATTCTTAGGACATAAAGTAAACAAAGATCTTCTTTTATATCTTGATAGCACTCACAAAACTGTTAATTGCGGGTATGGTATATCTGTCTATGATAGAACCATAGAACACATTAACAGACCTTTGTTTACTAAAACATCTATTGTTGCTGACCTCGTATTATCTCCATCGCTAAGTTATCAGAGGCTTTCAGAGAAATTAACTAGAAAATATGTTATAGATTATATTGATAGAAGTTTTGATGTTTCTTTTAATGACTGGTATTACGATATATCAAACAATAAAATATCTGTTGGCCCTAATTTTGTTTTTACTCTTATCACCGGAATGTATAAACACGAAAAGCCAAAAGGATCAAACTTTAAACAAACACCGGAACGCCTTGAA
>Ga0136601_1000292_pt1 | contig 23168 bp, 14 predicted proteins | sample AntRauMFilla2699_FD_181020 | JGI IMG/M metagenome (GOLD analysis project Ga0136601, IMG submission 181020) | Saline lake microbial communities from Rauer Islands, Antarctica - Metagenome Filla 2 #699 | ecosystem: Environmental > Aquatic > Non-marine Saline and Alkaline > Saline | place...
GAGAGTTTTCAATTTTTAGAATGTAAGTCTTTTCTTGGTAGACCCCATCATTGGCGAATGTACCGAACCCTCCGACGTGATCAACTTGTTTGATATCAGCAGCACCAAGTGCAGAAGATAAACCGTAGTTGCTGCGACTGCCAGCAATTGATACACCCATTGATTCGACCTGATCGAGGACTTTATCTACACCAGCGATGTAATTAGCTTTTACTGCTGGAATGTTTCGTGATTCCGCCAAAGCTTGACGAATAGAAAGTGGGCCGCGTGATGAATTATCAAAGTTATTAGGTTCATAGGGGTTGCTTGACGTGCCGAAGTTCATACCGTTTATGTCATAGAACACAGAACCTGCTCCATAGTTTTCTTGCATCAATGTTGCGTACACGTATGGCTTGAAACTAGAGCCAGGTTGGCGTCGTGCAGTTGCAACGTTAAATGCTCCAAACCCTTCATAGAAAAAGTCTCTACTGCCCGCCATGGCTAGAATCTGACCAGTACCAGGGTCGATGCTAGTGATAGAGGCATTGTTGCCACCTCCGGCTTCTACGGTCGAGATGTTGTCCTTGATTGCCTGTTCTGCTCTCTTCTGGAGTTCTAGGTCAACAGTTGTTATGACCTGTAGGCCTCCTTGTGCCACAGTGTCAGCACCGTACTTTTCTTCGAGTAATTGACGTGCTTCAAGTACGAAATGAGGTGCTTTGATACCACGATATTGGTCTCGGTCAAACCGCATATCTTTTGTGGTCTCTTTCTCTTTGGCTTTATCAGCTTGTTCTTGGGTGATAAAACCTTGGTCTACCATTTGTTCCAGCACAAAGCCTTTACGTGCTTCGAGCTGGTCGAGGTTCTTAATAAAGAAGGTGGGTCGCTGAGGCAGTGCCGCTAGGACTGCAGCTTGATCGAGTGTTAAATCTTTAGCGCTGGTTCTGAAGTAGTTTTCCGCAGCGGCCTGAACTCCATAGCTAGTGCCACCATAGGGTGCTTCATTTAGATAGAATTGCAGAATTTCTTGTTTCGAATAGACTCGCTCTAGCTCGACTGCTAAGATTGCCTCTTTAATCTTGCGGTCAAAGCTTTGCTCGTCTGTTAAGAGTGACTTTTTAATAAATTGCTGTGTAATAGTCGAACCACCTTGAGTGATTTCGCCGCGATTAACAACGTAAGCTATTCCAGCTCGGGTAATTGCGGTTAGATCTATACCCCAGTGGTCATAAAAGTTTTGGTCTTCGACTGCGACTGTTGCATCTTTAAGATTATCGCTGATCTCGTCCCATTCGACGACAGTCCTGTCTTCATCACCAAACGTCTCATACAGCAGAGTTTCTCCAGTTCGGTCATAAAACTGAGTACTTTGCGATAGTAGCCTGTTTCGAATCTCTTCAGGGCCTGGCAGCTGACGGGAGTAGTAGCCATATATACCCAATCCGAACAACAAGCCTGCAGCGAGACCAAATACAGCGATTTTACCTGTTAGTTTCAGGCCATGCTTAGAAAACCAAAATTTAAACTGTCGCTTTGGATGCATTAACCATAGAGTGCGTTTAAGTCGGCCTTTAGGCGCGTCCTTATAGAACTTCTGGTGCCATTCACTCCGGCGTTTTTTTTCAGCAAGTTTCTTCCGGCTGCGGCCATGAATCTTCTTTAGTCTTCCGCTGGTGTCTTTTGCGCCCACATCACTCCCTCCGCTTGATTTTACGGTTGCAATTACGCGTTTTACGCGCTTCTTTACATCAGTTAGTTCAGATTTAATTTTATCAAACATTATTCCACCTGCTCCCGTTAATTGGACATCGATAAGTATAACATTTTTTCATTCAAAAATTAGAGTTTGCTAAACTTTATGTATGGATAACAAAATGACCTTATCAGAAGAGCTACAATGGCGCGGATTCGTTAATCAAACAACGCTTGATGATATCGAAGTACTTAACGACGGCGACATGACATTTTACTGGGGCGTTGATCCGAGTGGACCGGGAATGACGATTGGTCATTTAGCAGTAGCAATGATGATAAAAATGTTTATCGATACTGGCCATGATGCGATCTTGCTGGTCGGAGGTGCAACTGGTGTTATTGGTGACCCAGACGGCAAGAAGCAAGAACGCGACCTTAAAACACTCGAAGAAATCGAAGCAAACAAACAAGCGATTGCAGCGCAATATCGGCGAATCTTTGATGGCTTAAGTTTTGATATCGTCGACAATTATGACTGGTTCAAAGATGTTAATTACTTGGATTTCTTACGTGAAGTTGGCAAAAACATGTCAATGACGCAGCTACTAGATAGAGAGTTTGTACAGTCACGAGTCGGTGAGGGTGGCTCGGGAATTAGTTACGCTGAGTTTAGTTATAGTTTGATCCAGGGTTATGATTTTCTACATTTGCTCCGAGAGCGCGGCGCTACTTTGCAGGTGGCTGGTGCTGACCAGTGGGGGAATAGTCTGGCTGGCGTAGAATTAATACGAAAACTCGAAGGTAAATCGGCTCATGTATATACAGTGCCACTCATAATTGACCCGGCTTCTGGTAAGAAATTCGGCAAGAGTGAAGGCAACGCTGTTTGGCTCGACCCACAACTGACAACTCCATATGATTTTTATCAGTTTTGGCTCAACACCGACGATGAAAGCGTTGATGCTTTACTTAAAATCTATACGTCTATTACCCCTGAAGAGCATAGTCAGTTGATGGAAGAGTTTGAAGATAATCCAGCAGACCGAGCAGCACAAAAGTATTTAGCTTATGAAGTTACGAAATTGATTCACGGTCAGGGCGTAGCACAATCGGTTCAGACAGTCAGTGAGGTTCTGTTTGGTGATAAAGACTTCCAGTCACTAGAAAGCAATCAAGTCTTAGGATTTAAAGACGTGTTGCCTGTTGTAGTGAGTGACAATATTGTTGACGCGCTGGTTGAATCAGATTTAGCGCAGTCGAAGTCTGAAGCTCGGCGGTTTATTGAACAAAACGCTGTATCAATTAACGGTGAGTCGGTGGAAACTCTCGACAGTTCACTCGAAGATTTTGCTGATGTGCATGGACATCAGTTGCTACGTCGAGGCAAGAATTCATTTGCCATAATTGAACGGTAATTAGCGAGTGAACCTGACCAGTAACGTTACCGAGCTTGATGGTGTCGCATCCGCTACGAGCGAAAAACTGCGTCGACTTGGCATCAAGACTGTAAAAGACTTATTACTACACATACCGCGCAGTTATCGGGATCACTCAAAGCTAGATTCAACCAACACTATGCAGCCAGGAATGGTGACACTTAAAGGCCGATTAGAAAATGTGAGAAGTCGCCGCTCGCGTCGTGGGCAGTTTATTGTCGAAGCAGCATTCGTTGACGACGATGGTCGGGTGGGTTTGGTTTGGTTTAACCAACCTTATTTAGCGCAGCAACTAAAGCGCTACTCGGATGTATATATTTCCGGAGAACTAATTGTTAAAGACCGGATTCAGCTGATTAATCCAGAAGTCGAACCAACAGATGTCGACCAAGCATTCACGGCGCAGATTGTGCCGCAATATCCATTAACGAAGGGTTTGTCTAATAAAAAACTCTATCGGTTAGTCGATCAAGCATTAGAGTGTGTTGAAGAGTTTGATGATTATTTGCCGCTGCGCATATTGGAGCAGTATGAATTGATGACGTATCAGCAAATGCTATCGCAGCTGCATCGGCCACAATCCCAACAGTCACTAGCACAGGCCAAGCACCGTTGGGGTTTTGATGAATTGTTCGAATTGATGCTTGCGGCACGCAGCAATGCCAAAGAACTTAGCGAACATAATGCGCCTAAAGTTGCTACTGATGTTCCGCGTATTAAAGAATTTCTCTCATCGCTATCGTTCACATTGACCGACGACCAAAAACGCAGTTTGTGGCAAATTCTTCAAGACCTCCAGTCAGGACAGCCAATGAACCGATTACTACAGGGCGATGTCGGTAGCGGTAAAACTGTGGTAGCTGCCGCCGCAGCAGATCACATGATGGAAGAAGGACACCAGGTGGCAGTTATCGCGCCGACAGAAGTTGTCGCGCATCAGCATCACCAGAGCCTTCAAAAAATGCTGCCAGACTTTAAATCAGTATTATTGACTTCTTCAGTTACAAAAGCCGCTAAACGACGCCGAAAGAATATGCTCGCCAGAGGCGAAGCACAGCTAGCGGTCGGTACCCATGCATTACTGCAGCCAGATGTTGAGTTTGATTCGTTGGGGCTGCTTGTTATTGATGAACAGCATCGCTTCGGCGTCAATCAGCGTCAGCGGTTAGTTAAAGACAACGACACATTGCCGCATGTGTTGAGCATGAGTGCGACGCCTATCCCGCGCACACTAGCGCTGACAGTCTATGCTGATTTAATGATTTCATCGATTAGGGAATTACCGCCAGGTCGCAAGCCAGTGGAGACAAAAGTTTACGGACCCAGTAAGCGGCAATTTGTTTACGATCAGATTAGTGAACAGATCGATAATGGTCACCAAGTATATGTGGTGTGTCCATTGATTAGCGAGAGCGATAAGCTGGGTGTGACTAGTGTCGAAAAAGAACACCAGCGTATTCGTGACTATTTCAAGTCTTCAGCGACCGCACCGCTACATGGCGGATTGAAGTCTGACGAAAAGCAACAAGTGATTGATGACTTTACATCAGGTAAGACCGACATTCTCGTGGCTACGACTGTGGTTGAGGTAGGAGTAGATGTCGGCAATGCCACTGTCATGCTGATTGAAGGCGCCGAACGGTTTGGACTTAGTCAGCTGCATCAACTTCGTGGACGTGTTGGTCGTAGCGACGTACAGTCGTACTGCTACGCATTGACGTCCAGTCGTTCACAATCGTCAAAACCACGCTTGCAAGCATTTGCCGATACTACCAGCGGGTTCGAATTGGCAGAGTATGACATGGAGCATCGCGGCAGCGGCCAGTTGTGGGGTACAGCCCAGAGTGGACAGTTTAGCTTTCAGCATGCTCGGTTAGCCGACACGCGATTGGTTGAAACAGTACAGGCTGTAGTTACGGCTGTGTTGTCTGATGAACCACTGCGTAAAGACCCGTCTATAAAGCGCATTATTGACAATGGGCTCAAGCTTGTTCATCGTAATTAGCGAATATGTATTCAGGATTTTTAACCCCAAAACACAGCGCAACGTGGATTGGCACACATCAGAAATTTAATAAAATAGCCTTCAAAACGCTGCGCGATATTGTTAATCAGCACCCAGATCAATTAGGTGTGGCTGATATTCGTTCGCGGTTTCCTCGACTAAAGCTAATTCAGCACTTTGAAGGCATTAATGGTCCAGACGGCATAAAGGTGAAATCCCCCGCTCAAAACGAAGAATGGCATTACTATGACCCATTTGACGACAATGATGAAGGAATCTTTGAGTCGATTCATATTCACTTCAATGGATTAGTAAAAGCACTCAGAGAACGAAACCAGGACAAAGCAGCCTTCGAAGCTAGCTGGTTGGCACACACATTGACTGACGGATTGACTCCGGCTCATCATTATCCCTATGAAAAAGAGATGGAAGAAATTCGAGGTGCCAGCAAAGACAGTCGCACATCGAAACGCAAGAAACTAATTGTGCGAGGAAGTAGTTTGTGGGATTCATTGCGAAAAACTTGGATGTTGCATGAAAACCTAATGTCTACTCATATCTCGTTCGAGATTGGTGTAACGGCGGCGGTGCTAACAAATCGATTGAAAGGCAGCCGTCCAAGTCAGATTGAACTAAACTTTGCTAAAAACCACGGGCTAGTTGAAGTGTTTAAACAATACGCCAATGAAATTGGCGAGTTTAATATTTACGGTCGGTACTACGATAAAGGCTGGACCTCCAAGATTGGCCGCGACGTTCGTCACAAGATGTCGCCGCTAATCGTCCGCACAATTGTGATCGCGTGGTGGTTGGCGCTGGACGAAGCTGCCAAAACTAATGAGTAGTTTGTCGATCATTGCGGGTACATACCGTGGCATATCGTTGGTAGCTCCACGCAATAGAACTATCCATCCTATGAGCGGGCGGATGCGGGCAGCACTGTTTAATATGCTTGGTGACTTAGACGGACTCGATATACTCGATGCATTTGGTGGCAGTGGTGCGATTGGGATCGAAGCTGCTAGTCGTGGCGCTAATTCGGTAGTTATTGCCGACATAAACCCGAAAGCCCAGCGAATTATTCAGCAAAATATCGAAACGATTGATGATTCTACGATTCGTCAGGCTAAAGCCAATGTGTATTCGTGGTTGGACAATAACCATAAAAAGTACGACATCATCATCGCCGACCCGCCGTATGAGAAGATTGATTTATTAAATACCGATAAGCTACTACGCCGACTACGTCCGACAGGTCTACTTGTGATCTCTCATCCAGCCGACTACAAATCAGGGCTTAGCCTAAAACTTGTTTCTAGCGGCAGTTACGCTGGTGGCAATCTTAGTTTCTATCAAAACAAATAACTAGAAAACAAACATAAATCGCGCTAAACTGGTATTCGCCGCCGGAGTGGTGGAATTGGCAGACACGCGTGCCTTAGGAGCACGTGCCGCAAGGCGTGAAGGTTCGAGTCCTTTCTCCGGCACCAGATTATACCGACTGTTCGGCTGAACAGTCGGTATTATTTTTTTGTTATAATTTACCTTGAGCGTTGAGCTAATATAAGGAGGATCGTGACTGAATATCAACCAGGCGTATGCAATATTAATCAAAAAGGAATTGAATATCGTCAAAACGTCGCAAATGTTACAGGAGTGACAGGTTTGTTGCTGTTGGCTGCGCCGGTTTATTTTGGTGTTGGCGGACTACTCTTGACAGTAGTTGGAGTGCCTGTAATGTTTATAGCAGTTCTAAATTATCTGCAGGCTACGAATTCATTTTGTGTTAGCCATGGAATGGCCGGTACTCAAAAGGCGAATAAGGGCGCTTCAGAGGCTGAGCGCGTCACTAATCAACAAGCTGTAAGCAAAGATAGGACTCGCTCAAAATCAATGATCGTGAAGGCCACGAAACTGACGGCGGCGATAAGTGTTGCCATCATTGCTATAGCAGTAGCCGTCATCAGTCTCACCGCTGAACTATCGTTCTAAAGAGTTGTACTATTAATTAATAAAATGTAAATAAAAAACCCCTCGCTGCGAATAGCCAGGGGTTATTTTATCTTCAGATATCGAACAGTGATGTACCATGTGCCGCGAGCCGTACAAGCTCACCGCTAGGACCAAGGCTTCGCATTCCCTGGCACTCGTCACCCTTAGTCTTTCGCCGAAAGCGCTAATCCGTGTATAAATATACGGATCCTTATCGGACTAAGTTTCTCAGGCTCGGCTTAGAAGACATATGATGTCCTTCAACCCAGCTGGCGTTCGATGATGGTAAAGAACTCTCGTCAGTTGCCCGACGAGGACCCTCACAAAAAGGATCACTTCGATTGTAGCGCGGGCAGCATCAGGCGTCAAATTTAGCGTAAGCGTTAGGTTAGTATTGGTCGACTTCGGGTGTTATCAGGTTAACAGCAGGCGCTTCACATTGATTGTCTTGGATATTATCGAGTAATGGAATTACTTCTTGTGGTAAAACTAAGGAGTAGTCGTCGGTAAATTTAAACTCATCAATTTCATCTTGTCCGTGTGTTGTGTCTGTTAAATCTTTAATGTTCTCAAAGTCTTCGTGGTTAGTAATGTGGAAGATAAAACTCGGCGCCGAACATTTGTCGTCTTTTTTGATTTGATGTACCACAATCAGGTTTCCAATTATCGCCTCGACTCCTAACTCTTCTGCTATCTCTCGTTTAAGCCCATCGGTAATTGCTTCACCAGGTTCGATGCCGCCGCCAGGTAGTACTAAGTGGTTTGGCACCCATTGATTTGTTACCACGAACAGTCCTTTATCACTGTCGTAAATTACTCCACGGGCAGTAAGTGAACCATAATCATCCATGACAATAGTGTGGCAGTTGGTATAATCTGTAGGTAATGAGCAAACTCGACAATCTACCATACCGTGGCACTCGTGATTTTAAACCGCACGACATGCGCCGTCAGAACTATATCTTTAATACCTGGGCAAAGCTTTGCCAAAGTTTTGGTTACGAAGAATACCTAACACCCCTATTAGAGCCGATAGAACTCTACACCTCTAAGACCAGCGAAGAAATTGTGAACGAACAATCGTACAGCTTTACTGATCGCGGTGACCGAAAATTAACAATTCGACCGGAAATGACACCTTCGGTTGTTCGGTTGGTTAGCCAGGATCGTTTAGAAAATGGCTATCCACTTCGTTTGTTTTCAGTAGCGAACTACATGCGCTATGAACGACCTCAAAAAGGTCGGTTGCGCGAATTTTGGCAGTTAAATGCCGATATGTTCGGTTACGACAAGCAGCATGGTGATGTAGAAATTATTAAACTTGCAGATGATTTAATGAAAGCCTTTGATGCGAAGGGGACTATGTATGAGATTAGAGTGTCTCATCGAAGTTTGCTTAACGATTTAGCTAGCGGGCTAGGCGTAGATGCAGCAGAGCTAACTCGCCTCGTAGACGGCCACGATAAGATGACAGCTGACACGTTTAATCAAAGCCTCGAACAGCTGGGTGCCGATCACGCAACCGTAGCGGAGTTTATGGCAGCAGACTCATTGGACGGACTGCCTGTATCGCTGCAGCAGAGCGTTGGAGTCGAACGGCTGCAGTCTTTATTAACGCGTCTTGATTTGGATACTGTTGTATTTGACCAGACAGTTGCGCGAGGTTTTGACTACTATACCGGCATGGTGTTCGAAGTCTTTGATAAAAACCCAGACAATAACCGATCGATGTTCGGCGGAGGTCGCTATGACGCATTGCTAGAAAATTTTGGCGTAGAGCCGCTACCGACAGTTGGCTTTGCTATGGGTGATGCGGTGTTGGCTGAATTTCTAGACGGACATGATTTGTGGCCGGCAGCCGTCACAGTACCTAGTGCACAGATTTGGATAGTCAATGACGATCAAGACCAATTGGCAGAGACCGTCGCAGCTGAATTGCGTTCGAGTGGAATTAATGTAGCGATTGACTATTCTGGCCGCAAGCTAGGCAAACAAATCAAGACTGCCGACACTCATGGTATTCCGTATGCACTGTTCCTTGGCGATGATAAACACGGCCTAAAAGACCTGAAATCTGGAAACCAGGTAGATCTAAATGTCGCGCAAATTGCCGACCATCTGAACCGCTAGCACTAGACGTACAGTTAGCGTTTGTTACACTGAACCAGTATGAAAATAGATGTAGAACAACTCAAAGACAATCAAACAAAGCTGACGATTGACGTCGATGCAGCGGTAATTGCTCGCGCTAAGAAAGCAGTTATTAACGAACACCGCCCACAGGTTAAAGCTAAAGGTTTCCGCGAAGGTAAAGCTCCAGACAAGGTGGTCGAAAAAGAAGTCGGAGCAGAACATCTGCAAGCCGATATCCTTGACCGAGCGCTGTCGATTGCGTATTCACAGGCGTTGAAAGAACACGACATCGAACCATTGGCACAGCCTGAAGTGAATGTCACCAAGTTTGTACCGTACGACCAGCTAGAGTTCACCGCAACTGTCGAACACGTCCCGGATATCAAGCTTCCAAAATACGACAACTTGAAGGTTGATGTTGAGACTAAAGAAGTAACAGATGACGACATCGAAGAAGTTTTAAACAACATCGCCATGAGAAGCGCCGAGTCTGAAGAAGTCGAACGTGCTGCCAAAGATGGCGACAAAGTAACGATTGATTTTGAAGGTAAGAACCCAGAATCTGGCGATGAAGTTCCAGGTGCTAGTGGCAGCGCCTATCCGTTGCAGCTTGGTAGTGGCAATTTTATTGAAGGTTTTGAACCAGAGGTAATAGGACTAAAAGCCGGCGACGAGAAGACATTCACTATTACATTTCCTGACGACTATCGTGTTGAATCACTTAAAGACCAGAAGGTTGAATTTACCGTTACTGTCCATACTGTCGAAGAAGTCAAAAAGCCTGAGATTGATGACGAATTTGCAAAGAAGCTTGGCCCATTTGATGATCTAAAGGCACTGAAGTCAGATGTGCGCACAGAACTTGAGGCAGAAAACAACCAACGAGCTGAACGTGATCGTCGCCAGAAGACGATAGAGGCACTCGTAGACAAAATTGAACTAGATACCCCACCGAATCTACTCGAACGCGTCACCGAAGAGGTAAAGAACGAGCTACAGCAGAACCTAATGCAACGCGGCATGACGCTCGACCAGTACCTACAGCAGCAAGGTGTTTCTGAAGAAGAATTTGAAACAGGTGAGCTTAAAGAACAAGCTGAAAAGCGCGCCAAATCATCATTAGTACTCACTGAACTTGCTAAAGATATGGAACTTGACGTTACTGAGGACGAGCTTGAAACGCAGATGAATCTGCTCAGTGAGCAATACTCAGACGAAAAGATGCAAGAAGAATTAAAGAAACCAGAAGCCCGCCGCGAAGTCGCAGCACAAATTTTGACGCAAAAGACCATCACCAAACTAGTAGAGCTAAATTCATAAATTAGCACTCTTGATTTGTGAGTGCTAGTTCGGCATAATTGTTGATATGAACATGCCAAACGATTTGCTAATTCCAACCGTTATCGAAAAAAGCCATCGTGGTGAGCGAGCGTATGACATTTACTCGCGATTACTTAATGAGCGAATTATTTTTCTGGGCGACGAAGTAAATCATCAAACAGCCAACGTCGTGATTGCACAACTATTACATTTAGCACACGAAGCTCCCGATAAAGATATTCAATTATTTGTTAATTCACCCGGTGGTAGCGTTTATGATGGATTAGCAATTATCGACACGATGAATTACATCAAACCGGCTGTTAGTACTATTAGTGTTGGTATGGCGGCTAGCATGGGTGCGATGATTTTGAGCGCAGGCGAGCAAGGCAAACGCTTTTCGTTACCGCACAGCAAGATTATGATCCATCAACCAAGCTCAGGTTTTCGTGGTGTAGCGAGTGACATCGAAATTACTGCCGCTGAAGTTGTAAAGCTAAAAAGGCTTTTGGAAGAAATGATGGCTAGCAACACTGGCAAAAAGCCTGCAAAGGTTAACGCTGATATGGACAGAGACTTCTATATGACAGCAGCCGAAGCTAAAGATTACGGCATAATTGACGAAGTAGTGAAAAAACTTAAATAAGTCAAATTATATTTGACAACGGCGTAGAGTCAGGTACAGTTGTGTATAACAAAGCAGAATGAGCTTTTCGTATTTTAGTTGGCCAAAAAATATGATTGCTCGAAGTGTTTTAGTCCAAACACACCAACTCTCTGGTGGCCCAAGAGTGTTGCGAAAAACTCTTTAAACACATCACCCTAAAAAACATTTGGAGGATCCATTGTCCAACACGTCATCCGTTGCTCGAAAATATTTATCTGATAACAAGGCAGTCGTCGAACTGCCTGATTTGCTTAGTCATCAATTAAGTAGCTGGCAAGAGTTTGTTCAGGACGGCCTTACCGAAATCTTTGAAGAAATCAATCCAATCGACGATTATACCGGTGAAAAGCTGACCCTACGTTTTAAAGATTACGAATTTAAAACACCTGAACTTACAGAAAACGAAGCTCGTGACGGTAATACGTCGTATGAATCAAGCCTGTATGCAACTGTTGAACTAACAAACAAAGTGACAGGTGAAGTTGACGAAAGTGAAGTATATCTCGGCGATTACCCATGGATGACAGAGCGGGCCAGTTTTGTCGTCAACGGTGCGGAACGTGTAATGGTAAGCCAACTGATTCGTTCGGCTGGTATTTACTTTACGTCAGAACAATACGGCAGTAAGAAGATTTATGGCGCAAAAGTAATTCCAGGACGCGGAGCCTGGTTAGACTTTGAAACCGCTAAGAATGGTTCTATAAACGTAAAAATCGACCGCCGCCGCAAGATTCCAGTAACGACACTATTGCGTGCGCTCGGACTCGGAACTGATAGAACAATCAAATCACTCTTCCGACACGTTGACCAAGGCGAAAATAGCTTTGTTGACGCAACACTCGACAAAGATCCATCCACTAACACCTCAGAAGCATTGGTAGAAGTATACCGTCGATTACGCCCAGGCGACATGGCGACTGTAGATAACGCTAAGAGCTTGCTTGAAGATATGTTCTTTGATTTCCAGCGGTTCGACTTTAGCCGTGTAGGTCGTCACCAATTGAACAAACGATTGGATCTAGATGTAGAAAACACCAAAGAAAATCGTGTATTGCGCATGGAGGACTTGACTGCAATCATTGCTGAGATTATTCGACTGAACGTTAGTCAAGAACCTGCCGACGACATGGACAGCCTCTCAAACCGACGAGTAAAGCTTGTTGGTGAATTAGTCCAGCGTCAGTTCCGTATCGGACTACTGCGCATGGAGCGAAACGCTAAAGACCGCATGAGTATGAGCGATCTTGAGGAAGTCACACCAAATAAACTGATTAATGCCCGTCCAATTGTGGCTGCTGTACGTGAATTCTTTGCTAGTTCACAGTTATCACAGTTTATGGATCAGACTAATCCGCTGTCAGAGCTTGCTCACAAGCGACGCTTAAGTTCTATGGGCCCAGGTGGACTGAGCCGAGAACGCGCCGGTTTTGAAGTGCGTGACGCCCACACCACTCACTACGGTCGTATTTGTACAGTGGAAACACCTGAAGGTGCCAATATTGGATTGGTTCTTAACCTCGCACAATATGCACGTATCAACAATTATGGTTTTATTGAAACTCCATATCGAAAAGTTGTTTCTGCGCTTCTACTAAAAGACGCCGAAGGTAAAACTACTTCGAAAGATGTTGTAGACGAAGATGGCAATGTCGTTATCGAACAAGGTAAAACAATCACTAAGGCTGACATTAAGAAGCTTGAAAAACTTAACAAGAAAACAGCCCCCGTCAAAGCCCAGGTCACAACTGAAATCGTTTATCTTGACTCGACAGATGAACAATCAGCAGTTATTGCTGGTGCAGGTCAGGAATACGATGACGACGGTTTCTTTGTGAATCCACGTGTGTCTGCTCGGACCGGTGGTACAGAATCAGAAGAAGTTGACGCAAATGATGTCACTCACATGGATGCGGCGCCACAACAAATTGTCGGTATCAGTGCTGGATTAATCCCATTCCTAGAACGAAATTATGTTTATCGTTCATTGATGGGAGCAAACCAGCAACGACAAGCTGTGCCTCTTGTACGTCCTGAGTCCCCGATTGTCGGCACTGGACTCGAAGGCCCAACTGCCAAGAACTCAGGTCAGGTTATTACCGCTGAAGAAGATGGTGAAGTTGTTTCAGCAACTGCAGACGAAATAGTTATTAAGTACAAGAGTGTCGGCAAGAAAACCTACACCCCGTATCACTTTATTCGCAGCAACGACGGTACCAGTATGAACCAGAAGGTACGCGTTTCAGCTGGTGATAAAGTCAAAGAAGGCCAGCCAATCATAGAAGGTATGTCGATTGCTGACGGCGAACTGGCCCTTGGTCACGACGCGATGGTGGCATTTATGCCGTGGGATGGTTATAACTTCGAAGATGCGATTGTGATTTCACAGCGTCTGGTAGAAGACGATTCGTTGACTTCAATTCACATCGTAGACTTCGATATCGAAGTACGCGAAACGAAACTCGGCCCAGAAATGGTCACCGCTGACATCCCGAATGTTTCAGAGGAATCATTACGACACCTCGACGAAGAAGGAATTGTCCGCATTGGTGCTGAAGTGCACCCTGGCGACATCCTTGTCGGCAAGATTACGCCTAAAGGTGAACAGGAATTGTCATCAGAAGAACGATTGCTACGCGCAATCTTTGGTGAAAAGGCTAAAGATGTTCGTAATACTTCACTTCGAATGCCAAACGGTAAGCACGGTAAAGTTGTTGATGTAAAAATCTTCACCAAAGAAAACGGTGACGACCTGAAAGCCGGTACGCTCATGGAAGTCCAGGTGTTTGTAGCTCAGATGCGCAAGATTGCGGTCGGCGACAAACTTGGTGGACGTTACGGAAACAAAGGTGTAATTGCCCGTGTGTTACCAGTAGAAGACATGCCATACATGGAAGACGGAACACCAGTTGACATCATGCTCAACCCGCTTGGTGTGCCATCTCGTATGAACATTGGTCAGCTATTTGAAAACCACTTAGGAATGGCAGCAAAAGCACTCGGAATCAAGATTGCTAGTCCGCCGTTCGAAGGTGCTAGCTCACAGAAGATCTCTGAACTACTCGAAGAAGCTGGTCTGCCAGCAGATGGCAAGTTCCAGTTATATGACGGTCGCACAGGTGAAGCTATGAAAGAGAAAACTACTGTCGGTCCGATGTACATCATTAAACTTAAGCATATGATTGCCGACAAAATCCATGCCCGTTCTACAGGACCATACACCATGGTCACGCAGCAGCCACTCGGTGGTAAGGCGCAAAACGGTGGACAACGATTCGGAGAAATGGAAGTCTGGGCTCTCGAAGCTTATGGCGCTGCAAATACCTTGCAGGAAATGCTAACCATTAAGTCAGATGACGTATTTGGACGCTCTAAAGCGTACGAATCAATGGTTAAACAAGAACCAATCGTTGGACCACGAATTCCTGAAAGTTTCAACGTGCTTGTTAAGGAAATGCAAGGTCTTGGCCTAGAAGTAGATTTACTTAAACGTGAAGAAAAGGAATCTGTTGACGCAAGTGACGTAATCGAAGCTGAGTACGAAGATATGTCTGATGAAACAGTGGCAGAGGTCCCAACTGAAAGCAACATCGATGTCAGTAGCGACGCAGCTGCTGATGAATTCGAAACTGCCGACAAAGACGCAGCAGCTCAAGCAAATGATAAAGACGACACTAACGAGGATGAGGAAGAGGAGACTAAATAATGAAGAGTCAAGGCTATTCAAAAGATATGACTGATTTTGATGCGGTAAAGCTAACCATCGCATCACCAGAGAGAATATTACAGTGGTCTCACGGTGAAGTTCTAAAGCCAGAGACAATTAACTATCGCACTCAGAAACCAGAACGCGACGGATTATTCTGTGAGCGAATCTTTGGTCCTGTTAGAGACATCAACCCGAACGACCCTAAGTATCGTGGTGTTCGTAACCGCGAAGTGGCCCGTGACGAAAAGGGCGAAATCGTAACTAAGAGTATCGTTCGCCGTGAGCGAATGGGACACATCCAGCTAGCTGCACCAGTTGCACATATCTGGTTCATGCGTGGCACGCCTAGTGCTATTGGACTATTGCTCGGCATGACTATTAAAAATGTCGAAAAAGTCGTCTATTTTGCCAACTACATAGTGACCGGTGTCGACGAGAAAAAGCGCGATGCACTGATCACTGAACTTGAAAACGAACAAGAAGCCGCCAAAGCAGCTATCGAAGCTCGTTACGAAAAACAAGCTGACGAAGAAGAATCTGACGTTAAAGAGCTGGCCAAGCAACGGACTAAAGAACTTGATGAAACTATGGCCGACTATGAGAATAAGATTGAACAGTTGCAGCAGCTAACTCTTCACGCATTACTAAATGAAACATTCTATCGTGAACTGCCTCGTGAATTCCGTGACATCGTAGAGGTTGGTATGGGCGCGAAAGCAATCAAGAAGATTCTTGATGAAATCGACCTCGATGAAATGATCGAACGACTCAGCAAAGAAGCTGATGAAGTACGTGGTAAGCAGCGCACAAAGAAGCTAATTAAGCGACTGAAGATTCTTGAAGGATTGCAACGGGCCAACATCTCACCGAGCTCGCTCGTGATGACCGTACTACCAGTCATTCCACCAGACCTTCGACCTATGGTGCAGCTAAGTGGTGGACGTTTTGCAACCAGTGACCTAAATGACCTATATCGACGAGTCATCAACCGAAATAACCGCTTAAAGAAACTTGTTGACCTAAAAGCTCCTGAAGTTATTCAACGCAACGAGCAACGAATGCTTCAAGAGGCTGTCGACGCCCTAATTGATAACAATTCATCACGTAGTGGTCGAGCTGTATCAAGCAACGGTGGTCGTCGTAAGTTGAAGTCTTTGAGTGACATGCTCAAAGGTAAACAAGGTCGATTCCGACAGAACCTACTTGGTAAGCGTGTCGACTACTCTGGCCGTTCAGTTATTGTTTCTGGCCCAGAACTTGAGCTTGACCAGTGTGGTTTGCCGAAGATGATGGCGTTGGAACTATTTAAGCCATTTGTAATCGGGAAGCTAATAGAAAAAGACTACGCTCACAACATTAAGTCTGCTACCCGTCTAATCGACGCCGGTACAGCAGAGGTGTGGGATGCGCTTGATGAAGTCATCGAAGGCAAGTACGTGCTACTTAACCGTGCACCAACACTTCACCGACTAGGTATTCAGGCGTTTCAGCCAATACTTATCGAAGGTAAGGCTATCCAGCTGCACCCATTAGTTTGTAAAGGCTTCAACGCTGACTTTGACGGTGACCAAATGGCAGTTCACTTGCCATTAAGTAAACAGTCACAGGCCGAAGCTAAAGAATTGATGACCGCTCGCCGAAACCTGTTGATTCCGGCTGACGGTTCTCCATCGTTACACATCGAACAGGATATCGTACTTGGTGTCTATTACATGACATACGAAAAGCCTGGTATCGACGCCTCAGACAATAAGTACAGCTCAGTCGACGAAGCGCTATACGCCTACGACCAGGGCGACATTAAACTTCAGACTCCAATCACTGTTCGAGCCAAAGGTGAAACCCGCCAGACTACACTCGGGCGAGTGCTCTACAACGAAGTGTTCCCAGAAGACTTCGCGTTCCAGGATGAGCCAGCAACGAAAAAGGTACTGTTGAAAACGATGGCAAAGATCTTTGACCAATACGGTGAAGATGTAACCGCTACCACAGCCGACAAACTTAAAGATACTGGATTCCAATTCGCGACTGTGTCTGGCCTGTCTGCCGCATTAGCTGACTTCACTGATATTGATGGTATTGAAGACATTATGGCCGGCGGTGAGGATCGCGCAACCAAGGTTGCCGAACAATACTCGCAAGGTCTGATTACCGACCAAGAACGTTACCGTTTGACAGTTGAAGCGTGGTTAGAGGTCGACAAGGAGATCCTCGAAGCAATGAACGACCAGTTTGAAGGCTCCGATTCGCCTATGACATTGGCTATGCAGTCAGGTGCTCGAGGTAGCATCGGTCAGCTGAAGACTTCTGTCGGAAGTTTGGGTGTTACGACTGACGCAGCAGGAAATGAAATCGAACTTCCAATCAAGTCTAACTATAAGTCAGGCCTTAGTCCGCTTGAGTACTTTATCGGTACTCGATCAGCGCGAATGGGTATGATTTCAACTGCACTTAAAACTGCCGATTCAGGTTACCTAACACGAAAACTCGTTGACGTAAGTCAAGACGTATTCACTACCGACACAAACCCAGAAGACCCAGGTCTACTCATTACAAAAGCTGAAAGTGAAGAGCGTGGATTAGAATTCACTACTCGCTTAGCCGGCCGCGTGCTAGCTGAAGACGCAAAAGCCGGTGATGTTTCTGCCAAAGCTGGTGAATTAGTTCGGCTCGGCAAAGCAGAAGAACTGATAGAAGCCGGTCTGGAAGAAGCCATGATCAAGAGTTTGATTACTGTTGAATCTGATCGAGGAATCCCAATTCAGTCTTATGGAGCTGATCTCGCAAGCGGCGATTTAGTAGCACCGAACCAACCAGTTGGTGTTATCGCTGCCCAAAGTATCGGTGAACCAGGAACCCAGCTAACACTCGACACCTTCCACGGTGGTGGTGCTGCTGGTGAAAACATTTCACAGGGTTTGTCGCGTATAACTGAGCTGTTTGAAGCTCGAAATCCTAAAGGTGAAGCGTTTATTTCTGAAATCGACGGTATTGTAACAGTCCGTGAACACGGCGATGATTACATCATCCAGGTCGCAGCGGACGAAGATAATGTCTATGAGCACGAAGTAGAAGATCGTGAAGTTATAGTCAAAGCTGGTAGTAAAGTCAAAAAAGGTGACACTCTTGCCGAGAAAAATGGTAAGAAGAAGCTCGCTAGCAAGATCGATGGTGTTGTCGAAGTATACGATGAAGTTATCGTAGTCGTCGGCGACAAAGGTTCAGTTCGACGCTATGAAGTACCTGGTTTTAAGAACCTGACTGTCGAAAACGGCGACAAGGTTAAAAAAGCGCAACGACTAACGTCTGGTTCGATTAACCCTCGTCAGCTAATGGATTTGTCGGGTGTGTTAGAAACGCAGCGTTACATTATTGGCGAGATTCAACGAATCTTTAGTAGCCAAGGTCAGACAATTAACGATAAACACCTTGAAGTTGTGGTGCGACAGATGTTTAGCCGAGTTCGTATCGATGATCCAGGTGACTCTACCTTCCTAATCGGCAACACGGTTAGCCGTCACGCTGTCATACAAGAGAACAAAAAACTCAAGAGCGAAGACAAAGAACTCGTACAGTACACCCAACTACTGCTCGGTATCACCAAGGTCTCAACTTGGAGTGACTCGTTCCTCTCAGCTGCCAGCTTCCAGGACACTACTCGAGTACTGATTGCAGCTGCGTTGAGTGGTAAGCAAGATGACTTGTTCGGTCTCAAAGAAAACGTGATCATTGGTCGTAAGATCCCAGTTGGAACCGGTATTAACCCGATAATTGACGAAGATGAACTACAAACAGAAGTTGACGAACAGTAGTCCGTCTGTTTGAATAGGAGATTGTATGCCAACCATAAACCAACTAGTTAGAAAAGGACGCGACAGCTCATCGAGCAAGTCGAAGTCCCCTGCACTACACAAAGTGCATAACACTTTAAAGAACAAAACCTACACCAAGCCGAGCCCACTAAAGCGCGGCGTGTGTATTAAAGTTACAACCCGAACTCCGAAAAAGCCTAACTCAGCGCTGCGAAAAGTTGCTCGTGTCCGTTTGCAGAACGGCGAAGAAGTCTGGGCTTACATCGGTGGAGAAGGACACAACCTACAGGAACACGCAGTTGTCCTAATCCGTGGTGGTCGTGTACCCGACCTTCCAGGTGTTCGCTATCACATTGTTCGCGGTGCGCTTGACCTACAGGGTGTCCAAGACCGCAAGCAACGACGAAGTAAGTACGGCGCTAAGAAACCATAAGTAATTAAGGCATTTGTGAAGACGGCCTATAAGGAGCCGACCTTCCGTAGAACAAGGAGTAATATATGCCACGAAAGAAAACAGCCAGTTTAAAGCGAGACATCAAACCTGACCGTAAATACAATTCGGTATTGGTTCAGAAAATAATCAACAAAACCATGAAAGACGGAAAAAAACTTCTTGCTGAGAAGATTGTTTATGAAGCCATGGAGTCGGCTGCGCAGAAAATAAAGTCAGACGATCCGTTAGCGGTACTGCAGCAAGCTGTCGATAACATTCGTCCAAAATTCGAAGTAAAATCACGTCGTGTTGGTGGTGCAAACTACCAAGTACCATACGAAGTCCGTGGCGACCGCCAGACTCACTTGAGCTTAATGTGGTTCATCGAAAGCTGCCGCAACCGTCGCGGTCAGATGGGCAAACCATTTACCGAAGCGATGGCAATGGAGATTGCAGACGCCTATAAAGAAACAGGTACAACTATGCGCAAAAAAGAAGAAGTCCACCGCATGGCAGAAGCAAACCGCGCATTTGCTCATTTTGCTAAGTTCTAAATTACGCAGCAATTCGAAGCGTTGTAGCTGAAATTAAAGACAAGGAAAGATTTAGCCAGTTCACAGATAATATTCTGAGGATTGACTGGCAGTTCATTTTTCGCTCTGATACTGTTACACTATTAACAATTGGCCGCGGAAAGCGGCTCTTTTAAAGTGATTAAGCCTCAAGGGAGATATAACACATGTCAAAAACAGATCAAGACATTCCGTTAAAAGACTATCGTAACGTCGGAATTATCGCACACATTGATGCGGGTAAGACGACAACAACTGAGGGTATTTTGTATCGTACGGGTATGAAGCACAAGATCGGCGCCGTTCACGACGGTGAAGCGACTATGGACTGGATGGAGCAAGAACAAGAACGTGGAATAACCATTACATCCGCTGCGACTACTTGTTATTGGAGAGAACATAAAATTAACATTATCGACACACCGGGACACATTGATTTCACAGTAGAAGTAGAACGTTCACTGCGTGTGCTTGATGGTGCTGTTACCGTGTTCGACGGAAAGATGGGTGTAGAGTCACAGTCTGAAACTGTCTGGCGCCAAGCTGACAAATATTCAGTGCCACGTGTTTGTTTTATTAACAAGATCAACCAAACTGGTGGTGATTTCTATGAATCGCTGAAGACCATCCATGATCGATTGACTCGACGAGCCCACCCAATTCATTTGCCTATTGGCCATGAGCAAGAAATCAACGGCATTGTCGATCTAATTACTATGAAGTCGTTCACTTATGACGACTTCACCGACAAAGAACTCAAAATTGGTGACGTTCCAGAAGATATGCTTGAAAAAGCTCAACGCTATCGCAGCTTGCTTATCGAAGCGGCTGTCGAAGCTGATGATGATTTGCTTATGAAGTACATCGAAGAGGGCGAAGAGTCGCTGACTGAAGAAGAAATTAAATCTGCAATTCGTAAGAGTGTATTGACAGGTGAATTCTTTATCGTAACTGGTGGTGACGGTCGTGGTGTGATCGTTGAAAAAGTACTCGATCTTATGGTTGATTACCTGCCAAGCCCACTTGACCGTGGTAGTACTTGGGGTGAGGATCCTAAAACTGAAGAAAAAATTGAACGTAAACCTGATGTCAGCGAGCCGATGTCGGCGTTGGCATTTAAGATTGCATCCGACCCATTTGTCGGTAAGCTCGCATTCTTCCGTGTTTACTCAGGGAAGATCGAATCAGGTTCATATGTCTACAACCCAGTATCAGGTGAACGTGAAAGAATTGGTCGTCTACTGCGAATGCATGCTAACGACCGAGAAGAAGTCGACGAAGTTAGCGCAGGTGACATCGCCGCAGCTGTCGGCTTAAAGAATACTACAACGGGCGATACACTTTGTGACTCTGATAATCAAATATTGCTAGAAAACATCACTTTCCCTGAACCGCCAGTCTCGATTGCAATTGAACCAAAGACTAAAGCCGACCAAGAAAAAATGTCGACTGCACTGCAGCGACTGGCTGAAGAAGACCCTACCTTTAAGGTTCGCGTTGACCACGAAACTGGTCAGACTATCATCAGCGGCATGGGTGAACTCCACCTTGAAATCATTGTTGATAGAATGAAGCGAGAATTTAAAGTTGAAGCTACTGTCGGTGAACCGCAAGTTGCTTACCGTGAGACTATCCGCAAAGAAACAGAAGTTGAGGCCAAGTTCATTCGCCAAAGTGGTGGTCGTGGTCAGTACGGTCACGTTTGGCTAAAAATGGAGCCACTACCGGAAGACTCTGAGGAGGAAAACTTCGAGTTCGTCGATGCGGTCAAAGGTGGAGTAGTACCTAAAGAGTTTATTCCAGCCGTCAGAAACGGTATCCAAGAAGCGTTAAACAATGGTGTGATAGCTGGCTACCCAGTTGTCAAGGTTAAGACCACACTATTTGATGGAAGTTACCACGATGTTGACTCATCGGAGGCAGCATTTAAGGTAGCTGGTTCAATGGGCGCGCAAAAAGGCGTCAAACAAGCCAGCCCAGCATTGCTTGAACCTGTGATGAAGATAGAAATTGTCGTACCTGAAGAATTCATGGGTGATGTTATTGGAGACCTCAATGCTCGTCGCGGTCGTGTCGAAAAGATGGACGATCTCGCAGCTGGTAACAAACGTATTCTAGGATTTGTACCGCTTAGTGAAATGTTTGGTTACACAGGAGACATTCGCTCAAAGACTCAGGGTCGCGCTAGCGCCACGCTTGAACTAGATCATTACGACGAAGTTCCGAGTAATGTCGCCAACGAAATCGTTGCCGCTAATCAAGGGGAATAACTCTGATTGCTCCAGCAATCTGCGCAGTAAAAGATAATCTGTAAAATCCCTTTACATCAGCCCGACTAAGTCGATATAATGAACCGGTAACTCACGTGGAGGTTATTGCCCTCGTGGATTCAAATAGCTAATAATTAATAAAACAAGGAGTATCAAGGACAATGGCAGACTTTGATCGAAGTAAACCGCACATTAACGTCGGTACCATGGGTCACGTTGACCACGGTAAGACCACGCTAACTGCTGCGATTACATATACATTATCTAAAAGACTTCCGAATGATGTGAACAAGTCAATCGCGTATGACGAGATTGACAAAGCACCGGAAGAAAAAGCACGTGGAATCACAATCAGCACGTCGCACCAAGAGTACGAAAGTGAAAACCGTCACTACGCTCACGTCGACATGCCTGGTCACGCAGACTACGTTAAAAACATGATTACCGGTGCAGCCCAGATTGATGGCGCTGTATTGGTTGTATCAGCAGCTGACGGCCCAATGCCGCAGACTCGAGAACACGTTCTATTGGCTCGCCAAGTTGGCGTACCAAAGATTGTTGTGTTCCTAAACAAAATGGACATGGCTGACCCAGAGCTCGTAGAGTTAGTCGAAATGGACGTCCGTGAACTACTTGCAAAGAACGACTTTGACGAAGACGCTCCAATCGTAAAGGGTTCTGCATTGAAAGCCCTCGACGACGACGAAGCTGAAATGGACAACGTTATGGAACTAGTAAAAGTTCTCGATGAATATATCGAAGAACCAGTCCGTGAGCTCGATAAAGATTTCCAAATGCCAGTAGAAGACGTCTTCTCAATCAAGGGTCGCGGCACTGTCGCAACCGGTCGTATTGAACAAGGTATCGTCAACGTTGGTGACGATATCGAAATCGTTGGTCTAACTGAAAAGACTGAAAAAACCACCGTTACTGGTGTTGAAATGTTCAACAAGTCACTTGACCGTGGTCAAGCTGGCGACAACGTCGGAATCCTCCTGCGCGGTATTGAACGAGACGACATCGAACGAGGCCAAGTTTTGGCAAAACCAGGCAGCATCACGCCCCACACAGAGTTCGAAGCAGAAGTCTACATCCTAAACAAGGACGAAGGTGGTCGTCACACACCATTCTTCAAAGGCTAC
>Ga0136601_1000294_pt1 | contig 23015 bp, 27 predicted proteins | sample AntRauMFilla2699_FD_181020 | JGI IMG/M metagenome (GOLD analysis project Ga0136601, IMG submission 181020) | Saline lake microbial communities from Rauer Islands, Antarctica - Metagenome Filla 2 #699 | ecosystem: Environmental > Aquatic > Non-marine Saline and Alkaline > Saline | place...
TGAAAAAGAAGCGTTGGCAAAGGAACAATCAGTACTACATGATGAAAATGAACGCATAAAGAAAGAACATCAACAAGCAGAGGATAAAATTTCCAGCATCGAGCAAGAAAAGAAAAAACTTGAAGAGGAGAAAAATGACGCTCAATCAAAAGCACATGAATTAGAAGACGAAAAAAGTGAACGCGAGCGTAAAGACGATGAAGAGCGTAGGCGCAAGGAAATCCCTGAAGATATACTTAAGAGTGTGTTAGAATAATTATATGAAAGGTATGGAAATTCCTGAAAATACACCCCCTGAAGAAAAATCCGATAACTCTCGTAGGGACTTTATAAAGCAATTTTCATCTCTTGTTGCTGGTGGAGCACTAACTGCCATGCCTGGTGCCAAAGCGTTGGCATATACTAGCGCAGAAGAAGTCAAGTCATTAGAACGATGGGGTTATACATACGAATCTGCTATTAATACCACCTTTCAAGAAGGTGACTCTCACACACAGATAAAAACTCTTCAAAGAATTCTTAACAATCATGCCTTTACAATAAGTTGGGATGGAGCAGGGTCACAGGACAACGAAACAGCATATTATGGCTCTAAGACAAAAAATGCTATTAGCCTATTCCAAGAAGCTCATGAATTAAATGCAGATGGTGTAGCTGGAGAAAATACTAGAGAACATATAAATGTATTAGCGTTCCCAGAGAATAAAGACTTGTCTTGGTATGAACATAAAAGCAACACAGAAGATCTAGGCTACAGCGGTGATTTACCAGAACCTCAAATACGAAATCTTCAAATGATATCGCGACCCACGCGACATGCTGTAGAAGGTGGTGCCGGTAAATTATTACGAGCATTACGCTACAAATCTATTACTTCAGCTGTAGAACGCCGTTATAATCTCCCCAAAGGGATTATTTTAGCGATGATTATGAAAGAAAGCTCAGGCGGAGCAACTATTCTGAATGGCTCTGATGATGGTGGTGTTGGACTTTCTCATATGCAACCTTCAGTTGCACGTGAATTTGGGCTCAAAACATATAAAGATAACAATGAACTACGTGATACTGATCATGGAAAGGAGTTACGTAATTTATGCGAAGGACACTCATGGGACTTAAAAGAACTTATGAAATATGACGATCGATTTCACCCTGTTAAAAATCTTGACGCTGTTGGACGTATGCTCGCGGCTGGTATTGATGGTCCACGAATCGCTGGGTTGGGCCCATTTCGCACAGCGCTTTGTAGGTATGCCGGGAGATATAACTACAAACAATACTGGGATAGTCTCCAGCATTATATGAACTTAGCCCAAGATTCTGATGCAATCAACAAAGTCCGTGATGAATTTAATGAGAATAACAGCGAACTTACGATTAATAGAAAAAAAGGGGACTTCAAAAAATACCTAGACTCTTTTACTCGTGATAACTATAATTATGATTTAGCAAAATACGAACGCCTGCCATCTCATCACACTAAAAATTCAACAAAAATACTAGAGAGCCTCGACCAATTTATTAAACGATAAGATGCTTGTTTCATTTCTAATTTACGCTATACTCAACACCATGAACAACTCACCCAACACAAACGTCGTCACTCGCATGGCGCCCAGCCCAACGGGTAATTTCCACATTGGTGGTGTACGCACAGCGTTATATAATTATTTATTTGCACGCCATCATGGCGGTACATTTATCGTTCGTAGCGAAGACACCGACAAAGAACGTAGTAAACCCGAACACGAAGAAGCAATGCTCGGCGTATTTACATGGCTTGGATTAGAGTTCGATGATTTTTATCGCCAGTCTGAAAGAACTGAAATCTATACAGCACACATTCAAAAAATGCTGGATGCTGGCACCGCGTATGAGGCCGAGGATAATAAAGATAACACAGGGAAAGTAATCAGATTTAAAAACTCTAATACAACAGTAACCTTCAACGACCTTATACTAGGAGAAATAAGCGTAGACACAGAAGATCTAGGAGATTTTGTAATTGCTCGTGATATCAAAAATCCACTGTATCACTTGACTGTGGTAGTTGATGACGGACTAATGGGAATAACCCACGTATTACGCGGACAAGAACATGTGAACAATACACCTCGTCAAATAGTTTTACTAGAAGCGCTTGGCTTCGAGAGGCCACAGTACGCCCACATTCCATTAATCATGAGTCCTCGTGGTGGTAAATTATCAAAGCGTGACCCCGAAGTCATTCCAACACTCGATTACAGCGAACAAGGAATTCTACCTGAATCGCTCATCAATTTTCTTGCTCTCATTGGATGGAACCCAGGTACAGAACAAGAAATTTTCTCGAAAGAAGAGTTGATTAATCAATTTGATATTTCAAAAGTACAAAAAGGTGGCGCTACATTTAACGTAGAAAAACTCGACTGGGTAAATAAAGAATGGCTCAATAAATTAAGTGATGTGGATTTTAAAACATACCTAGGAAACCTTTGGAGCGAGCTCACTGATAGAATTCCCGCAGAGGCAGAAAATGTATTACTTTATGAGGTACGTGAGCGCATCCATAAGCGAGATGACCTGAAAGCATTTATTTCTGAGGGAAGCTTTGACTATCTCAATGAGACAATTACCTACGAACCATCAAAATTAGTTTGGAAAAAGGGAACCGTGGAAGACGCTATGACTAACCTTAGTCATGTAGCTGAATTAATAAAAGATATAGAACAATGGAATATTGATAATGTCAAGTCTCTCATATGGCCTTATGCAGAGGAACAGGGAAAGGGAGACGTACTGTGGCCATTGCGCTATGCGCTGAGTGGGCAAGATAGGTCGCCAGATCCATTTACCGTAGCAGTGCTCATTGGTAAAACTAAAACTAAAGAACGTATCATGCATGCAATTAAGTTATTACACAGCGCATAGTTTCGTAGTTTCTCATTTATTTAGTATACTAGTGTATATATGTCACTATCCCTACGAAATCGCACATCTCAATGGTGCGCCGGTATCCTCATACTACTTAGTTTATATGCACCTATGCATGTCATTGCCAGTGAGGCAAGTGTACTTCGAGCACAGATTAAAACACGCAACCAACAAATTGAGCAAATTGAACAAGAAATACGAGAACTTGGTGAGGATATCTCAACGACAAGTCAACAACGCGTAACGCTCGAAAATAAACTGCAACGGATTGAACAAGAGCGTCAACATTTGTTAAAGGAGCTTGAGCTTACCGAGACAAAGATTGAAAAGACCTCATTAACGATTTCTAATCTTGATGAAGAGATTTCAGACAAAGAGCAAAGAATTGAGTTACAAAAAAGTAGTATTGCGGACAGTGTACGCGATATGAAATACTATGACGATTATAGTCTTCTAGAGCTCGTACTGACGCGAGAAACGTTCTCTGAGGCATGGAGAGCCATAGATAACTTAATAACACTCCAAGGCGCTTCTAGACGTCACATACGTCAATTACAGGGCTTGCAAACCACACTACGACAAGACATATCTGAAAAAGAAGAACAAAAAGGGGAACTGGAATCTTTAAAAGAAGAGATAGAAAGTCAGAAAGAAATCGTTGAGCTAAATAAAAATGAACAAGCGGAACTAGTTTCACTGACCAAAAACAAAGAACAAAACTACCGTGTGTTACTACAACAGATGGAAGCTCAGCGTGAAGCTTTTGAATCTGAAATTCGTCAGTATGAGTCTCAACTAGAATTTCTATCTAACCCTGACGCTTTACCAGAACGAGGCTCGTCTCCGTTATCGTGGCCACTTGATCACATAGTTGTAACGGCGTTATTTGGATCTCGTGTTGGACCACACAGAACCCGTGCAAATGGACACAGCGGTACTGATTTTCGTGCGAGAACACCGCAGAAATTATATGCTATGGCTGATGGTGTTGTAATGGGTACCGGGAATACTGATGTAGCATGCAAAGGCGTTTCTTTTGGAAAATGGGTTACGGTTGAGCATGATAATGGACTTGTTAGTACATCGGCACACCTGTCATTAGTTAATGTAAAACCCGGACAACGTGTTACACGCGGGCAAGTCATCGCATATACAGGTAACACAGGGTTCAGTACAGCGCCTCATTTACATATAAGCGTATATGCTGGACGAGACGCAAATGGAGAAAATCCAGTAGATGTTGGATCCAAACCGAGTTTATCTTGTAGTGGTGCAATATTGACACAACCTACAGCACCGTACGATGCGTATCTTGACCCTCTGGATTATCTACCTAAACCGCTGACGCTTGATATGTTTAAACACCCTGCTAATTTCTATGATTATCAGTAGGGCACCCATATAATTACTATGCTACAGGAATAGTAATTATTAAGTGTCGCAAAGATATATTGTGCGACGTTACATTATATTCTTTATATATACCCCTTCCTTAAACCACCTGCTGTCATACCTTATCTATCCTGTTACTGCAAATGTTTGTAGCACGGTAAGATTCCCGCCTGCGCGGGAATGACAACTAAAGTGGTACACTCTGCGTATTTTTGTAATTATGTATCCTGAATAAACAACATTCAGGATGACACTCATACACGCCTTGAGTGTTAACTCAACTTTGGCGTTACTCCTCCCTCTTTCATATATATTCTAAATGATCGGTTGGGATGACATATACTACTTACTACTTACAACTTGTTACATAATGCTTTGTACTTGATTTATTTTGCAAATTTGTGTATACTCTTGTCGTTATTAATTAGCAAAAGCAAACTATGGCACATAGAAAAGCCGGAGGATCCGCGAAAAACTTAACTGACTCAAACCCTCAATATCTTGGGGTGAAGCTCTATAGTGGAGAAACAGCACGTCCTGGGGCTATTATCGTACGTCAGCGTGGTACAAAGTTCCTTCCGGGTGCTAATGTTCGACTTGCTAATGATCATACTATTTTCTCACTAAAAGATGGAGTTGTTAACTTTTCTACTAAACGTAAAAAAGGTTTCAATGGTAAGACCAAAGTAAAACGCGTAGTTAACGTAGCTACCGCATAAATCTTTTCTTATATTTAACGCATAAAAAAATACCTCGCTGAGGTATTTTTTATTGATGTGTTTTTTATAGCCTTTACTCTTCTTCCTTTTCTAATACTACTTTCACGGTAACGTTAGTATCGAACGCGCTAATTGAGACATCATGTTCCCCTAAGCTTTCGAGAGATTCTGACAGTCCGACATAATCAGTATCGATATCTACACCTGATTTTTCAGTAAATGCTGAAGCTAATGCGTCTGCTCCAAGCTTTGCGTATACACCGCCTTCTTCATTTGCTTTAACCTTAATCACTGTTGGGTTCTCTGCCAATGTGTTAAATGCATCTAAGACTGCTTTTTGTTTTTCAGCCTGTGTTTCTGCAACAGCCTGCATTTTTTGTACTAAATCTTTTTCTGCTTGTGGTGTAGCAGGAATAGCTAATTTTTTTGGAATAAGTAAGTTGTTTGCGTATCCATTACTTACCTCAACTTTTTCGTATTTCTTCCCTATTTTTTTAACGTTATCTAAAAGAATTACTTTCATATTGTATATAGTTATATTGCTAATAATGAGACTGCTTTGTTCAGCTGAACATCCGTCTCATCCTTCTCGTACGCCTCACGATCAAATTCAATGACATGATCAGGTGTTAGTCCCTCTTTGCTGATTGATACACCTTTTGGTGTCAGCCAACGCGCTACGGTGATTTTTAGCGATGTCTTGTTCGGTAAGTTTATCAATTCCTGAACTGATCCCTTGCCAAATGTTTGAACACCTACTAATTCTGCAATCTCATAATCACGAAGCGCACCAGCAACAATTTCAGACGCTGAGGCTGAACCTTTATCAACAAGCACTACCATAGCAAAATCTTCTGGAAGTGGCAATGGATATCCTTGACTGCGATACACTAATGGATCGCGCTCTTCTCCAAAATCTTCCTTTACAATAACTTTACCCTCTGGAACAAAGAAGCTCGCCACATCAATAGCTGCTGACAGGTACCCCCCCGGATTACCACGCATGTCTAATATAATACGTGATGCGTCTGATGCGACAAATTTATCAAGAGCCTCTGCTAGATCGCGAATTGAATTTTCAGTGAAACTATACAGTGAGATATGATATATTTCATCATTTATAAATTCGGCCTCCACAGTGGGGACTTCAATGATATCTCGTGTAATAGAAATATCAAACGGTTCATCTCTCCCCTCGCGGACAATGCGTAATACGACATCGGTCCCCTTTTCGCCTCGGATTAATGCGACTACCTCATTAACGCTCATACCTAACACTGACTCCTCATCAACAGCTAGTATAATATCTCCAGCTTCCATACCGGCCTCATCAGCTGGTGTCCCCTTTAGAGGCGACACAACGACCACATAACCCTCTTCTGGCCCAATCTCCATCCCTACCCCACCGAATTCACCTTGTACGTCCTCAGCAAATGATTTTGATTCTTCTGGCGGAAAAAATACGGTATATGGGTCATCGTATGAGCTAGCAAGTCCACGTATGGCTCCATACACCTTTGCATCTGTATCAGGTTCGCTTTCATCAAATGGGTATTTATTATCTAAAATACCCCAGACATGCCAGAAAAGATCAAGATCAGCATCAGTCTCGATAGCTTGCGCATATGCAGGTTCGAGGTTAAGTCGACGAAGAACACCAGGTCCAGCAAAGATTCCAGCGATAAATATTATGATAAGGACAAGTGCCCAAATAGCGTGTTTTTTATATGGATGTTTTTTCATAAATTTGTATAAATTATTCTACTAGATATGCATCACGAGTATATGTATTAGCAGCGTCCCACACCATCCAGGAATCAACACCTGCGTCATAACTTGCCTGGATTTGAGCGCGCACCATGTCTGCGGTATAGGTGGCACCTAGATTAAAGTCTTGAATCCATGTGCGCAATCTATCACCACTATACCCCATTGCCTCAGCTCGTTCAACACCTCCCTTCATGGCTGTATGTACAATATTATATGGCTCTGTTGCAGGTTTTGCGTACCCTCTCCACCCTTTTGGATAATGTGATGGATATACCATAGGTGCAACATAATCAAAATATGGCAATGTTTTTTCTAAGATCTGTCCTATATTTAAATCTTTGGTGTGTGTAGTGGTCATACCAAATAAATCAGCTGATGTAGGTATGCCTTTTTGACGAACTTCTTTGTCTATATGCTTGAAAAATTTCTCTACATTGTCTGCGCGCGTATACTCTTGGTCCAGATTGTACTCTATAGTGCTCATGTCACCATCTGATGGATACCGAATATAATCAAAGTTTATCTCATCAAAGCCAACATCGTATGACTCAAGAGCTAGTTCAGTTATATAGTTCCATACCGTTTCATTGGTAACATCTAAAAATGACAACCCTTTATGATCTTTCCATACGCCCCCGTCAGTATTAGTACGTACGGCTAACTCAGGGTGTCGCTCTGCAAGATAGGGATCTTGAAATACACTTATACGACCTATTACATAAATACCCCGCTCGTTGAGGCTCCGGATGAATTCTCTAATGTTGGGAATTCTATTTTCTGTCACGTCGTAGCTATTAATAAGCTCGTTATCAACTCTGAAAGCTACCTTCCCTGTTGAATCTTTTATATCAATAACTAATGCGTTAATTTCTGTGTCTTCTACCAAACTCAAAACACGCTCTCGAATTGATGCCGTGCCAGCAACCCAGCTTGTCATATATACCGCCTTTACCTGTTCTGGTGTTTCAAGGCGTATTGGCTCTATAACGGACTCCTCAATTATTATTGGTGTAGCTTCTTCGTCCAAATCGTCCTCGATAATATTATTTTCTGGCATCTCCTCATCGATAATATCGTCTGGCGTATTCTCTGATGACTGCTGTTGCGCTTTATCAAACGTATAGGATGTTTCTTCACGCCCTTGCTGTGCCAAAACTACACCGGCAACTATGAGGCCCACTATGACAAATACACCCACTAAACTTTTAGTAACAAATCCGTGTTGATAGCGCATTATAATTGCTCGTTATTGTGCTGAGTAAAAGTCTCGGGTTCTACATTCGTTCTTGTATCTTCTTCAACATGATTCTCCTTATCATGATTCTCATCGATGCTATCTTTGTGAGCATAATCCGTCGCAGTATCGTATCGTACTGCATGGTCTTGTGCTAAAATAATCGAAATAATAAAGATGAGAGCACCAGGAATAACCAACAGTAGTATCTCCCATACTCTCGGTAAGCCTACAAAGGGCGCTATGATGAGCCATATTCCTAGTGGAAATAGTAATTGATGATATCTAAAACTCATGGGATTAGTATATCATGATTTTTTTCTCGGTGCGACAACGAGGGCGAATTCTCCACGTTGAAATTCCGGATGTGTATTATAATACTGATGTACTTCTGATGGATTTCCCCGAACTATCTCCTCGTGCATCTTTGTAAGCTCACGACCGACGACAATATGCCAATTATCATCTAAATATGTATCCAGCGAATCTAACGTTTTCATAATGCGGTGTGGAGATTCAAAAAAAACAACAGGTTGCTCAATATCTACTAAATTTTCAAAAAAAGTTTGACGGCCTTTTTTGTGCGGAACAAATCCTAGAAAGCTAAAACTGTTTCCAATACACCCTGCGACAGAGATAAGTGTTGTCACGGCAGATGCACCAGGTAGTGGCGTCACCTGTATGTCTGGATGATACGAATATATCTCATCTATTAACCGCGACCCAGGATCCGCAACCCCTGGTGTACCAGCGTCAGAAACAAGTGCCATGGTTATACCTTTTTCTAAATCATCTATTATACTGACGACTTTTTCTGGTCCTGAATGCTCATTATAACTAATCACGCGCGTATCTATATCGTAGTGTTGCAGTAATTTTTTGGTAACACGTGTATCTTCAGCAAGGATTATATCAACGTCGTGCAGAATTCTAACGGCGCGGTACGTTATATCCTCGAGATTCCCAATGGGTGTAGCAACAATATAAAGCTGTTTCATATGTCTGCATAGTAGCATATTTTGATTCATGCGCGAGCATGATATACTCTTGCTATGGCTATACATCATGCACCTCATGGATTGAATACAAGTGTTCCAATTGCTGTCAAACGTGATTTTCAATACTATCAAGGACGCATAAAAAAACGACTATCGTTATGGCAAGCTGTTGCATTAATTGTATCCAGTACTATTGGTGCTGGTATTATTGGGCTCCCTTATGCTATCGCGAAAGTTGGACCGCTGTTAGGAGTACTTTATATCCTAGGGTTTGGATTACTTATGATGTATATGAACCTTCTGATTGGCGAAATTGCTATTAAAACAAATCAAGATTTACAGCTCGTTGGTCTTGTAAAGAAATATCTTGGTTCGTGGGGTAAATATCTGATGATGGGTATTATGTATCTGACGATATTCGGTGTCTTGACTATTTATATTATTGGAGCTGGAAATGGATTAGCTGCATTGTTACCAGGCACATCATTTATGTGGAGTTTGATTTTTTTTGGCGGCGGATCTATTGTTGTCTTTACAGGGATGGATACCCTTAAATCAGTCGAGCTTTTTCTTATGGCAACTATTTTTATTGTGGTAATACTGCTGTCGCTGGCTAGTGTACCTGCTCTTCATGCTCCACATTTTACGTATATTAATTTTGCACAAATGTTAGTACCCTATGGTGTGGTATTATTTTCTTTTCACTCCAGTACCAGCATTCCTGAGGCACACGTGTTGGTAAAGAATAAGAACTCTGACTTTAAAAAAGCTATTATTTATAGCAGTATCATCAGCATAGTTATTTACAGTATATTCTCGCTAGTAGTTATCGGCGTAACAGGTGTCAACACCACACAAGTGGCTACGATTGGGCTTGGTAACGCGCTCGGAAAAACCGTTCATGTGCTTGGGAATATTTTTGCTCTACTTGCTATGGGTACGAGTTTTCTCATTGGTGCCATATCGCTACGTGACTCTATACACTGGGATTTTTCAATTAAGCTAAAGTGGGCTTCTTTAATTACATGTATAGTTCCTCTTATTATATTTATTGCAGGTCTACGCGAATTCGTCAAAGCTATTGATATCGTAGGAGGAGTATTGGTCAGCATGGAGCTATTGTTAATGATTGCTGTATATTGGAAAGCACAACACGTAGGACAGCGAACACATCCAACCGAAGTGCTTGCAAAGCACGCTCATGCCCTACTAGCTATCCTCCTGGTAGCATTTGCCATTGGTATGACGTATAGCGTTATTGCTATATTCTAAAATTGAAGCAACTTCTACTCTTCTTCCTTCATGCTTTCACCTAGAGCCTCGTCTAGTTCTTCTAAGGTTTCCCCTTCTTCTGTAAGTGCTCTTTGCTGTGCTTCAAGTACTTTTCGCTTATCCTCTTTAAGCTCCTCTTCTGATTTATTAAGATTATTTCCTGATTCAAATTTAAATGTCATAGTACTATTATATTACGTGTTAATTATTTTCTAAATTTCTTGTATCTCGCATTCCAAATAAATGATCTTTTGCACTTTTTAATTTAGCAGTGATGGCAGCTGTAATCTCCTCACTCACTCCTGCAGATAATGCGTACTCGAGCCCAAGGATAATCTTTTCAACGATTATGGGGTCTAGCATACCCTTAGTCATTAGCGGAATACCCATGTGCGTTGTAAGCTCTAGACCAACTGCAGCGTGTGGGTATTTTTTCTCAAAAGCGTGCCATACTTCTTTGTACTTTCCTGCAGTAAGGTTGATACGTTCTGCAATATCGGCGGTTTTGGGATTGCTTGCAAATTTTTCCCAAATACGGTGTCTTTTTTCAAGAGGTAGTGCATTAATTTGATTAATCTTTGCATCAATACGTTGCATGGTTTCTGTATTTTTTTCTATCTGATTTTCGATACTATCTTCTATAGATTCATTACCCTCTTGATTTTCGAGAGTCTTCGGCATAAATTTTTCTTTAAATCTTTGCGGTAATTTTTCAGCAAGTCTATCAAATACGCGTATTGCACTATACCCACCCCCTTTTGAACCAGCAACTGCTGCGATAGCACCACCGGGCAAGCCACCAAATGTCATACCGGCAGTAAGCCCACCCATACCTCCTAGAACCTTACCGATAAGCCCAACAGTCTTTAGCACACGTGGATCATATTTACCATCTAGTTGATGTATGGCATGCTCTTGTGCATGCATTACTCTACCGAGCACTTCGATTAATTTTTGTGGGAGGTTGTTTTTCTCTAATTTTTCTGCAATATGACTCTCTTCCTCTGCACCCGAGAGTTCTTCTAGGTTCGTTAGTGACTTTAGCAATTGTTCACTGTCGCCAACCTCTGAACCTAGCTTCTCAGCAATAAATTCTATCTTTTTAGAAACTTGTTCAGCTTCATTTAGTGGCTTTTCTAGGTTGGAATCACTAGCTGGTTCAACCTCATTAGTATTACCTTCTATATCAGTATCTACAATCGACTTACCACCCATCACCTCATCTAATTGTTGCGGCATTTCTTTCATATCTATGTATTTAAAATGTCATATTCTTTTCGAGCAATCTCAATATCATGTAGAATTTCTTTTAGAACCTCGTTGTGCTCCTGCACAGCATGAACAAGCTCAACTAAAGCGACAATATCTTTTTCTCCTTCTTTGTTATTTGTATCACTATTGACCATATATTAATTAAAACACGTTATAACATATTTGACAAGTTACCATCCGATATATTATGCCTGAAAGTATACCATTTAAACCTAGTTAACTCTAAACCTCTCTCCTGCTTTGGGATATATATCGACCAATGGATCCTTACTAGTATCATATTTCCGCGCAGGGGCGATATGACGCCCATATTGAATCATCAAATTAGATCCAACAAACCAATCTTTGCGTGGTAGTAGTTCCATCAAATCACGCTCTATTTTCTCTGGGTTTTTCTCATCGGTTAAATCAAATCGAATAGCAAAACGTTTTACATGCGTATCAACAGCCATACCCTCTACTTTACCAAAAGCGTTACCTAGTACAACATTTGCAGTTTTCCGCGCAACCCCAGGTATACGAATTAATGCACTCATGATATCTGGAACTTTACCATCGTATTCATCTCGCACCATCTGCGCGGCAGCCAATATATTTTTTGTTTTACTATTATAAAATCCTGTCGAATGGATATCTTGGGCAAATTCCTCGTGCGATACAGCACAATAATCATCTAACGTTATATATTTTTTAAATAGATCTTTTGTTACCATATTTACACGCTTATCTGTGCATTGCGCTGACAGGACTACAGCAACAAGCAATTCCCACGGATTGCTCCAATGGGTTAGCTCTGATATTTCATGCTTGTCTTTGGGAAATAGTTTCTTTAATTCTTTAAGTAGTAGCTGTGCTCGCTCTATACGTTTTTTTTGTAAACGCATACTAGCGCACCATAGTCGTCAAATCAATGGCGTACAATTCAGAAAATTCTGATATTTCATCACTCGTATAGGTTCGGTAGTTGATAACAATATTATTATTGTTTTGGAATATAGCAATATCTGTAGTCTCGTCTTGCCACACACATTGCGCATATGATAACGGTCGTCCATACTGATCAGCATCGAATTCTAAACGCCGCAGTTCACTACACTCACCTTTGAATGTTTGTGTTTTATAAGGGCGTGCAAAGTTTACGTATGACCCATCACGGCGTGAAAATTGCTCAAACTCGAAATTAACCTGTGTTGCTTGAACACCTACTCCGGGTTCTGATACATCTGTAAACATCCAATTTATATCGTCAAACTCATATACGAATTGTCCGTCTTCATAGGGGTTCATAGGTAAAGCAGCGTTACCTACCACTTCCTCTGTTTCAGTAGATGCTTCTTCTGGGGTTCGATCTGAATTTTCAGAAAATACGACGACAAGAATAATAAGCACCACTAGCACAGCAATACTTATTAAAAATCCTAACCACGTATTTTTCTTTTCTCGTTTTGTTTTTTGCATATCATTAATTACTATCGTGTCTAATATTTATATTATAACATATATTCCTCAAGCTTAGCAGAGGTTATGTCATAATGATTTAATGTTAACGCTGGCTTACGGTTACGTAGAATAATGACTTGTGGAGACTCATGCTCTACATCAAGCTCATTGGATATATACTCCTTCAACTCAGCATTATCTTGTACAATCATATACTCGATTGACATGTCACTGTTTTCATCTGAAAATTTTGTGATTTCACGAAATGCGTTAGCACTAATCGGACATGTATTTGAGTGCTTCATTAAAATTATAGGATTCTCCTGAGACCTCTCAATGATTCCAATGAATTCGGATTGTGAAGAAAATTGATGCATCATATTATTTTCTCCATTTACGGCCAACTTCCATACGTGCCATTTCGCGATTCATAATCGCCTGGAATTGCGCAAAATCAACATCAGCAACGTCATCTGCAGACTCCATAGCTTTCCTAGCACGCTCGTATGCCGCCTCAGCCGCCTCTACGTCGATGTCGTGTGCTTCTTCTGAATGAGACGCTAACAATACCATCGTGTTATCAGGGCGAATTTCAAGCGTTCCTCCGGCAACGTATAAGGGAAATGTTTGATCTCCTTTTACGACGCGTAACTCGCCAGGATTAACCACACTTACAAGTGGTGCATGATGTGGTAATACCGTAATCTCTCCATCCTTTGTTGGGATAGTAACACGCTCAACATCATCACTGTAGACAGTGCGTTCTGGTGTTGCTATGGTGAATTTTATAGTGGATGTGGACATTATAATGCTCTAAATGTTTATTCTTCTTTACGTGCTTCGTATGATGCAATAACATCATCAATTCCTGCCTTCATATAGAAGTGACTTTCTGGAATATGGTCATAGGTACCATCTAGAATTTCTTTGAAGCTACGCACGGTGTCTTCTACTTTTACATATACCCCATCTGCTCCGGTAAACTGTTTCGCTACATGGAAAGCCTGTGATAGGAATTTTTGAATCTTACGTGCACGTGACACAATCATTTTGTCCTCGTCTGATAATTCGTCCATTCCCAAAATAGCAATGATGTCTTGAAGGTCTTTGTATCGTTGTAATACTTTTTGCACACCACGAGCAACATCATAATGAGTTTGCCCTACAATTTGTGGGTCAAGCACGGTGGATGTTGAATCCAACGGGTCAACCGCAGGATAAATACCTAGCTCTGCAAGAGATCGGTTCAATGACACCGTTGAGTCAAGGTGAGCGAATGTTGTTGCGGGCGCTGGGTCGGTAAAGTCATCGGCTGGTACGTATACCGCCTGTACTGAAGTAATTGAACCTTTATCAGTACTGGTGATGCGTTCTTGAAGATTTCCCATTTCGCTAGCCAATGTCGGCTGATATCCTACCGCTGATGGCATACGCCCAAGCAACGCTGATAGTTCTGAACCGGCTTGGGTAAATCGGAAAATGTTATCAGCAAAAAAGAGTAAATCTTGACCTTGTGTATCACGGAAATATTCCGCCATAGTCAATGCGGTTAGCGCAACACGTGCACGTGCCCCAGGTGGTTCGCTCATTTGACCAAAGACCAGCGCCGTTTTATCAAGAACGCCTGCATCTTCCATTTCTTTGTAGAGGTCATTTCCTTCACGAGTACGTTCCCCCACTCCGGCGAACATAGAATATCCTCCGTGAGCTTTGGCAATGTTGTTAATCAACTCTTGAATGATAACTGTTTTTCCAACACCAGCGCCTCCGAATAATCCAACCTTTCCACCTTTGAGGAAGGGACAAATAAGGTCGATCACTTTGATACCGGTTTCAAGGATTTCAGCACTTGTTGACTGACTTTCAAAAGAAGGAGCATCACGATGAATAGGAAGCATCTCAGAAGTCTCAGGAGCCGGCTTATTATCGATCGGAGCACCAGTTACATCAAACATACGTCCCAACACAACTTCGCCCACAGGGACGGTTATAGCAGCGCCTGTATCGGTGACCTCTTGACCGCGTACAAGCCCGTCAGTTGAGCTCATCGCAACCGTTCGCACCTGATTAGTACCGATGTGTTGCTCTACCTCCAACACCAACATATCCTCACCACGTTTAACATGTAGTGCATTGAAAATTGACGGTAGCTCGCCTTCGAATTTTACGTCGATTACGGGGCCCATGATTTGTGTAATTGTTCCTGTTTGTGTACTCATAATAATTGTTCCTATTTTTTAATAATATATTTTTCATAAACCACTGTCATTCCCGTGCCCGCCTAGACTCGCGTCTAGCGAGGCTGGCAGACGGGAATCTTGCTACACCATTGACGTGGTACCAAGATTCCTGCATGCGCCTGCCTGTCCGGCAAGGCAGGCAGGAATGACAACGCTTAACCCTAACTCATCGCATTTGCCCCAGCTGATATCTCTGCAATCTCTTGGGTAATACCTGCTTGGCGTGCCTTGTTGTATGTTAACGTCAGCTCGTCTTGCATCGTTCCGGCATTCTCTGTGGCATTTTGCATAGCTACCATACGCGAACTGTGCTCTGATGCATATGCGTCCAATAATACCTGAAATATAACTGCGGTCAACAATTCGGGGATAACAGTCTCGGCGACTTCTTCTTCGCTCGGTTCAAACGTATAGACTTTTTTAGCTGAGCGCATTTCATCCTGTATTTCTTTTTGCATCTGCTCGTCGGTAATCATCATGTATAACGAATCAGTATCGATAGGAAGCATATGTGTAACCTTCGGAGAATACGTCAGTGGCTTTATGAATTGAGTATAGGCTAGAGTGACTTTTTTGTACGTCTCATCAGTACTAAACATATCTACAATTAAACTCATTAACATATGTGCATCATTCGCATTTGCAGAATCTTTGAATTCGGTAAAGCTCGCGATGATGTCTATCTTGTTTCGGCGAGCAATGCGTTCTGCTTGTTTTCCCACAGCAACACATTTGATAGTTTCATCTGCATGATGTTTCATATATTCGGTCACACGACGTGATACATTAACGTTATATCCACCACACAACCCCTTATTCGACGCAACAATAATCATCAATGTTTTACCGGATTCTCGCTCTGTCAGCAACTGGTGTTCTACATTACGTTCATCGGCAAGATGTACCAGAATTTCCAATGCAGAAAGAGCATAGGTTCGTGAACCTAACGCTGCCTCAACAGCCTTGCGCATTTTTGATGCAGCCACCATTTCCATGGTCTTGGTAATTTTTTTAATATTACCGACTGCTTTGATCTTTGATTTAATTGCTTTTGCTTGTAGTGCCATAATAAGTGTAGCTTTTAGCAGCTAGTAGCTAGCGCCTAGATGCTAGTTGCTATTTTTGTGTCTTTACAAACTCCTCAATTGCTCCTTTTAATGCTTCTTCTTCGCTTTCCCCCCAACCTTTTTCAAGCATAGCCAATACATCACTTTTCGATGAAACCATGAATTCTTGCAAACCTTCTTCCCATGCGCCGACTTCCTCTAGGTCTACTTTGTCTAGGTATCCTTTGTTAGCTGCATACAGAATAGCAACCTGTTGTGGCATTGATACAGGACTGTATTGTGGTTGTTTCAAAACCTCAGCAAGACGACGTCCGCGTTCAATAGTTTTCTTCGTATCAGGATCCAAATCAGAACTGAATTGAGCAAAACTTTCCAATTCACGGAATTGAGCAAGTTGCAATTTTAATGGTCCTGCATTCTTCTTCATAGCTTTTGCCTGAGCAGATCCACCGACACGTGATACCGAGTTTCCCACGTTAATCGCAGGACGTGTACCTTTATAGAATAAATCAGATTCCAAGAATATTTGACCATCGGTAATAGAGATAACGTTTGTTGGAATATATGCAGAAAGGTCACCCGCCTGTGTTTCAATCACCGGCAATGCAGTAATTGACCCTCCTCCATGGTCTTTGTTCAAACGACACGCTCGTTCCAATAGACGGCTGTGTAAATAGAATACGTCTCCTGGGTACGCTTCTCGTCCTGGTGGTCGGCGCAATAGCAATGAGATTTCACGATAGGCTACGGCATGCTTTGAAAGGTCGTCATATACCACCAATACATCATCACCGTTACTCATAAAATATTCAGCAAGTGTTACACCGGCATATGGTGCAATATATTGCAGTGACGCCGGGTCAGACGCACCTGCAAGCACAACGGTTGTGTACTCCATTGCTCCTCCCTTTTCTAATTCTTGTACCAGTCGCATTACCTTTGATCGTTTTTGCGCAATAGCAACATAGATACATTTCACATTTTGTCCTTTCTGATTCAAAATAGCGTCCACGGCTACAGCTGTTTTACCAGTTTGTCGATCACCAATAATCAACTCACGTTGACCACGTCCAATCGGCACCAATGCATCAATAGCCTTGATACCAGTTTGCATAGGCTCATCTACCGGTTGTCGTGCCATAACTCCTGGTGCGATACGTTCAATAGGCTGTTTTGCATCAGCCTCGATATCTCCTTCTCCGTCAATCGGTTGCATTAATGGGTTGATGACACGTCCAACAAATGTATCTCCTACAGGAACAGACAATACTTCCTTTGTACGAGTTACACGGTCACCTTCTTTGATGTGACTATACTCACCAAGCACCATTGCGCCGACAAAATCAGCTTCAAGGTTAGTCGCCAGACCAAACACGCCTTTACCAAAATCAAGCATTTCAGACATCTGACATTCTGCCAGACCGCTAATACGAACAATACCATCAGCAACTGAAACAACGGTTCCAAACTCTGTGGCTTTTACATCAGCGCTATGCTGTTGAATTTTATCTTTTAGATGTGATATTACTGTGTCTACACTCATATTTTTTATAAAGTTAATGCTTGTTTAAGATTGGTAAGTTGTGTTTGTACACTGGCGTCGTATACAACACCTTTGTATTCTGCAACAAATCCTCCGATTAGTTCAGGTTGTTGTTGTAATTCTTGTGGTGCGTCTGTTGCGTCTAATGTTTTGGTGATAGTACCTAGGATTTTTTTATCCATGGCATACGGACTGGTGATGCGTATTGTGGCGTACGCATCATCACGACTCTGTAGATACTGTAATTGCGCAATAACATTTGGCAATAAGGCCAAGGCATGATTCTTTTCCAAATACAAAACTAGATTGTCTGACAACGCAGCGCCATTATGCTCTTTTTGTGATAATTCATACACTGCTTGTGCTATGTTCGTAGAAGAAATCATACTATTTGCGCATGAGCGTTACTGCACGTTCTGATAGTTTTTTACTTTGCTTCTCGTCAAGGTCCTCATCAAGAATCTTTTGCACACTAGCAACAACAAGTTCTGCTGCTTGCCCGCGAATTTCTTGTTGCATGCGATCAAACTCTCGCTGTGCTCGTTTTTCACCCTCCTTGATAATTGCTACTTTTTCAGATTCTGCCTCATCACGAACTTTTTGTGCGACCTCTTCGGCTCGTTGTTTAGATGATGCAACAATAGTGTTTGCCTCCTGTTTTGCTTCATTAACGATGCGCTCTTTTTCTTGATTTGCCATCATTATCTGAGTTTCAGCTTCTTGAGCTTTATCAAGCCCTTCTGAAATCTTTTTCTTTCTCTCGTCTATAGTTCGTTTAATTGGGCCAAAGGCAAATTTCTTGAGCAGTAGGAAGATAATCAAAAAACTCACCAGGTTGGCTACGGCAACATGCCAATCAAATCCAATTGTTGATAAAATATCCATACGCGTACGTAGATACTTAGATCAAGAAGAATAACGCAAAGGCGTACAACGCAGTTGACTCTGCAAGCGCTACACCAATAAGCATACGTGTAAAGATAACTCCTGACATATCAGGGTTACGCCCCATTGCCTCGAGGGCTTTTCCAATCAAGTATCCTTCTCCAATACCTGAACCAAACATTGATACGGTCGCTAGACCTTTACCAATTAATCGTGCTGCTTCTATATCCATAACATTAATTAATTTATTTATTAATAAAGCCACAAGGCTCATCAGAACATATATGAATGCACACTCTGATGAAACTTTTGACTATGATGACTCTTCTTCGGGTTTTACCGCAAGCATGTAGTATGATGCTACCAATACAGCAAATACTAACGCCTGCAACAAACCAACGAATACATTCATGGCATACCATATTGACGGCACCAAGAATGCAAAAGCACCAAACAAAATAATCATCAATATCTGTCCTGCGTACATGTTAGCAAAAAGTCGCACAGAAAGCGAGATAATTTTTGCAATCTCCCCAATAATATCGAGTAACCCAACAAATGCATCTACTAATGCCATAGCACCGTCACCCATACTTTTTTTGAACCCCGCAACAACTTCGCGCACTTTGAAGAACTTTCCGATATGTGAGAATAGTCCCCATTCTTTGATACTGATGACATTTATAACCACAATCGCAGCAAGCGCAAGGCCAAATGTTGTATTGAAATCAGCTGTAGGCGTATAGAATAACGGTGTTCCATTAATTGAGAGATTCTCAATCCCGGGAATCAAGCCAAGAATGTTTGCTGCAATTAGGTAAAAGAACATCGAAGCAATTATTGGAAAAATCTTTGCCGAACGTTTCGCGCTATTCGTTACCTGATCAATCAGTGCAAGTGTTTCTTCATACGCTACCTCAACAAGTGCTTGAAATGATCCTGGTCGCATTTTAAAACGTCGAACAATATACAGGCTCAGTATGGCACATAGTACAATAATTAAAAAAATCATCATCGTAGAGCTAGCTATTCGAAATCCCAGTACGTCGAATACGATATCAGGTTGAATGTCGGGAATATCACGTTGTATCTGTAAGAAATTCATATATTTACTGTTCTTTTTCTTCTACCTTTTTACGCAAGGTGCGCACTTTTTCATCTAATAGAGTCATTTTTTTGCTAATTTTTCTGTAGCGGATTATTACCAATACCCATGATAATACAAAGGCTATGGGTAATCCAATCCATACTGCATTTCCGCCGATACGCAGACCAATCAAAATCGCTGCAACAAGCGGAATAGCAAATAATAAAGCAATCTCTAGACCAAGCCAGAAAATGCGCGTAACGAATTGCTCTCGCTCGGCAGACACTTGCTCTAATTGTTGTTCGATATCCATAAGAAACTGTGCCTACGCAAAGACGCCCATAGTATATATACTATGGGCGCTGAATGCAACTAGCTTTTGCAGTATTATTGTGTACTTTTATAATTTATTCACAAATAACTATATTTTTGTAACGATCAGACCCTATATATCCTGTATGATCTGCACAAACGAGAGTTCCTATGCGACTATGTAATGATACTACCCATTCATCCTCGCTGCTTGCACAAGCATATTTCACTGGATAGCCTGTTAAATAACTTGTTGCATCTAAAGCTGAATTTGACAAATCAAACACCCTGTCATCTTCGCACAAGTCAACATAACTTCCATTCTCATCATAATATTCCTCAGTAATAGTTGGAATTTGTGCAATATATGAAACAGCAAGCGCATTCCCTGCAGATATTTTAGCGTCCTGTAAAATAGATAACACTATTGGAATTGCAATAGTTAGTATTATAGTAATAACACCTAATACCGCAAGCACCCAAGAAACCCACGATTTTCCTTTTGGTGCAGTTTCAACCAAAGAAATACTGTCGACCGATGCAGAAAGCTCAGATGACTCGTCAGTCGCTACTGTTTCGGTATTTTCCTCCCGAGAATCTGACGAAGTAATTTCTTGCACATCATCTTCGCCTTGTATATTTTTCTTTAGTAGTACGTAGATTGCAGCCTTTGCAATAAAGATTATCATTATACTGACAATCACACCAACACCCAAGGCAAGTAGGCCCAAGAACATAACTCCTGCTTGAACAAACCAAAATCCAAATAGTTTCCAACGATTACCTTTAGTTAGTCTTTGGCTCTCTAGAAAAGCATCAATTATTCCAACATCAGGTCTGTCTACTAGTATAAAGATTGTTAATGAGAACATAATCGACAAAAGGATTCCTGGAACTATCAACAACATTGTTCCACCTACCACAAGTATGCCATAGATAATACTAGCCAATAAGACTTTCCACCAAATAGTGGCGGTTTTTTTAAAAGCCGACCATGATATACCGCTACCATACGTAAGACTAAGGGCTGTAGTTTTTTTGGCAATTGTAAGTAAAGGCTTAATTACTAGCAAGGCAACTGCTAACCAAATCCAATAAAATACACCTATATTAGATCCTAAGCTCAAACCTAATAAGGAGCGTGTCAACTGCAAAACCGCAGCTATAATCAAGAGAATAATACCGAACAGTAGCAACGACCAAAAATTCTTCTTCATTCCCTGCCAACCAATTGACAGTGCGTGACTAATTGAAAGTTTTGATTTATTTTGATCCATATTTATTATTGATTATTTATAAAATAAAAGGCAAAACATTAAGCAGTATACCCAATACCATAATAGCAATACCCCATGACTTCCATTTATTTTGTACTGACTTAAACTCCTCAATACTTTGCCATTTGTTTGATTTCCATGCCCATTCATTTCCTTTCATACCCGCGATAATACGTACAATTAAATTCACAAATGGTATTACCATCAAAAAAACTATCCAGCGACGATGCGCAATTCCCCAAATAAAAGTTACACCGAATGCACCCCAGTTCCAACCTTTAATCTCATCTGGAATTTCTGATACATCCTCTTTTCCTGACCTGTCATCATAATTTCCAGATATGCGAGATGCTTTGTTAATAAAATGAATACCTAAACCTAGACCTGCTGGAATAAAAATGACTGATAAAGCCATTATTATAGGCATAAGTATATTAAGAATACTACCTATACTATCTAACACTCGCATCCCATTAGTATATGTAAAATCTACAGGCTCAGAAGTTAAAGGTATACCTAATGTTGAACCAAATATACCAATAATACCCCAAAGCAGTAGTACGAATACTAACACAATAATAGGTGTAAATATCCAAATCAGACCATTTCTTTTTATTCTCTTTTTCTCTAGAAGTAAACTATCATTACTATCCATGTTCGATATAACTAATATTAATTAATATAGTTTCTATATTAACACAAAACCCCTGCATTCGCAGAGGCTTTTGTTTCATATGTGCGCGCGCTAGGGATTGAACCTAGGACCTTCCGAGTATCAGTCGGATGCTCTACCAGCTGAGCTACGCGCGCTTAAACAGGAACAACTATAGCAAATATATTCATCTGATGCAACGCATCTATTCCGTTTCTAAATCAATCGAGACTTGTGCGCCTTCTTCGATATCACCACGCAGGATTCTATCTGCTAATCTATTCTCAACAACCTCTTGTAATGCACGCCGAATGGGGCGAGCACCAAATTTTGGATCGTAACCTTCTTTTGCAATTCTTCGCACCAATGCCTCTGTAATATCGATTCGAATACCTCTATTTTTCTGAATACGTGCGTTAAGGGATTCGAGCATTAGTTCTGCTACCTGAAAAACTTGCTCCTCACTAAGCTGATGAAACATAGTAACAGCGTCAAAACGGTTCATCAATTCAGGCCTAAATATACCCTCATTAATTACATGTTCAACCAGCACATCTTTTTCCAAATCGCCGTCTTGCTGTATAAGCGCACTTCCTGCATTGGATGTACAGATAATAATCGCATGATCAAATGATACCGTGATACCGTCTGGCCCCGTCAGTCGTCCTTCATCAAAAATCTGCAAAAATATATTTAAAATATCTGGATGTGCTTTTTCAATTTCGTCTATAAATACCAAGGCGTACGGTTGTTGCTCAATTGCCGTCGCGGCACGCGTCACAAATTGGTCTAACGTCGTTATTTCGCGATACTCTGACATATCAAAACGTATCATTGCTTCTTTTCTACCAAAATACTGTTGCGCTAGTACCTGTGCAGTATAGGTTTTTCCTACTCCTGTAGGACCAAGAAACAAGAACGCACCAATCGGTCGATCAGCTG
>Ga0136601_1000295_pt1 | contig 22973 bp, 23 predicted proteins | sample AntRauMFilla2699_FD_181020 | JGI IMG/M metagenome (GOLD analysis project Ga0136601, IMG submission 181020) | Saline lake microbial communities from Rauer Islands, Antarctica - Metagenome Filla 2 #699 | ecosystem: Environmental > Aquatic > Non-marine Saline and Alkaline > Saline | place...
GTCGTCACCCAGCGTGACTTTGTCGGCCCTTGGATTGGAAATTGTTGAGCTCGCCACGAGTTTGGCGCTGCAGTAAACCATAAAATCTGAAGGTCATTGTGGGTTTGTCGTCACCCAGCGTGACTTTTTCGGCCCTTGGATTTGAAATTGTTGCACTCGCCACGAGTTTGGCGCTGCAGTAAACCATAAAATCTGAAGGTCATTGTGGGTTTATCGTCACCCAGCGTGACTTTGTCGGCCCTTGCATTCCAACAAATGAATTCTATGTTTGCGAAATCGATAATTTGATGACACCGAGATCCGTGGAAATTGTTGCGCTCGCCACGAGTTTGGCGCTGCAGTAAACCATAAAATTTGAAGGTCATTGTGGGTTTCTTGGTACTCGGCGGAGTCTCATCTTTGAAGGTTGTGAGTCTCCGTTGAGTTCGGAAACCGAGACACGCCCACATATCTCCATCATTTCCCAAATATCTCACACCCTCCGTCCCTGATGGGGGAAACGGACGTGTCCTATCACGGGCTTGTCGGCGTGATTTGTGCCAGTGTGACAGGTGATGACCGGGTAGTGTTTGGAACACACATGTACGGCTTTGACGGCTACTATTACCTGACGCCGGGGGGCGATCTCGTTTGCTATCGCACGGGAACAAGAAGTTTTGCCGTTCCGGCCATTCTCCAGGGTAACCTGAGTAAGCGGAGATTTGTATACGGCGACGGGCAAGTTGTGCCACAGATGGTCGTCAGGTACCGGCACAAAACACGTGTTGTCGACCTCATCAACTTCGGCGAACCCCCCCTGCGTGCATACAAGACGTATCGGGGTGAGACCTCAAGTTTCGCCGTCGGCTCAACCGGTGGTGTTTTGGTTCAGGTGGTCGACAATGGTGCGTGTGGTGAATGCGTAGTACACGACCTGAACGACGAGGACAGCCTTGGCAGGGTTACGGGTTTCCGTACGAGGACTCCGAGGGGCCTGTTGGTCGGGGTATTTTGCTCAGGGGACGGGGGCTGGGTAGGTCTGCGTAGCCAGTGCGAGGGGGGGAAACCTACTTGCCCCATGATGGACTTTGTCGTCTACGAAACCAGGACGGGTGAGATGGTGCAACACAGGCGAATGCACAGTAGCACAGCCTTTGAGCTGGGCCCTCATAGCAGGCGAATGGCCGTGGGAAGCGGTAACATGCTGGAGTTGATGGACCGCGAAGAGAGCACCACCTTCAACATAAGGTTACCCCCCCGCTGCAAGAGCGTGCAGATGATCCGTTTTGCCAACGATGGTGAGGCCGTGCGTGTGATTTCGTACTATCACGCACCCTCGGGGCAGTACCCGGTCGTGCTGATGTACGACACGCGCAGCGGACACCTTCTGGAAGTTGTCGTCATGTACTTGCGTGACGTGAGGATTTCCCTACGCTCGTTTTTGGCGGTGTCCGTGCAGGGCAGAGGTGTTCCAGAATTTGTCCACATTCCAGAGTACCACAGCTGGAACGCCTTTGTGGTCAGCGCGAAGCTGGCCCAGACCTTTTGCAGACGCGTCAAGCAACGTGAAAGGCTCCCCTCGCTGCACAGGGCAGCCACGTCCCCGATCTTTGACATGAACGTGCTGAGAGTCGTGGAGGGTTATTTGTTTCCCCCAGGAACCAAGTCACGACTGGACGTCCAACGTCCACGTGGGCGGCACCGGGGACAACGTACCCGCGAGGCGAAGCGCAAGAGAGTAATGGGGACCGTGGATACCCGCGTCGCGAAGGCCGCCCGTCAGGAAAGGTAGAAGATGTGATCAGTACAGAGTTCTTCGTAATCTGGTCAGGATACAAATGGACCACTGGAAAGCCTTGATAATCACGACGTGGGTGACTGCAACCTCTGTGGTGATTATGGGGGTGGTTCTTCAAGTGAAAATGACTATCAAGGGTGCGGACGGGAATGACATAGAAGTGTAACGCAAAATTCGTCTGTGGCTAAAAAATATGCGTGAATTCATAGAATGTAAACTGCCCAGTAGCACCCCTACCGATCAGCATGACGAGTATGACCCTGCGTAACTCTGCGATTGCCACACTCTCGTCACTGTACGCAGCCATTTTCACATTTGGCCTCCACTCGTATCTCGTGCAGAATGAGTACTTCACCTCCAGCTTCAACTCGATGGTGCGTAACCTCGCCGTGCTGGGCGTCATCGTGGCCATGGTATTCTTTGTGCTCTGGCTGGTGCGCGCGAGCAACAAGATTGACACCCTTCCGTCGGGTGGTGTGGTCACCCATAGCATGACCGCGGGTGATGCAATCGCACCGTCGGCGACGTCGAATGCCGTCGCGGGATCGAACGTGACGGTGGAGGAGAACATCACAGAGTAAGGCTGTCAGTAAACAGTAAATAAATTGGGAACTGCTTACGTACACCGTTACCCTACCGAAAACGCCGATGCAGAGGGCCCTCTTGTTCGGCATCAACTACAAGGGTAACCCTGCAGCGTCCCTCAGCGGCTGCGTGCAGGACGCCAACAACGTGCGTCGTCTGCTGGTGGATAGCCTCGGATTCCGCGAGGAGGAGGTGATGTCCGTCACTGACGACAGTGCGGTCAAGCCCACGCGCAGCAACATGCTCAAAACGCTCTCGGAGCTGGTGCTGTGGACCCGCCGTAAACCGGTTGACCGACTCTTTATTTCCTACAGCGGACACGGAACAACGCGCGTGGACGACAACGGCGACGAGGTGGACGGTGAGGAGGAGGCACTGGTTCCGCTCGACTACATGACGGAGGGCTACATCACGGACGACGAACTTGGCCGCCTCATTCGACAGGTGCACCCGCGCACGGACTGCGTTGTCCTCATCGACGCCTGCCACAGCGGAACGGCGCTGGACTTTCCATTTCGCTACATTAGCGGCAACAAGTTCGCCATAGAGAATGATGAGGAGGTCCTCTGCCGTGCCGTCATGATTTCCGGCTGCAGGGACAGCGAACTTGCGCAGGAGGTATGGGACTTTCACAACGACAAGCGGGTGAGTGGCCTGATGACCAGTAGCTTCCTACACGCCCTACAGCACCACGGGTACGACATCACCTGCTTCAAGCTCATCAAGTACATGCAGGATTTCATTGTGGGCCGTGGGGAGACGCAGAAGCCCCAGTTGTGTACCACACGCCGTCTGAGCGAGACCTGCGCGTTTATGACCAGTAACGTCAACTCCCGCCCGTTCTTTGTGCGCGACTGACGTGTGAAGATTCGGTAGACTAGCGAAGAGATTGTTACGGTGTCGGACTAGCGAACAGATTATATTGAAGGTTCATTGAAGGTTGACAGATTGAATAGATTGAACGTACACCACAACTTGCACCAAAAACTCAAAATCCACACCCAAAAACCTCTCCAAAACCCATAAACCCCCTACCCATGGGGGGGGTGACGTCAAAGTGTCGCCAACCAATCTGCAAGGGTGGTAACCGTTACTACCAACTTAGCGACCAAGGGAGGGATCGGTACCATGGTTACCTCGCTTGGCCCTGCAGGCGGGAACTCACCGTGGTAACCCAGGCCACAGCAATGGAGATCAAAGTGCTTACAGCGATAGCAGGAGCAGAGTCCGAGGCGCTTGCAACGATCATCACACATTGGGTAACGGAAGAAGGCCAGCAGCTCATGAAGTTGTGGAACGTTCCAGGCAAGCCGTTAACTTCCATCCGAACCCAGCTCTCGCCCGATGCGATACACATCATTGCTACCCAACTGCTGTCGGCACTCTTCTCCCTACACATCAGGGAATACGCCCACGGCAACATCACTTTGGACTCCGTCATCGTGCACCACACCCGCAGCATTCTCCGCAGGAAGCACAGGTACCAAGCAACACTGGTGGACATGTCCCATGCCACCACACACAAGCGACCGCAACATGAACGCCGTACCATCACCACCACCACGGCGCCAGAGCTTTTTCCCTGTCGTGAGGAACCCGCAACCATATACAACGTGGGGAAGCCGAAGCCCAAGGTAGACATGCTCAAGGCAGACGTGTATTCCCTCGGTGCGGTGGTGTTCTACATGCTGTTTGGTAACTTTCCACGTAACCCAAGCGATGCTCTCAACACCCTCAACACGGTCGAACTCAAACCCAGTAAGGGGTGCAGCCACGGAATTCGAGTCATTCCTATGCTTGGAAATATGATGCAACGTGCTCCCGAGGAGCGGAAAGACTGCTGCTATCTGATCCAGACGTACGGCTGGAAGGACCCCGAGAAGGCCGAATAAAAGCTTGTGTGACTTCTTGTGTGAATCTTTCTCTTGTTTGTTTCGCATCTACTTCCCCGTCTTCACCGTCTCCTTCAGCGCCGTGACCGCACTCGTAACCTCCACGCCTCCGTCTCCACGGGCCTGCAAAACACTGTCGCACAGGAGATAAACCTCCTGGCACGACTTTCCACGGAGCGGGTGCACGCCATCCGCGTCGCCGACTCCAGTAAACGCGATGTTCAGCACCCGCACGATGTTCAGCAAATGCTGCTCCCGAAGGTTGGGGTACATCATGGATGCAATTCGCATGACACACTTGTGGCCCCTCAGAAGCCTCACGACCCTTGGGTCTATGCACATGTTCGCCACACCCTCCAAACAGCAGCGTATGCAGTTGGCCGTCAGAGTCGGATCCTTCTCCAGGAGATCCATAATGACCTGGTGCAGGCCCACGTCGACGAGCTCTTCAACGGATTGCCAGTGATGCTCGTGTTTGCATACGGACCTGGTGAAGTCCGCGGCGCACTCGTCCCTGGTAATCTGGTACATGGACCACATCTCCTTTGTGTTGTGAAGGACGATGGCCGCGTGCTCGCGGGGCGTCGTGTTGATGCCCCCCTTGGCGGGGGGGGGACACGGCAGCCCCATGTCGCGTGTGACCCAATCGTCGGTGTCGGACGGGGGGTTGCCGACGAATTCACCCTTCACAAGCAGGGGTGAGACACGCCCCACCAAGTGGTTGTAGAAGCTGTAAAAGAGAAAGCGATCGCCATCACGCTCGACTTCCAGCGCGTACGTGCCCCTCGCGGCACGCACGCCCAAGGCCTGGTAGACGTGCAGGGTGATGGACATCTCCTGGCTGTTGGGGTACATGTTGAAGGAGGCGGAAAACGGATGGAAGGTGCTGAAGTCTCTCGCGCATGGAGACCTCATTGACGTCACCACCGACTTCAGGTTCTCCATGAAACTCCTCGGGTCCCCGTTGAAGTAGACGGATGAAGTCGAGAGTACGGCTCCAGGCACCAACGGAGGCACATGCTGGTTGCTAGAACCCAACCCACTCGAATACATGGCCTTCAGCCTTCGCATCGGCCCCTCAGTGTCCTCGTCCTCGTCCTTGAAGTCCGGCGAAGCAAAGCCGACGTAATCGTCGTACGACATCACGGTAGGCACACTGTGCATCTGTACGTCGTTTGCCTGAACAATCGAAGAAATGACCGACGGATTCTGGCACCTCTCTTTGTTTTTATCATGTCGCGATCACTCTGACCTTCAAAGTTAGTATGTCGCGACTCACTCTGTCTGTGTCACGTGACTATTACATCATACCAAAGTCACGTGTACCACGTACGTCATCCCTCCCCCTCGTCACGCAGACGTTCATGGCGCAACCACAGGCTCCACCCCACCCCCCTGTGCTGGAGATCAGGACCCCCGCCATGAACGTGTGTGTGTGCTGGTCCCCCTGCGGGGGGTACCTTACGTTTGGCTGCCTGGGCCACGGGGTGTACGTCACGGACGTTCCGGCGCACCTTGACCACATCGACGTGTGGACGCTGAGGGGGAACGCATACAGGTACGTGTCGTGGTCCCCTGACGGGGGCGGGCTGGTGTCCTGCGACACCACCGGCGTTGCGTGGGTGTGGAACTGGAGGGGCCAAGAGGTCGTCAGGAAGCTTATGGGTACCCCCCGCGATTGGATCTCCAGCATCGGCTGGTCCCCTCGCGGCGGCAAGATCGCCGCGAGCGTAGGCGTGAAGTCCCACCTCACCGTTTGGGACGCCTGTACGGGGAACATTCTTGGGCAGTCAGCCTGTAGCCCTGTCGGGCTCATCAATACCCTCTCCTGGTCCCCGACGGGGCTGGTGGTGGCCACGGCATCGACGGACAAGATGGTGCGGGTCTGGGACTCGGCGACTTGTCGTCAGCGGGGAGGCCCCCTCGAGGGGCACAGGGACTCGGTCCAGACCTTGTCGTGGTCCTCGACCGGGAGCATGCTGGCCAGCGGATCCAAGGACGACACCGTGCGCTTGTGGGACGTAAGGACGGGGAAGGGGGGGGTGCGGCTTCTCCGCGACCACAGGGGTGAAGTACGCAGCATTCATTGGTCGCGTGATGGCTTGACTGTCAACAGCACGTGCGTGTACGGCCACCTGTATACTTGGTGTATCCGGACGGGCAAACTCCTTGCCCACACCCGTCTGTTGGAAAGGGTGGTCGTCAGCGCGGACTGGTCGCCAGACGGTCGCAGGCTGGCGATGACCTCCGACGACGGCTCGGTGCGCGTGTGGAGCACGTCAGGCTAGGTGAGAGTGTGGCTCGCGACTGCAGCCGTACGGCTTGACAGTGATCATCCAGAAAAAGAGCGCGCACCAAATCTCTGACGTCCCCTCTCACGACGTGTGGCAGTCGCGACCACGCGATCGTGTTTTGAAGGCAACCTTCATTGTTTGCGAAATCGATGGAACCAGCCACCCCTCACGTTTGCGGACAACACTCCAAATTGACCGATACGTCGCGATATAACTTGAAGGAATCAATCGACCTCCATGTGCAAGCGTAGATTCAGGAGGGGGGACCCGCCGCGGGACAATGCGTGGACTGCCTGTCTGTGCATTGCACTGGCAATGTTCGGGATGCTGATGGTGCTTGTAGCAAGCACCCTGTCTTCATCCTCCCACACACTCCTCCCCCACGTCAGGGGGTGCTACACGGGGGTCTGTAACGTGACTGACTGTGTCGGCGTGGTGCGGCGGGGGGGAGGGTACTGCCTGTGTGAAGTACTTGAGCGGGGAAGCATTTCCCCCCTCCTCTCTGTCTACAAGAAGTCCAGCATCGACACCTTCAATTGCTCGAAGGTGGTCGGCATTCATCCGAACTGCACGCTGGACAGCTTGGTAACGTCCGGCGTGGACGCTGATGCGCAGCTTTTACTGGGCGCGGGCGAGTATCCCTCATGCAAGAGAAGATCCGTGTTCCTGGCAGTGGTTGGTATTGGAGTCGTCATGGTGGTGGCGTGCATATGCACGTGTGCGTGCATTGGGCATGATCGGTACGCATGCACCTGCAAACGGTCGAGTTGCCCGTACGCCAGATCTAAATGAAGGGGTTGCATCACACTCAGTTGCACTGGTGATCCTCGTCGGGGGTCGAGCGCCACCCACACTTGCCACACATCTGCATCAGGAACTGGCTGTCGTCATCGTAGCACTGGGCGCAGACGCCGTCGTTGCGGGCGGTCCTTTGGTTGCACCCGTTCTTCTCGCACACGGTGAGGTTCCGCGGGTTGACGCACAGGGCGCAGAACATCTCCTGCGTCGTTTGCTATCATGTCCGACGCGGACGCGGTAGCCAATGGCACCGCCTTGGTGCCCGGGGTCGCTGCCGCCGGCTTTGTCGGCCGCGACAACGTCGGCGCGCATGTGCCGCCGACCTCGGACGAGGACCTTGCCAACCACGCACGCGCCCGGGTCTACTGCGCGGGCAGCGCCTACGGGAGCATTGCCCCGCCGGTGACGGTGGTGCAGGACAAGAAGTGCGTGAGGCCCGTGGCGGTCATGTCGGCGCAGGCGCCCGGTATCGCGTGCGCGTCCGGGTCGGCCACGCAGGGCATGCTGATCGAGGCCAAGTCGCGCGGCAGCAGCGCCGTTGGCCACCTGGCCATGATGCATGTGCTGCGCAGCATGGTGGCCCACCGGCAGGCCAGCGAGGAACTGCACGGCCGCCACATGGCACTTTTCGTCGACGGCGCCAGCGACCAGACAAAGGACGCCGTACAATACCTCGACGGGAAGTCGCAGGAGAGCGAGGTGCTGCAGTTTTGTGAAGAACACCAGATTGTCTTGGTGAAGCTCCCGGGCAGCTCTACGTCCATCAGCCAACCGCTAGACGTCGGCTCGTGCTTCCGCAGCGCCAAGACAGCGCTGAGAATGAGCATGAAGGACGTCAGCGACGAGACGGTGCGGGACACGCACACGTGGCAGGTGGACGCTCTCACGCAGTGGCTGAGCAACGAGAAGGAGACTCCGGCAAAAAGCCACAAGGACATGGCCGGCTTCCTGTGTCGCGTTTCGGACGCGCTGGAGAAGGGCCTCCTACCGGCTCACGTCCGCAACAGCTTTGCGCACGCTGGGTACTACCCCTACAACGCGCAGACGCGCCTGGGCGCATACGCGACTGGCGCGGCCGGCCTGGGCTTCTCTGGCACCCGTCGCATGCGGCCGCTGGTAGCTGCGGCGCACGAGATTCACAGGCTTGCGCTCAAGTACCAGGAGCAAGGTTACCTGCTGGAGGTGCAGTACGAGGAGGCGGGCTTCAGGACCTCGCCGGAGGAGGTCGCGCGCCTGGCGAAGGGCAGAAAGGCCCGCGACTTCAGGTGCGTGCAGCAGCAGCGAGCGGTAATCTTTACGAGCAAGGAGTTTGCCAAGGCCAGGATGCGGGTGGTGCGAGAGGAGGCTGAAGCGGCGGCCTCCAAGAAGCTGGCGGCCGCCAGGAGCAAGCGCATTGCAAAGCAGGAGAAGGAGCGCGCCAGGCAGGAGGCTGTGGCCTGGCAGCAGCTGGTGGTGCAGGTGCACGAGGGCGACACCCCCAACGTGGCCGCCAGCAAGCTTGCCTGCTATTTTTGCCGCATTGCCATGGACTGGACACGCGAGCACGAGGTCCTTGGGCGTTTGCACACGGCCTGGACCGGCCCGCTCTGCAAGACTTGCAGTGGCATGAGAGTTTGCCCGCGCCAGGTGTGCCAGTCACACCTGCGAGGGCGCGACTTTGGTGCGCACCGCGTACGCTGCCTTGCTAGGCAGCAGGCAAGCGTTGCGCGCGAGCGACGGGCCCGCACAGCCGACCAGAGCGGCGCCCAAACGCCGCCCAAGAAGCGCCGCAGGCAAGCGGAAACGGTTTGACGAAAAGTCGAAACGGTTTGACGAAAAGTCGAACAGCACCGAGAAAAAAGCATTTGGAAGGGGTAGCAGGGGAATGACGCTCCTAATTAAGTCACGTGAATCGCGTTGTTATAATGATAATTCAACCATCGCCAGCTGTTTGTTCATTTGGCTCGGGTAACGGTTTGACGAAAAGTCGAACAGCACCGAGAAAAAAGCATTTGGAAGGGGTATCAGGGGAATGACGCTCCTAATTAAGTCACGTGAATCGCGTTGTTATAATGATAATTCAACCATCGCCAGCTGTTTGTTCATTTGGCTCTGGTAGTGACCGAACAGAGACAGCCAGACGCCGTGCTGTCGCTGCCACCTCTCGCGCAGCCTGCTGCTCATCGATCCGGCGCCGCTTCTCGCGGGTGTGACTGTGGAGGGAGTCAAACTCCGACCTCCGCCGCACGCCAAGCTCGGTAGTCAAGTCCCCGAGCAGCTGCGACCGCCGCCGTGCTTCCAGCACCTGCGCTTCCTCCCTGGCCCTCGCCGCCGCGTCCCGCCGCTCCATTGCCAGAATCCCGGGGTGGTTCCCGCTGTGATGGGCGTTGTAATCACCGCGCACGCCGTTGCGGCTGCGACTGGCGGCGGCCTGGTTCAGCTCGGCGTGCACTGGCCGGAGAATGGCGCGCACCCGCTCCATGGCGGTCAGCTCCAGCAGCCGCCCGCTGAAGTGTCGTGCCAACGAAGCCAATACAGCACCAAGCCACTCTGGTGAGTCTTGGTGGCGGACTGTCGCAAAGATATCCGCCGCAACCAGTTTGGGTCCGAAATCTCGTCCTCGCTTGTCAATGATGGCGCTTCCGGCCCACCATCGCCGCCACCAAAAGCGGGCCCAACCTCCAGCTCGCCGTTACCCGCCCCCTGCACGGAGACATCTGCTTCCAAGCCCAGGCCCTGCTCACGCCCCTGCTCGGCCAAGGTGTGGCGGGCGGCCGCGCCGCCAAATTCAAATTCAAATCCACCTCTCATACGAGGAACGCAGTGAAAAAGTGCTCCAAACACGCGGCGTGGTTTCATTGGATACACGTGATTTAATTAAGGGCGTCATTACCGCGCTACATTTACCGTAAATATCACGTGTCGTGCAAATATTTGTGGTGGGTTTGATCCGTCTCGGCGGATATTCCGCTGCAAGTAACAGAGAGAAACCGAAAGAGAGAGAGGAGAGAGAGACAGAAAGAGAGACAGAAAGAGAGAGCGAGAGCACCATGGCTGCAGTGGTCGCACGGGCCCCGTTCACGTACAATGACCTGGTGCGTCTTCACAAGGAAGGGGGATCGGCAGACGTAACCGTGGACTCTGTACTTTCAGCCCTTCCGGAAGGAGTGAAGAAGAGGACGAGGAGCGTGGTGATTCTGAAGGACACACAGGTGCTACACAGGGGTGTGTGCCCGCCCCGCTTCTCCAGCGCGAGCGGAAAAGGGGATGTGCTCGTGGACAACACCGGCGCCTGCTCTCCTTTCAACTGCGACGGCTCTGGTGACGCTCACACTCCTGATGGGAGTGGCGAGTGCTGCGTGAAATCGCCTGGCGTGTCGATGTTCCTGTTGCTTGGCGGCCAGCACCCCGCGAACGATGAGCGCAAGGATGCTGCCGATGGCCTCGACGAAGTCAAGAACCAGCACTTGACTACCTTGCGTTACCTCATGATCGGCGCGCTGAACCGAGACCTGGGTATGCAGCCTTTGGATAAGTCGCTGAGACAGGACAGCATTGCCACCCTGCTGGTGGCGCTGGAGAAGCTTGACTTGCTGGACCGTCCTGCACCGCTCTGCATGACAAGGCGGGGGCCTTTGGTCGACTTCAGGGCGGTGGCCAGCAGCCACAGGGGGAAGAAGTTGACCGTGCACCTGAATTTGCAGCAGAAGAAGTCCATGACGAGGGAGGAGCTGGAGAAGCTTGGGACGTGCAATTACCCGCAGCGCAGAGAGTGGTCGATCTGCCCCATCCTGTTGCAGGCTGCAGGCAGCAAGAGCACCGGCGACCACCACCGCAAGACGGACGATGACTGCCTGCACTTTGTGCAGTGTGCGCTGCTGTGGCTGCTGGAGGAGTGCGGCGCCGGCGAGACTGATTTCGCGGCGCACGGCTTCCACCCGCTCGACGTGGCCGCCTGGGCCCATTTCATTGGCGAGCATGAGGACGAGTTCTACGACCTCGATGACAAGGACGAGGACGAATTGGTGCTTCCGCCGCAGCTTGCGGTCATTCTGCGGTGCTGCGTGGACTTCCCCTGGTGGCTGGAGCACCACTTTGCCTTGGAGCTGGAGGAGGCGATGGAGACCGCGCTGAATCCCGTCAGCGAGGTGCTGATCAGCACCTATTCTTCAAGCGATGCCGAGTTTCCGGCAGATTCCGACCTGTGCGCCGACTTCAAGGCAGTCGGGGACGTGCAGCTGGAGGCGAGGGACTGGAAGGAGCACCTGAACCGCAGCCTGATGCGCTTGGAGCCGCGGGCCGCGGGAATCGACGAGGCGTGCAAAATTGTGGAGCGCAACGCAGGCATGAAGGCCACGGCGTGCGCCGCGTCCGTCAATGTCAGGCTGAGCAATTTCACGTACCCGGGCGACGTAGAGCGCCTGCTCAGGCTGCTGGACGCGCACCATGACGTCGCAGTGGCGTTTGCTTCAGCTTCTTCGGCCCCCCTTAAGTCCGCAGTGAGATACTGGTTCAAGGAGCAGAAGCGCGATGACGATGCATGGCAGCGGGCGATCTCGCAGCGTGTGGCCGCACATGAGCTTCTGGCGGTGCATGGTCTGCGCGCAAACGCCCCGGGCGGCGTGTCGAGCTTGGCGATGTCCGGCCAGGACGAGGCGCTGCTGAGCTACGCCCTGACCGACAGCGTTTACGTGGGCGTGTACCAGGCCCCTGACCCGTGCCTTTCCGGCCCGGTTTTGGCCGCGAGGACGTCACTCCTTGCCAAGTCGATCCGCCTCGCTCTTCGTGGGGACAGCGCGCTGGCATCCGCGCGCTTTCGCCTTTGGCGCGTGTCGACGAGCGAGCACGAAGACGATGTGCTGCGGCTCAGCCTGTTGAGCACCGACAAGCGGTTTCTGCAAGGCTTTCTCAACGGTGCCGCGCCGCATTTGCTGAAGACGCTTGACCGCGATGATGAGGGTAACGCGTGGCGGCCCCGCCACGAGTTTGGCGCCCAGTTTGTCTTCGTCTGCACGTCATTCAGCGCCTTTCAGGCTGGCAGAGCGGCGCTGCAGCGCGCCGCCCCCCGCTGTTGCTCTGGACAGCTGAAGCCGCTCCGGCACTTTGTGGTGTACCTGCAACGCACCGACTTGCTTGGCACAAGCAAGGAGCTTTGACCACGCCTACATAAATGTAACGGCAATTTGCAGACTCACCACGTCCAGCCCTCTCTGTTGCAGATTCACCACTTTTTGGCCCTCAAAGTGGTCATGGTGGTGGCGTGCATATGCACGTGTGCGTGCATTGGGCATGATCGGTACGCATGCACCTGCAAACGGTCGAGTTGCCCGTACGCCAGATCTAAATGAAGGGGTTGCATCACACTCAGTTGCACTGGTGATCCTCGTCGGGGGTCGAGCGCCACCCACACTTGCCACACATCTGCATCAGGAACTGGCTGTCGTCATCGTAGCACTGGGCGCAGACGCCGTCGTTGCGGGCGGTCCTTTGGTTGCACCCGTTCTTCTCGCACACGGTGAGGTTCCGCGGGTTGACGCACAGGGCGCAGAACATCTCCTGCGTACCTTTGATGTTGGTCAGGAATTGTCCCTTGTGGTACCGGCACCTGGCCCTGCGCCCTATGTCACGGCGCGTGCGGGTGGCGCAGGAGGTGCACTTGGGCATATCGGAACCGTCACGATAGCGGCCGCACCTGTTCTCCCCACATGCATCACAGACTGCACGCGTGTCGTCACTCCCGTGCTTGAAGAAGCAGCGCGCACCAAACTTGCAGATGCGTCGCGGGGGGGAGAAGTGGGCGCAGGGGGTACCGGCCTTACACAGAGGGCGGGTGGCCGACATGAGAGCGTGCGGTGGGAATTGGGATTTTGTCTCCTGATGATTCGCTACGTTTTCATCGCATTCGCAATGTATAGGTACTGCGGGTGCAATATCATTGCGGCGCGAGCGAAAAAACTGTACCTGACGTCAAGGGACAAAAGGGACATATCAGCATGGCGGATGACACCATTAACATTGTGTTTTACGTCATCCTCGGCGCGGTCTTCCTGATGTCCATGGGGTTGATTGTGTACTGGTTTTACCGTTCCTCTGGGCAAGCGGCTCGCTTCAGGGAGGAGGGCCCCTACAGTGCCGAGGTGGCGGAACAGTTGAGTCAACTCTGCAAGCTTCAAGTTCAGGAAGCACGGAAGCGATTGAATGGTGAAGGTCTCTAAGTGTCCTTGAACTCGTCTTTGATACTTGTGATGATGTGATTGGTCACCAGCGACGGCTTCACAGGCACGTACTTGGTAGCCACCATTTTGAAGAAATTAAACTCCACCAAACCTACCAGCCCAAACAGGACAATGTTGGCCATCAAGATGAGGATAAATGGACGGGCCACCTTGGCCTTGGACGCATAGGCCATGACCAACAGCATGGTCAACATAATCGAAAAGAATATTGCAATGACCAGGTACGCCGACTTGAAAAGCCCGTCGTTGAAGGCATCCGTCGCCCGGTTCGGCCCGCCCGCGGTAACGAGAAGCACCTCCAAGGAGGGTTTCATCGCCCGCACTGAGGTGTGCGTGAGGCCGTTAGAACTCTTATTGGCGGCTTGAAGGGCCTTTCTCAGGTTCGTGGTCAGGGCCTTGTCGAACTCTCCCTGCAGGGCGTGGGTTTCGGTTTTGGACACCACAAAGAGGAACAGAAAGGTCAGTGCCGTGTAAAGAATCAGAACGTGGACAATGGCGTTCAGACCCAACTCAAATTTTGGCGTCAGGCGGGTACTCATCGTCAGTGGCTGATGTTGCGGGGGGTTTATTGGTAGTACAGCGTCGGCACTATTTCATCTGGCCGGCGCTGTTGGATCGTTCACCCTGCGTCGTGCTCACCCCCCACACCCACACCCTGCCCCGCGGAATCTTGGCGCGTGACGTTTCCCGCCCCCCTCGCTCGGGCTTGGGGCCGAGGGTGCCCCGTCACCCTCGTTAGACGACGGGTGTAGCAGCGTGGTTAGCAGAACAGGCACCAGCACCGAGGCAATTGCCGCCACCACAATCAAAGACACAACCCATACTCGCATGCCTTTCTTCTACGCTCACCGCTCCGCATCGTATATATGAGCAACTCCAGCATCCCTGGACTCGTCACGGTCCCCACCAAAGGCCGTGTAGGACTTCAATTCCCCGCGGGGAATCATGTCCGGGTGGTGGTCGCAGAGGTCGCCCAAAATCCTGTCCTGCTGCCGGGTAATGGTGTCGAGAATCTCGCCCGTGTTCTGCCCCGATATCTCGTCGGCGCGGGTCACCCCGTACCGGCGACACAAGATCTCTATGGTACGCTTTGCCTGCGTCACCTCCATCAGCGCCAGGACAGGGTTCGTCATGTTGCTGGCGTGCTGGGAGTGCTCGACCGCCTCGCGCACCAAGCGAACGTCCGTGTTGTTCGCCTCCTGCCACTGCATCTTCATGTTGTGGTTGGCGTATATGATGGCCGTCACAATGCACACGACCACGAGCACCAAGACCACAACGACAATCATGTCGGGTTAGGTGTCGCTCTTTGCTTTTATGTCAAGGGTGTCTAAACTCTTCCATCGAACCACCCGCGTGAGAGACCCGTGAACACCAACACGGCGCCCACGGCCGCCAAAAACACCGTCACCCCCGATCCCGCAAGAAGCACGTCCTTGAACGCGTTGGATCGATCGTACCGGTGAACCATCATCATGGACATCACGGACACAATCAGGGACGTCACGTGCAGCGCAATGATGAACGCAATGGAGATCTTCCACAGGGCTTTGGACATGGCGGTGTCTGTACCTTTCTCATCAAACACTTCACGCGCAAAAGTTTACGGGTCATTTACCTCCACCCCCCTCTCATCACAGAGGAGGCGGTATGCTGCAGCATTTCCACCTACACCATCTCCAACACTGGACGGAGTAGCTATGATCCATGGACTCCCAGTTCATACAGCACTTGTGTGATTCCTCACCAGTGCAGAAGCAAAGGCAACAGAGTGAAGCAGCAAAGCACGATGCAGCTACGACAAAGGTCACGAAGAGTGCTGAGGTCGTACACTTGCCGCCATCAAACGTCATCTCCACGCCTACAATGCCCTGAAGTTTGCAGTTCGTCCGCAAGCCTTCCAGCTGCGAACAGTTAAAGGCGCCTCGTGCAGTGAATGTTCCCTCCACGGGTGCAGTGCTCGCGTTGCTTTCCAGGTTGACCTCCTGCACCTCACACAGGCAGTTGGTGTCGTTGACCGCGAAGTTGCTCTCGGGTGACACGTTCAGGCATTCCGCCACGTAACAAGGCCCTTGGTAGCAGTCGGGCCACTTGTACTCCTGCAGACGGTGGTGTACGTTCGCAAGCGTCATGGTACAGATGATCATCGCACCGGAGAAGAACAGCATGGCAAGAACGATACAGACGTCTCCGAACCTGATCTTGCTCATTTTTTGAGTTTTACTCCGCGATTCTCCTCTATGCTCTCGAATCCGTCTTTGAAGGTTCACCTTGTCGCCACAAGTGGAGAATGTACGCGACATCACGTGACGTACGTGAATTACTCATTCTCCATTGGCCACGATCCATCTAATTGTATACACAACAACTACTCTCTTCTCCTGTTGCGGTACACAGTGCCCGTGACGTGTGCACGAATGACTCATTATTTGTAACAAACACATTGTTATAAACGTAGCCATGAGTTACCCTCCCCGCTGCGTGCACACTGTGCCGCAACACTTACTGCAAGTAAGAAGAGAGGTCTTCGCGTACTTGACCAGGTACACCTTTGTGCCTTTGCCAAAAGATGTTTCCAAGTTCGTCACGGTGGCAGGCCTGAAGACCTTGGCTGCGGAGCGCACAATCAATCTGCCCCGCGGGCATCTTAGCAAGGACACCCTTATACGCACTCTGAACGACCGTGCGGTACAACAATATCCGTTAATCTACACAGATGACCCAGAAGATCTGAAGTCCGCTAAACGTCTCGCCCATATGGATGCCGACTGCAAGGATTCGGTTACAGTGAGCGCTAGATCAGACGCCGAGCTGCTTGTGGCCATCGCATTGATAGCGGACAGGCCTGAAGAGAAGGAAGCCGTTATGTTGCGCTTTTCTAATTGCACGTTCAACCACACCACCACCGAAACCCTTTGCAGTGCAATGGAGGGGACGCCCCTCAAGTACCTCAAGTTTGATAGAGGCTGCGTACTGTCCTGTGAGGGGAGGCCGTCGTCTCTTGACGTGTTCCTGAACCGCCACGCGCTGATGGAGCTATCGTTCGATAACTGCAGTATTTTGGATGTCTGGTGGACAGCCTTGAACCGCGCAATGGGGAGGGTGTCGAACATGCGAAGTGTGAGCGTCACCGCGTGCTTGCCAGACGACGTGATCTCCCTTGTTCGTTCTATGGGGAACCGTCGAAGCAGTGTTGGGACGTTTAGCGTGAGAGATATGGAAATGGGAGATAGGTTTGCGGAAGAACTAGCACTTGCATTGAAGGAGAATCGTTCGCTCGGAAACTTGCATTTGTACAACACCGGCTTTACGTCACGCGGTGTCCGAGTATTTCTAGAGGGTTTGGGTGACGCTCACGAGCTTCGCAGGGTGTATCTCACTACCGGGTGGCACTATCGTTCGCTTAATGCTGCAGACCTTGTTGGAAATATGTGCCTGAACAGGCCGTGGATCACATACCTGACAGACTTTGATTTGCACCCCCGTATTCGACAAAACCTTCGTGACTCAAACCCGTTGAACGCTGAAGGCATGTAGAGATAAAGAGGAGGAGTGCCGATGGTCGCGCTGACCACAGATAGTCAGCACTTGCGGAACGTGTACGGCCTGCTGAAGTCGTACACACACACGGTGCGCGATGAGGACTGGGAACACACGCCACAGTACGTCATTGACATTGCCTACGAGTACTACTGTGACTGGACGCTGATTGCCAAAATCATGCTGGACGCTATCTGCTTTCCGCTAACGGAGGGGTCCGAAGAGCACGGTCGCGGGGTGCTGGTGTGGGTGGTCCGGCTGCTGGAGTCCGTGACGGACGGTGCCAGGCACGAGGCGTGGTACGAGGAGGCCGAAACTGAGGAGATCATACCCGTGGGCGAGGTCGCACCCAGCCCCCCCTCCACACCCACGCGGGGCGGCGGGGGGGCGATCACCGCTTCGCGCCGTTGGCGCGAGGACGCTTGCGGTGGGGTGCGCTGGTGACGGCGCGCTTCCGTTTGCTCTGTACCGCCCCCCCCCCCATCGCGACCGCCTGCTCCCTACCCTTGGTGAACTCGGCCTCGCGGGCGCGCTCGCTCCGGCGAAAGCTGTCAATAAACGCGCTGAGCTCCCTCTCCCAAAGCTGCGTAGGCAGCGTCCCCCTGACCTCTGCCAGTTCCGCCACGCTCCTGCTGCGTCCCTCCCGAAGCTCCTCCGCCACCTCCAGCGTTACCGAGGAGAGGGGGAGGGCGAGCAGGGAGGCCCACTGCGACCCGGGGATATCGAACGCCCGCAGCGCGTCGTGGACATCCTTGCGCGCGCGGTTGCGCATCTCAATCTCCCCCGAGCACACCAGCTCGATGAAGCGGACGCGCCACGACAGCGCCTCAAGGGTACCCTCCAGCTCCTTGCATCGTTCCCGCAGCCTACTCTCGTACAGGCTCAGCCGCGCGGGGTAGTAGTCGCGCAAGATGTCCAGCTCCGAGTCGTAGCGGCGAAGCCCGTCGGCACCGAACAGCACCATGTTGCTGGTGGTCACGTCGCTCTTGAGACCAAAGTAGGCGATGAGGTCACCCTCGGCCTCGGCCATGCTCCCCTCCCCCAGATGGCACGAAAAGTGCACTTGGTGCTCGGTATGGTGCTCCACGAAGCTGTCGATGCGGCCCGCCCCCTGCATCTTCTCCAGCCGCGCCTTGTACGACGACGTCCACCTGCCCACGGGCAGCTCCGTCACGTCCACGGAGAGGGGCCCCGCCCTGGAGGCGGTACCGGTCACGCGGAAGCGGTGCCGCCCCACCCTGCTGACGGTGCCGCTAAACCCCCGATACCACGGGGTCATCGGCACCATGGGCTCCCCCCTCATGTGGCGCAGGAGGTTGGAGTGCACGTCCTCCGGGTTGAAGGGGGGGACGTCGGTGGACCAGCCGGTACCGAGGCCGTGGGCCCCGTTGACCAGAGACAGGGGCAGGACGGCGGGCATCGTCACGGGCTCCACCACGCGGCCGTCGTCGCGCGCGCGCGTGTAGACGGCGAAATCCCCGGCGGGGAAGAGGAGGGGGGTCCACGGCTCCAGCCGGGTGAGCGTGTAGCGCGCGCTGGCGCAGTCCTTACCGCCCATGGCGCGTGTCCCGAACTGGCCGTCGGGAACGAGGAGGTTGACGTTGTTGCTGCCGACGTAGTTTTGTGCCATGCAATGGATGGCCTGCTGCATACTGACCTCGCCGTGGTGGTAGCTGACGAGGTCGGAGACGGCACTCTGCAGGTCGACGACCTTGGTGGACTTCGTGATGCCCTTGCGAAGCGCGGTGTAGAGAATCTTGCGCTGGCACGGCTTCAGGCCGTCCACGGTGGTAGGAATGGCACGCAGGTTGCTGGCGTGGGAGAAGTGCACCAGCTCCTTGTTGACAAAGTCGGACAGCGTCATCTCGTCGACGTTGAAATCCATGCCCACGCTCATGTCTGAACGCGCCAGCCACGCCTTGCGCTGGTCCGCCTGCGCCCGCTCAAAGGCCATCTGCATGCACCGCAAGTCCCCCTCGCCGGCCGGGGAAATCCTCACGACGTGCCGCGGGAGGTTAGAAAAGTAGGCCCGAGCGTCCTTGGAGGTGGACGTCCCCAGGCCCTTGTAGTACTGGTAGGCCCACCCGCGCTCCTGGTGATGCTCCTCGTTCCACCGGTTGTACTCGTGGATGCTGAAAAAGTCGACGGAGTGGGGCCCGCGCGTCACACGGACCACGGGCGTGATGAACACGGACACGAAGCCGGGGAGGCGCAGCAGCTCCGGCCAAAACGTGGCCAACATGTTGAGAAACAGCCCCTTGATGTGGCTACCGTCGTGGTCTTGGTCGGCCATCAGCATCACGTGCCCGTAGCGAAGGGATGAGACGTCCTCGTACTTGCAGTCCTGCTGGAGCCCGAGGATCTTCTTGACGCTGGCCAGCTCGGCGTTGTCCCTCAGCTGGGAGACGCTCGCCTCCCGCACGTTCAGGAACTTACCCTTGAGGGGGAAGACGCCGTAGTGGTCGCGGCCCACCACCGTCAGCCCGCTGACGGCCAGGGCCTTGGCGCTGTCGCCCTCGGTGATGATCAGCGTGCATTTCGACGACTGTGCCGTGCCGGCCTTGTTGGCGTCCTCCAGCTTGGGGATGCCGAGCAGGGACCGCGTCTTCCGCCCGTCGGTCTTCTTCAGGACCTTGCGCTCGGCGAAGCGGGCAAAATCGAGGGCGGAGTGCACCAGCTTCTTGCGGAGGATATTGGCGACGAAGGCGCGCGGGACGCGCGGGTCGGACCCGAAGGCGGTGGGCTGCGTGCCAAGCTCCTCCTTGGTTTGCGACCTGAACGACGGGTCCTCCACGAAGCTGTTGATGAACACCCACAGGCGCTGTCGAATCATGGACGGCCGAATGGTCAGCTCCTTGTTTTTCTCGCGCAGGGACGCCACCAGGCCCCGCACCACCTGCCCCGTCACGTACTCAACGTGCGTCCCACCGCCCGACGTGCACAGGTTGTTGACAAAGGACACTTGGCGGAACGCGGACGAGGGGGACGTGGCCACGGCCACCCCCCAGCGGGGGGACATCTGCTCGTACACCATGGCGGACTTGTCGGCCAGGTACAGCGCCACGTACTCCTTGAACGTCCCCACCCTCACCCTGACCTTGTTCAGGTACACGCGGGTGCGGCGGTGCACGGTGCCCGCCGCGTCCACCACACGCTTGCCGAGCCACGCCAGGTGGTCGTCGTCCCACCCCGTCACGCCGTCGAAGCGGCTCCAGTCGGGCCAAAAGGTCACCTTGGTGAAGTCGCGCTTGGCGGCCTTGCTGACCTTGCCGCCGTCGTAGTTTGACATGTTCCCCGACCACACGCCGACGAAGCGGTGACCCGTGCGGGTGCTGGAAGTTTCCACGCGGAACTTGCTGCCCATCACGTTGCAGAGCTTGGAGCCCAGGCCGTTACGGCCGCCCACCGTCGACTTCCTACCCTGCCCGTAGTTGGTGGAGGTGCGGAGCTGGCCGAAAACGAGTTCGGGCACGAGGCACTTGTACTCAGGGTGCTCGGCCACAGGGATGCCCGTGCCGGTGTTGTGCACGGAGAACCAGCCCCCCTCCTTGCTCCACGACACGCGAATTTGGTCGCACGTCTCGTCCTCCTGCACGCGGTCGCACGCGTTCACCAGCAGTTCGTCGCACAGGTTGCACAGCCCGGTGGACACGGACACAAGGCGCTCCACCAGGCGGGGGGAGCCCCCCACCAGGGCGCCCAGAACGAAGGCGGTGGTGGGCCCGCGGACGGACGAACCGCAGTACATGTCGGGCCTGTCCAGGATGTGCTGGACGGCCGTTTTGCGCTCGTAGCGCTCGAAGTTAACGCTTGGGGCATCGCGGGGGGCTTGTTCGTTACTCATGATTGACAGCGTGGTGAGTGGTACGTGGTCACGATGCGCGCTGCGAAAGATATCTGAATGGTAAACGTGGGTTTATGAGGCGTTAATGAAGGTGCGTGACGGTGACCTGCGGTTTCACTGATACTCATTCGAATTCTCCTCCGTTGACAGAGTAGCTCCCCTCACACTCCTTCAGAGTCTTCCCAATGCGTTGAGTGAAAAAGAAAATACCGTTACCACCGTCCCACTCGCCAGTCTTACCCCTGAAGAAACTCTTGAAGAGTCTACGGCGTGTCACCAAAGTTTTGAATGTCGACTTCAATTCCTTACGATTGTTCAGTTGGACATTCATGTTTCCTCCATCATCGATGCTGCCGTATATCGCCCATTTGCAATCGTCCACGTGCACATTCTCATCAGAATTATCATGTAGAGTTTTCTGCATGAGATTGCGGTTAGTGTCCTCATTCGGACTGTCCAAACTTGCATCGATGACCTTTGGGGTGGAGCCTATGGGTATGACCAAACACGAATAACTGTCGTTAGTCAGCATGCTAGTTTGCTGCAACTCACGCAATTCCCCCTCATCGTCCGCGAGGACAACCCTGCTGACATCAGGAAACCCCCCGCGCACCAAGTTCCATTGCTGTTGATATGACTCATCCTCACCCATAACCTGCAGAACCAACCACCAAGAGTTACCATCCTGTGGAATATTTCCATAGGACGACGACTTCCTGCTCTTCTTTGACCGCCGCGTGCTCGTCGCCTCCAACTCGCTGTCACTGCCCCCCCTCTTCTCTTCGATCAACTTAATCAACTGAGCCTTACGCGGAGCTGTAGTACGGATACCCAGCCGTGAGGCAATACCCTTAAGTTCGGCAACAGTCAAGGTATTCAAGTTTTGTCGGCGTGTCATTGTTTGTGTTTACTACTATCAAGTTGCACTACATTTAGTACACATCTTCGTTCAAAGCGTACCCTTCTTCGGGAAATACTCGAAGAATACATATTCGCCGTAATTGTCTTTCCCCCGCAGGTTCCACGACACCTCGTCCACGCTCGGGTTGATTTCAAAGGCAGTCCCGTCATACGTGCTGTCGCGATTGAAGCGAACGTACATGTTGTCGACATCGTCAATGGTTACACCGTCGACAAGGTAGGGGTCCTTCGCGTCTGATTTCACATTCGTCTCCACGTACACGCGGACAACGTAACCGTCCTTCAACTCCAGTTCGTCGATCATCTGCTCGGTGGTCAGCGCCTCAAACACGTTCTTGTCGTGTAGAGAGCGCTCCCGCTTCCGACTCAGCGTGTCTCGAGCGTCAATCCACTCGTCGTGCACATAGGACTTAAAGCGTTGCTCAAAGTTTCCCTTGATCACGGGCTCACCCTTCCTGAGGAGGGCATCAATGTCTTCGTCGACGTGTTTTGAGCGGACCTTGTCGGTCACGACCATAATACCTCTCACCTGGTAACCGTAGTTGAGGAAGCGTTTCAGCTTCGCCTTCAAATGTTTCTCAATGGGGTTGTAGTACATCCTCTTTGGGGGAACGCGCAGCATGCTTCGAATCCGATCCTTTGGCGACGGTGCCGGGTCGTCCTCCTCGGGGGTGGTGGTCACATCCCCCCGCCCGGCTTCGTCCAGTAGGCGTTGAAGGTCTGCCTTGACAATCTTGCTGGGAAAGCTCACCCCCCTCGCCGTCAATTCCGCCTTCAGCGTCTTGATCGTCGGCTGTGGCTGACGGTCCGTGGAGGGGGGCCGTGGCGGCTTCACGTGAGGTTCCTTCGAGTCGGGCTCCTCGCTCCCCCCACGCCTGTGCTGGTAGCAGTACCCACCGTGCGTGCCTGCGCGCCTGCACGTTTTTCCAGACAGCGTTTTTGCCTTGCACATGATGACGGGGTGGGGGGTGGGAGGTTTTCATACTGCCGCATGCAGAAGATATTCCATGGTCATACAATAAACGTCATGAAGCGCCCGGCCCTTATCGCTACTATTGCCGTGTCGGTGTTTGTGCTTCTTGGGTTGGTGGCCTTTGCGGTGTACTG
>Ga0136601_1000296_pt1 | contig 22959 bp, 24 predicted proteins | sample AntRauMFilla2699_FD_181020 | JGI IMG/M metagenome (GOLD analysis project Ga0136601, IMG submission 181020) | Saline lake microbial communities from Rauer Islands, Antarctica - Metagenome Filla 2 #699 | ecosystem: Environmental > Aquatic > Non-marine Saline and Alkaline > Saline | place...
TTTTGCCCAGGAGAAAACGAGCGGCTGTTGTAGCTACATCACCCAGTCGCTTGCCGGATGCATCAATTGTATAGGTTGTGGTATGTGTAGTAGACATAATATTTTATTCGACAAATTCAATTACTGCCTCATCCCGACCAGCAAGGGTGCGACCGATTTTTATAACTCGAGTATACCCGCCAGCTCTTTCGGTATAGCGTGGGGCGATTTCATCAAAAACTTTCTTTACAACAGTTGTATCTGGCTCACCCAAACGAGCTGCCACCACTCGACGTGACGCGACAGTGTTTTTCTTGCCATGAGTTACTAACTTCTCAATGTATGGACGCAACTCTTTAGCCTTAGCCTCAGTTGTTTTGATTTTTCCATCACGAATGAGTGACACAGCCAAACCGCGCATGAGAGCTGTACGTTGACTTCTGACACGACCGAACGTGCGATTTTTGTTACTATGTTGCATAAATTATTCGTTGAGTGATAGACCCATTTTGTGTAGTAATTCAGATATTTCTTCAACTCCTTTGGGCCCAATCCCTTCGAGTGCTAGAATATCATCTTTTTTCTTTCGCACAAGTCCGCCGACAGTTCTAATACTGGCATCTTCTAAGGCTTGTAGCGTACGGTTCGAAAGATCCAAAGTTTCAATCCGCGTTTTTAGTGCTTCTGTATCGCTTTCAACTTCTGGTGTTTCTGCGACAGCGGCTGCTACTGGAGCAGTCGTTTCTTCTTGAAAGCCAATGACAGCTTTGAGCTGGTGTATCATTATTTCAATCGCTTTTTCTAGTGCCGCTCTAGGTGTGATAGTACCATCGGTTTCGATTGCTAGACGAAGGCGGTTGTAGTCTGTTCGGTCACCGACACGCATGTTCTCTACTTCGTAGTTAGCACGGCGGATTGGGGTAAACACTGCGTCTACAGCAATGGTGCCAATTTCTACCTTGTCTTTTTGGTGTACTTCACGTGGTACGTAGCCGAGACCACGTTCAACAGTCATTTCGATTTCTAGACTAGCTGACTTGGTGGTGAGTTCAGCGATATGCTGGTCTGGGTTAAGTATTTCAACTTGAGATGGCGCAACGATGTCAGCAGCAGTAACTACTCCTAGACCAGATTTTTTTAATTGTATTTTAACTGATTCAGCGTCGTGTGATTGAATTCGAATTCGCTTGAGATTTAGTAGTATGTTCATTACGTCTTCTTGGACGCCGCTCATCGTCGAAAACTCGTGCTCAACTCCATCAATTTTCACTTGAGTAATGGTTGCTCCTGGCAGTGAAGCAAGAATGATGCGTCGCAGAGAGTTTCCAAGGGTGTGACCATATCCAGGGTACAGACCGTCGATTTCATAAATACCGAAAGAATTTTCTTCTGAGACGACTCGCGGCTTTGATGGTAGGGTGACGTTTGTTTCCAACATAAACTAAATTTTAGTGTATAAACTATACAGGGCTATCACTAGCGACTATAGAACTCCATTACTTGTTCGGGATCGAACATGCTTTCGGCCGGCTGATAAACAGGCAAGGCAGTTACAGAACCAGCTAACTTCTTTACTTCAAATGTTAGCCAGGCTGGCACGCTGACTGTGTCGTGCGTGTCGGCTAGTACTGTAAACAAACCACTGCCTTTACTTTGTTCACGAACTGAAATATTGTCTCCAATATTGACGCGATGTGAAGGTACCTTGATTCGTTTGCCATTTACAAAAATATGACCATGGGCAACAATTTGCCGAGCAAAGCGTCGAGTTTTAGCTAATCCCATGCGGTAGACAACATTGTCTAGTCGCATCTCTAGACGCTCCATTAGTACGGTAATTGGCTGATGACTTTTGGCTGTTGCCTCATCGACGTACCGACGTAGCTGCTTCTCAGTAATCCCGTACGAAAAGCGCATTTTTTGCTTTTCTATAAGCTGCCGCTTGTAGTCACTGGCTTGTTTGCCGCGCTTGCGGTTTCGTCCTTGTCGAGCTTCAGATAACGCAAATTTTTGGGTTTGTGTTTTCTCAAAGATTGGTGCTCCGAGACGCTTTGCAATTTTGTATTTTGGTCCGATTTTCATAAGCTATATAAATTAAACACGACGTGGTTTAGGTGGTCGAGTACCGTTGAACGGAACGGGGGTTTTGTCAGTAATAGTCGTAATGGTAATACCTTTGCCAGAGAAAGCTCGCAAGGCAGATTCACGTCCCGAACCAACACCACGAACCACGACATCAGCATCTTTCATTCCCATCTGCTGCGCTTTTTCACCAATGATTTCACCAACCTTGGCAGCGGCAAAGGGCGTGCTTTTTCGTGAACCTTTAAAGCCCAGTGCCCCACTTGATGCGCTCATTACTGCGTTGCCCTTAGGGTCGCAAAGGGTAAGTAACGTATTGTTAAAAGTTGCCAAAATATTCAAAGTACCAGACGCAAGTTTGCGTTTTGGTATACGGTTCAAGGCTCTTGAAGCACCAGCAATGTCTGATCCTCCACCTTTTTTAATTATACGTTTCTTACCCATATGTCGTTATATAAATGCTTGTAAATATTTGAAAAATTGATTTTACGTCTTTTCCAACTTTCGTCGCCCACTTCCCATCGTTTTCTTGGCACCCTTCAGAGTTCGGGCGTTAGTTTTGGTGCGCTGACCTCGGGCTGGTAGGCGTTTGGCATGGCGAGAGCCGCGATAGGATTGAATGTCTTTAAGACGCTTGACGTTTGATGCGATACTCCGTTTTAGCTCACCTTCGATAGTTAAGGCCTCTACTGCCTCGCGGACACTGTTTTCTTGTTCGGTAGTAAGCTCATTTACTTTAGTTGTCGGCTCAATTTTGTGAGCAGCCAGAATCTCTTTTGATTTTGACATTCCAACACCAAAAACGGCAGTTAGTCCGTATACAACTTGTTTATTATCTGGAATTGTAATACCTGAAATTCGCATAGTAATCTATTCTTTATTATCCTTGGCGCTGTTTATGTCGCGGCTTCTTCTTATTGATAACGTATACCACACCACGACGCTTTACTATCACGTCGTCTGGGCTGATTTTTTTAACTGATGATCGTACTTTCATGATTTATAGTCGTTTACAAATTCGAGCTTTACCGCCGTAGGGATCAATAATCATTCCAACCTTGTCTCCTACTAAGACCCTGATTCTAAACCTCCGCATCTTACCTGCTAAGTAAGCGATAATCGGCTCATCCTCACTGTCAATCGTTACACGAAAAAGTGTGTTAGGAAGTGCTTCCTCCACAATTCCATATACAATTTCGTCGGTTGTGTTATTTTCTACCTGATCCATTAGACGCGCATGAGTTTAGCAAAACTATTTGATTACGTCAATAGAAATGCTGATTACTGTGTTGATAAAACTTCTGTGATGGTAATTTTATTAATTTCCTTAGGGAAAGATTGCTTCCAAAACGGTCGTATTTTTGCTTCTCCCTTTTCTAGTCCAGGATATTCAGTTAAGGCGGCGATAAGTGCTGTTCGCTCCATGCCAACCAAATCCAGCTTCATTTTTTCGGCGTCAAAGGTCCAAACAATTTTAGGTTGACCAGAAAGGTTAAAATCAATCGCCTCTAATGTACTCAGCTGCGCCTCGCTGGTAGTGGCTTGACTGTAGGTAAAATTGATATCGTCTAAATTGTCAATTCTTACCGGCTGTGCATCGTATCCTACAACTGTTTGGGCAGCAATATAGGTGGCCAGGTCGGATTGTTTGAAGAGTGGTACTTGAAGAGTCGCTACCTCCTTGATGGTAACTAGATCTTCACCATATTCAACTGCCGGAAGTGGCCGGTACGTAATAGCTATAGCATCTAAAAACAATTTGAAGTCTGCCGGCCGCTCTTCTTCGACTCGGTCTACCAGCGAATTGCGCAGTTCGGCTTGCAGAGACTGTCTAGCATCCGCTAATTCTGTATCGTCGATAGTATATTGGGGTCCATCATAGCCACCGGTTATATCACTAGCGTTTACGGCGTAAATAGCATTGAAGAGCTCTGTAAAACCACCTTCTTGGAAGCCTGGCACCGTAAAGCGGATACCGCTTGCTAGATTGTATTCTTCTCCAGCTTCATCTGCAAACACATCAGCTACGATAGTACCCGGACTATCTCCGACAGCACCCGGCACCACCACAGATTCTTCTATTCTAAATATTAATCCATCTGAGGTAGCAAAACGAGTATTTTTAATTAAGCGCTCGGAGCCAGGAGTGGTTTTAGTTATGGTAATTTGTCCACTAGCTTGCGTTTGTACGTCGGTTTGTCCGCTAGCAGTTACTTGTCGCTCCCCGGTGGCTTCTAAAGTAAGAATTTCATATGCTAATTCCCCTGCTTGTTGGTCGGGGTACGCTGTAATATCAGCATCCATGGTCATTTGTCTGACCTTTGGATACACGGTCACCTCTGCTCCACTGGTAAATACGCTGACAGCAAAGCTGGTAGCAAATATAGCCAGAATTAGCCCTCCAACAATCAGTAGTTGACGATAGCTGCGTCGTTTGTTTGGGCTGTTTGAAAGTTGTTCGTTAGAACGGTCTGCTTGAAAGTGTGGCGCAGTTTCTGGGCGGGTTGGCCGTGAGTTGGGTCGAGTTGATTCCGGTTTCGATTTTACTGGTCGGCTATTGGCGGGACGAATGTCCTGTAGGTTCCATTTTTGTGTCATATGTGTATATAGTATAGCCTTTTAATTGCTGGTAATCTGGTCTGTATGATTCTCCATGTGGAAAAAAAGCGCGCTGATGTCATGTGCCCTAGCGCCTGTCTGTATAGTAGATGGATTTTGTGCTTGTGTGCGCAATAAGCGACTAACTGATTTTACTCCGCAGTTAAAGCGCTGTACGGAACATAACGTTTTTTGAATTTGCTCAGTCAAGAACGGTTCAAAAATTTCATTACAATATAGGTATACAATTTTTGGAGTAACCAACAATTCGTCTGTTTCTCCAAAAAGGGTTAGCAAGGCTTGTTGGTATTGCTCTAAAAGTGTAGCAACTGCCGCTTGCTTTTGGGTTGGAATATGTCTATTTCGATTTTCCTCAGTTGGCTCTTTGACGTATGCCGCTACGTTCTCTAGTGGGATTTCGGTTGAGTGACTGATTTCGTGTATGAGTGAGTATATTCCACCACCGAAATGAGTACAGTAGGAAAGCTTTTTGTTTCGCACTACGCCAAGTTCAACGGCTTCATTAGTAACATGAATCAAACAGTAATCATCATGAGTAGTGATGTGGTTATGGATAGTTGCGTAAAACACTAGCATAAACGAGTACACCTCAAGTTCTACTTGTGGAAGTAGTTTAGCGTGGACGTCGTGAATTAGTTGGTCTATATGGGTTTGCGTTAAGGATGTGATGTGCGATACGGTGATGAATTGCGCAGTTTGCCCAATGGGATTTTTGATTTCGTAACCATTGCTTTCAATGGTTGATATACGATGGTTAATAATTTTTAAATTCTTTGCTACATGAGCATGATTATCCAGCTCACTTTTAGTGTTGGTGGTAGCAGTCGTGACCAGCTGACTAATGATGTCAGATTCTATAGTAAAAGGTGCGTTATCTGCTTCGCTGTAGGTGACGTTCTTGGCGATAGTGTAAGACCAAGGTGCGCTTAGAGTGGCGTAGCTTTGTGTGATTTTGGCCCGAGGGTTGTGCTGTAACAGAGAGCGCATACCTTCACTGACAAATAACATGCCTAAATCGATAGTTGTGGCAGTGATTTTTTTGATACTGCGAGCATTGTTGGCATTTTGGTTGGGGGTAATTAATTCTCGCTTTGACCAAATAGTGTTCGGCGTTGGGCTGTTTTTGGTGGACTCAACGATTGACAACTTGACGCTCCCAGAGCCGATTTCATAAATAAGCGCATAGGTAGCAGTAGGCTTTACGAGGTTGAGCAACATACCAATTAGTATACCAGCTACCAACTCTCACGTCAGTTTTAAGCTGTCAATTACAATTTAGCTTTTTAGTACAGCTTTAATCCTTCGGACCCCTGCAGCTGATGATTCCTCTTTAATGATCGAAAACGTACCAGTAATATCGGACAGTGCTGTGACATGCGGTCCACCACATAATTCACGTGATAAGATAGTTCCATCGGAAGCGGTAATGGTGTAAATCGTAACGGTGTCTGGGTATTTTTCCCAGAAGCTACCTTCCACTGTCTCGTCTTCAGCGGCCTTGGTCTTTGGTAGTGTCTCAATAGTCACTTTTCCATCGTTGGTAATAGCGTTGTTAACCCAGGCGGTAATAGCATCGAGAGTATCTCGCTCAACTTTTTCTCCGTGAGTAAAGTCAAACCGCATGCGCTCAGCAGTGATGTTGGAACCAGCTTGGTGTACGTGTGGCCCAATGAATTTTTGTAATGCAGCTAAGAGTAAGTGTGTTGTAGTGTGATACTGTACAACTGTTTCTGAGTGGTCAGCCAAGCCGCCTTTGAATTTGCCAGCGGCTCCGGTGCGGGATGTCTCCTGATGTTGTGTCATGTTCGCCTGGAAGCTCTGCATGACAGCAGTTTCATCTATATCTAATTCTGCGTCACTACTCTCGTGGTGTTTTTCTCTAATAAGTTCAATAGTTAATTCGGGTGGGTAGCCATAGGTTTGATACAAATCAAACACTTCATTACCGGAGAATTTTAGTCCGCTGGCAAACATTTTCAAGATCACGTCTTCACCTTTCCGTAAAGTTTTACGAAATTGTTCTTCTTCCCCATCGATCATGTCGATAATATGAGCTTGCTTGGTAATTAGATTTGGATAGGCTTCACCATACAGCTGGACTATAGTGGTGACAATTTGGTGCAGTGACTGCGTGGGCATGTCGAGCTTGTCTGCCTGGCGGATACTGCGTCGCAGCAAGCGACGTAAAATATATCCCTGGTCGGTATTTGATACAGTTACACCATCGCTGATCAAAAAAGTCGCTGCTCGTAGATGGTCTGCAATAATGCGGACTGACCTTGTTTCCTTGGTAGTTGCTAGGTCGGTAACAGCGTCAGTAATTGGAGTAAACAGGTCAGTTTCAAATACATTATCAACTCCCTGTACCATGGCAGTAATACGTTCAAGTCCAGATCCAGTGTCGACATTTTGTGAAGCCAGTTTCCCTACTACCTGACCACGCACTTTTTCGTACTCCATAAACACATCGTTCCAGATTTCTACAATATTTTGCCTATCGTCAGCTGCAATAAATTCTTCTCGTGTGAGTCCATTGGTCAGCGTACCTGTAACGTCGTAAAACATTTCGCTGTCGGGCCCACATGGACCGTTATCGCCAGGGCTCCACCAGTTAGCTTTGGCATCCATAAAGAAAATTCGAGTATCGGGATCCATCCCTTGGGCTGTAAAAATATCTTTCCAGATAGCGTATGCTTCTTCGTCTCGAGGCGCGTTCTCGTCACCAGCAAATACTGTCACATACAAGCGACGGGCATCTAAGCCTAAGCCTTCGTCTGGTGAGGTTAAAAATTCAAAACTCCATGTGATGGCGTCGCTCTTGAAGTAGTCACCCAAAGACCAATTTCCGAGCATTTCAAAAAAGGTGAGGTGGGTGTTATCACCAACTTCGTCAATGTCATTGGTACGTACGCATTTTTGCGCATTGGCGATTCGGGTGGCACCAGTGGGGTGTGGCTGTCCCATTAGATACGGTACCAGAGGTTGCATGCCAGCTGTATTAAACAGAACAGTTGGGTCGTTTTCTGGCACTAGTGGCGCAGAGGGGACAATCGTGTGGCCTCGTTGGGTAAAAAACTCCAAAAATCTTTTTCGTATTTCATTCCCACTCATAGACAGTGCATTATTAATTAAATATTTTTCACTATATCAAATTTGAGTACTTTTACCATTAGTTAGCAAAATCAGTGATGTGACACTCTGGGTCGGCGCAGGTAAAGAGATTTGTTGGTCCATAAAAATAAACTTCTAGCCCATACCCAATTATAATGAGAAATAAGCCCACAAAAGTCAACCAGCGCTCTTGTCGGTAGCTCAGAATAACCTTCTTATCAATTTTATGCTCCTGGACGAGTGAATGATGCATATGTAGTACGGCCAAGACCACCGTAGTACTACCTATCACTCCTAGTGTCATTCCCCAAAATAAAACATTCATATCAAACACTGTTATCATTTAGTTATACGCGCAAATTCTTTAATTTGCTCTGATAGGGCTGATAAGCTGCTAGTAAAGGTGTCGATTTTAGTGGTATTAATCCCAATCGAAGCAAAAATATTGTCGACGGTATCACTGCCTCCGGCTGACAGAAATGTGTCTATTTGATTAATGTAACTAGGGTCAGCTAAGTACTGCTTGGCCATCAAATTACTCATCAACAAACCGTAAGCATAGGTGTAAACGTAAAACATTGAACGAAAATGCCCAACGTAGACATACGAGTAGCCGTCATCGGGTGTAATTGAAACTGCTGAGCCAAGATGCGCTTTTAGCTGTACAACGAATAGTTTGGCCAACTCCTCCTTGGTGATAGCGCCGTGCGTACGGACATGGGAGTGGATGGCACACTCGTAATTGAAAAATGCAATCTGACGTTGGATGGTGGAAATATCACGAGTAATACGGTCATGTAATAATGTCTGCTTAGTGGCGGTGTCCGCCTGCTGGTAGACCGCGTCAAAAACCAGATTTTCAAACAATGTGCTAGCTGTTTCGGCGGTGGTAGTAGAGTAATCTTCATACCATACTGGCTGTCCTGCTTTACTACGTGAAGAGTGAAGGGCGTGACCCATTTCGTGTGCTAATGTCTCTAGCGTTTTAAAGTTGTTTGTGTGATTAAGAAACACCATGACCGGAGTTTTTACTGCACTAGACATAAAGGCTCCCCCGCTGCGCCTAGCCTTGGGGTAGACATCAATTTGACCGGCAGTTAGCATTGTGTCGAAAAAGCTACCGTACTCGTTTTTAATCCCATAAAATACATCACGACAAATCTCAACGGCTTGCGCAAAAGGTATGATGGGATCAGTTCCGATAGGATCATAGCGTGCAGCATACGGTATTGATGATTGGCCATGCAGTTTGGCTTTGAGCTTGTAGAATTTTTTACTCAAAGCAAAACCTTCGGTACTGATGGCGTGAACCAGGGCCTCCACACTCGGCACAGTGTTTTCGTTAGCAAGCACGTTGCTTTCGTACGGGGTGGTGAAGCCCCGGAGCTCATCGTTAATTTTCTTGTCGATAATAATGGCATTGAGCTCATTTTCAACAATATCGGCATCCTGCTTTAAGGCTGTGGTAATAACTTGCCATAGGATCGGCCGTTCAATTGGCGCTATGGCACTAACAGTCTCCAGCGCTTCCATAAGTGGTAGCGATTGGTTCTTGTAGGTAATAGTACGTTGGTTGAGGATTTTTTCAGTTCCTGACACCCAAAGACCGCGAGCAGGAGCAGATTTGAGATTAAGAATGCGCTCCTCCGCTTCACTTAGCTGGTAGCAGGCGTTGGTGAAAATTGTTTGCAGTAGGTAGCGGTAAGAAGCAAGCTTTTGGTCAATAAGAAATGCCTTCTGCTTTTTTTTAGGAATCGTACCGATTGCTAGTGTGAAGAACAAGACTTCGTTTTCCATCTTAGTAAAGCGGTCGACGAGCTGATTGATGTGACGCTCGGCTTCTGCGTCACTGCTGTTTAGTGTTTTACGATACCAAAAATATAGAATTGGTTTGCTACTGGGTAGTTCTAGTAGTTTTGCGTAGTCAGCCAATGCTTTGGCGAGCGTGCCGGGTGAGTTGATGAAAGACTTTTTCTGGTATTTCTTGGCAAATGCGGTATAGGCGGTTTCTATCTCAGCGATATCCATTGCCAATTGCGGGTCTTTTGCCGAGGTATAAAAATGCTTTTTTAAATCCCAAGTCGTTTGAATTTTTTTGATTTTGGGTAATGGGTGTTTTGGTTGGTAGTGCATGCGTACGTTATAAGTTAGTGGTAGTCGTCTGGCTGTCGACTATAGCGGATAGAAACGCAACAAACTCTTCGTATACCTGATTGAAGTCTTCTTTTAAGTAACTGTCTGGTAGACGCTCGTTAAGTACGGTAGCGATATTTTCATACGCCTCTTGGCGTTCGGAGATATTAGTGCCAAAATCTTGTAAAAAACGCGGATAATCATTGTAATACTCTTCAACTAACGTGCGGAAATTATGAATTTTGTCAGAAGCAGCTACCATGATAGCGGCTTCTGAAGCTTGGGTGAGCTGTAGTGCATAGGCAGCCTTTTTATCGCGCCAACTGAGTGGTTGCCCATCTCGCTCAGTTGGTTCTGTCAGGGCAGTGACAATTTCTGCCACATCAGGCCCAAAGTCGTCAGTCAACTCAGTTAGGGTGTATCCGGTATCTTCGAGGGTGTCATGCAGTAAAGCGGCAATTATTGGCACTTCATCATCAGTAAATTCACGTAGATACTGCGCGACCGAAAACAGGTGCGTGATGTATGGAATTGGAACTTTACCACGACGTACTTGTCCGTCGTGCAAGACGGCGGCGGCTTTGATAGCTTGTTCGACCTGATACGAGTACATGACTATTTGTGTTCCGACATGAGTTTAGTTTTATATCGATCTAAATCATGTTCTCGGTTACTGATGGTATGCTCAAGGCCAGATAACTCACGATCCAGACGTTCGATGTCGCGGTCAAATTTTTGTTTAAGATGAGCAATTTCTCGTCGTTCTTCTTCACGTTTGTTGCGTAGGTCAGTTGTCAGCTTGCTTTGGTGTGCACGATCTTTACGTAGGTCATTTTCCATTCTTTGTAATGTGGGGTCATGTAACATATATAGTGTTGGATAGTTAAAATGTACAATGTTCACTCTCTAAGACAGCACGTTTAACGGCTTCCCCACCACGATTATACCCGCCCGATTTCCCGTCACTGCGTATCACTCGGTGGCTGGGTCGTAGTTGGCAGTCATAAGATTAGCGACAGCGCGAGCAGCTCAGGGATACCCGGCTGCTATACTGACAGCCTGATAGCTCATAGTACTTCCAGCTGGAATCTGGCATACGACAGTTATGATGTCAGTTTTGAAATCTGTCTTAGCCATGAGTGCGCTTAATGGTTAGAAGCTTTTGGCCACAGGCTGCCCGGTAGGCGCAGTATTCGCAGTCGTGACTGCTTTCGGGGTACATTTCGCTGTCGAGACAAGTTTTGATTTCTTGTAGCTTGGGTTCTATCCAGTCGGTTTTGCCAAGGCATGGAATAAGCGTGGTCTCAAAGTGTAGGGTGTCAGCGAATGTCTCAGGTGTAATTAAAGCGTTAGCGTATACAAAATATCCAGTCGAAGAAACCGAAAAGTCGTTTTTAGCCAGGAGCCATTGATAAACACCGATTTGTCGTACATATTGTTCTTTCCAAGCAGAATCTTCTAGTGAAGCAATCGTCCCTTCTTTGGAGGTTGCTTTATAGTCAACTACAAGCAGCTCCTGTTGAGGGGTTATCCAGATATCATCTACACCACCTGAGACCAGCAAGTCTGTGACCGGGTCGCGGTACATAATGCCAACGAATGGATCTCGCCAATTATTGAGTTCAGTGTGAGCAAAAGGAACAGCCTCCACTCCGCCAGCAGTCATGATGGGATGCGGTGCCTGCTGCGTTCGGTACGTATCAAATTCTTTCTTAAATAGTTCGTCAACCGCAATGTTGAGATTGAAGCTGGGGATACTTGGTCGTTTAGTGCCGAGTTTGTTGTCGAGATAAAAGCAACGTGGGCACTCAATAAACAAATCAATCTTGGAGCGCGAAAGCTTCCACTTGCCGCCGCCGTAATTCCATTCTGGGCTACGATTTGGGTTATAGCGACGTTGGTATGCACTCATGCCTGACAGTATACCACAGGATGGTCAGGCACAAAAAAAGCACCTCTTTAGAGGTGCTTTTTTGTCAGTAGAGTCAGTTTATGTAGCTGAGAAGGTAGTTATAACCCCTTCAATTTGTACGTCTGTTGCTACGTTAAACTCACGATCACTATCTTCGGTATAGAAGACAATGGCGTATTCGTTTCCAGCCACAGTCGCTCGTTGCAGAATGATATCGGTAGGCACTAATCCTTGCGCTTCACTAAAACGAACTACACCTAGAATGGCGCCAAGTTTACCGTTATTATAATCTCGTACACCAACCCACCCTTCTGAAACTGGGAATGTAGCTGATTCCATTGGGATGCGACTGCCAGCGGTAGTATCAGCAATAGTTACCGAACCTTCTCCGGTTGGGAGTGCAGGTGGGTTGTTTGTAGAAGTAGTTTCGGTAGTTGTTTCGGTAACTTCGGTATCTGTGCTGTTCGTTGTGTCTGTAGCAGCTTCATCACCCTCTTCCATTTCTGCGCCGTTAGTTGGTGCAGAGTCATTATCTGTCTCTGTGGTAGTTGTGCCGTTCGTTCCACTAAATGACCACACAAGTAATCCACCAATTAGTAATCCAACAATAAAAGAGACGATAGTCTTTTTTCCTTCTTCGTTTTGCTCTGCCATAATGCTATTCTGAAATTATCGTTAATAACTGGAGTATAACATTGGCACCTGCAGCTTCAAATATTGACAAATCAATGGCGGAATGTCTGGCTACTTAGAGAAGTCGGTTTGGCGCAAGGCGTTGGCTTCGGCCAGTAAAGACTCGGTTTTTTTAGTGGATAGGTGGAGATGGCGCAACAGGCTGGGGCGGTCAATGATATCCTGGCAGACAATCACTCCTCGCTCGATGAGCATGCTAGTTTGTTTCGTCGTGAGTGAACGTAAGACCGTGATTGGATACAGGCCAGATCTTTGGATTCGATCATGCAAGTTATTTCGTTTAGGGTAATCCCAGCTTAGTAGTTGTAAACCAGAGCAGAGAGCATATCGCTCAGCGCTACTGGTGAATTTGGTGTTGGTAATTATCCAAAAAGAATTTATCCCACAGTGGTCCTCGGTGCAAATTCGCTGTTGTTGTAAATCTAAAAAGCGGGCATAGGAATACATTGCTACTTGCAAGTCAGATTTAATGCCGGGTCGAGAATGGAATTTTGCCTCCGCAATAAAGCTGCTTGTGGCGTCAAAAGCAGCGACATCAATTTCGTGATCAGCACATTTGCCAGACAAGGTTATGCCAGTGCGGACCTCGTATCCTTCAGCAGTGAATAAACGTGCTAAAAATGCCTCAAATGGAAAACCGGTAGGGCCTAAACCGAATAGTGCTCGTCGTAGCGAGTAGCGCGCCGCTGTTGAGGCCGCATAATGCCGCAGTTGTTCAAAAGCATAGCGGTAGATTTCTTGGGTTGTCATTCTTTCGTGCAGGTGAGCTTCCACGTCAGTGATGACAGTTGAGATTTCGTCCGTACTAGCACCGGCACGACGCAGCGAACGACGCAGTTTTTCTACCTTAAAGTATTCAGAGCTCCCGTCAGCTTTAACTATTGTGATTGACACCCAGTAATAGTACCACCACCTAGGCATTGATTGCCTGCATATAATACACATGACTGCCCAGCAGCTGCTAAGTCAGACGTTGATTGTACTGCCAGGGTGAGAGTCGTAGCTGTCTGCCGTTGTACGGTGACCGGAAAAGGAGTTTGTCGATAGCGGGTCTGTGCCAGTAATGTTGCTGGTAAAGAGGAGATGATATTTATGGGCGAAAGCTCCAGAACAGTTTGGCTAGTAAAGTGCGGTGGGCGAACCGATACAGTTATGGTATTAGCGATAACGTCTTTGGCTATTACGTAGTGTGGAGTGCGATTCGCGTCGGGAGTTGTCAGACTAAACCCATGGCGTTGGCCGATTGTGTATACAAATGCTCCGACATGGTTACCAATGCACTCCCCTACCTCGTCATACACTGAGCCGGGTGTAAGTTCGATATAATGTGATAAGAATTCTGGAATGTCTACTTGACCAAGGAAGCACACCCCTTGACTATCTTTCTTTTGGGCCGTAGGTAGTCGCAATGCCGCAGCCTCAGTTCGAATCTCTGTTTTCGTACTCTCTCCTAGTGGTAGTAGCGTATAGCTCAGTTGCTCCTGGGTGAGTGTCCACAAAAAGTACGACTGATCTTTTGTGTCGTCATTTCCACGGTAGAGACATATTTCGTCAGCACAATCTCGTACGTATGCATAATGTCCAGTAGCGATATAATCTGCCCCATGCTTTTTTGCAAAGCGTAAGAAAGCTCCAAATTTTACCTCTTTGTTGCACATGACGTCAGGATTTGGTGTCAGTCCAGCTCGATAGCTTTCGATGAAGTAGTGAGCAACTTCGTCTCGATATTCAGCCTCAGCATCGCACGTAAGGAACGGGATTTGTAAATGAGCCGCCACTCGCATAGCGTCAAGGCGTTCTTGTTCCCAGTTACATACCATGAAGTCCGGGTGCCATACTTTAATGAATACTCCGACTACTCGGTAGCTTTGTTTAAGGAGTCGCGCGGCTGCCACTGAGGAGTCTACTCCCCCAGATAGGCCAACAAAGACAGTTTTTGGATCACTCATGAGCGTTAGCCTAACATAAAGCCAACTTACCTCAAGTAGCGAGAAATATTACTGCGATGTATATCAAATGTCTCAGCGTAGTAAAAGTTGCCGTCTAGTCCAGTAATATAGTAAAAGTAATCTGATGTAGTTGGCTGTAAGACAGCTAATATACTATCAAGGCCGGGATTTCCGATAGCTGTGGGCGGTAATCCTGTGCGTAAGTATGTATTGTATGGAGACTCTTGTTCCAGGTCGGCTGGTGTTAATTCGGACAGAGGTTTGTCCAGTACGTATTCCATAGAAGCATCGACTTGCAAGGGCATGCCGATTGCTAAACGGTTTTGTAGTATACCAGACACCATCTTCATACTCGTTGATGAATTCGCTTCTCGTTCAATAATTGAGGCTAAGATAACGATTTCCGTTTCGGTGAGTTCACTGTTTGAAATATCCGCTTGGTATTCATTAATGGTTTTTTGATAACGGTCGCGCATGAGAGCGATGATTTCAGTCGGTGTGATTGACGGCGGTATGAAGTACGTATCTGGGAATAATTCCCCTTCATATGGAGTGGCTTGTTCGATAAAAATAGCGGTTTCAAAATCCGGCAGCATAGACTCGAGTCGTGCCGCCAATTTTACTACCGAATCACCCTCTAGATGGGTAATGCGTAACAAATCAGCAGTATAGTCACCCTGTGCCAAGAGGTCGGCCACTTCGTATACGTCAAGTGGTTCGGTGAGATTATAGGTACCAGCCTTAAGATTGGCGGAGTCATGCCTGGTTATAAACACAAAATACAACAAGGTAGCTGAGCTGACAATGTCAGCGTCTTTGAGTTGGTGTGTAATGGTAGCTACTGAACTTCCTTCTGCGATAGTAAAGGTGTTGTGAACTGGGAAGGTGGCCGGTGGTTTAACAAATTCTGTATATACAACAAACATACTCAGTAACGAAATAAGTACGAAACCCATAAAAAACCACGCCATTCTCTTTAAACCAGCGTTTTTTTTGTTTGCAATAGATTCTGCATGCATTAATTCAGACACAAAGATGTTGGTTACTATGTCGGTAGGCCGACAGGTAAGTTTGGCGGAGGAGCTTTGCGAGTCGATGGGATACGGGCTACGCCAGGCGTAACAATCGCACTGCCAGGGATATGGTACATCGTAGCCAGCTCCTCGACTGAGAAAACTTGTGGTGGCTGAACGCCTTTAACTTGCCCAACTGAATCAAACATACGCTCTTTATACTGTCGTAATTCCTCTTTTTTCATCTTTAGCTTCTTTTTACCAGATCGATCTTGGAACATGTTGTAGTTGAAGTCAGTCCGCCATTTTACGCCAATTTGATTGCGTTTGATCATGTCGTATTGGGCAAAGGTACGAATTGTCGGCGCGATTGCATTGCCATCAAACTTACCTGTCTCAGTGATATATATCCATCGGATGGCAGTTTCGTAGGCATACTTACCAACGTTTCGCTCCATGGCCGTAATGGTGTCGCGTTCACCCATAGTTAAGCGCGGTTGGTCTTCTCGTTCATCAGGACCAAGTTTAGTTTTTGAGTTACGACCCATAATTTCGTCAATTTTTGTAAAAACATTACTTTCCCATGTATCTGTATTCTTTAGGTAGCCTGTTTTAAAAGCTTTTTTAGCGTGCGGTCGACACAAGAACTGTATCCAGACTCGCTCGTGCGGTTTGTAGGAAGCAAGCTGTTCAAGCATTGGGGCCATCGGTTCAAACTTAAGTTCTTCTTTAGGGAGTTTATCCATTCCATAGTCAATGTAAGTTTTAATAGGAAATACCTCATCTTCTTTTTTGTTCATATGAAAAGCAATCATGTCGTACTTCTCAGGGTTCCAAGTTACTTCTGCGGTGTAGTCAAACTGCTCTTCGACCACTTCAATCCCCGGATACTGGGCGTAGAGCTGGGCTTCAATAGCGTTTTTTGACTTGCCGGTGGGTACGTTGACATAAAAACGTACATCACCTCCAATTGATACCAATTCGAAGCTAAAAATCAGCGGATGCTTACCATCTAAGTAGATTTGGAATAAGTTATCTGCACTTTGTACGTTATGAATTTGTGCCATCACACTCTCCATAGCTTCTGGCGATTTATAGACCTCAGGCGGCAGATTAATGCGTAAGGTGGTGCGTCCGTTTTGAATGGCGAAGCGACGACGAATGTAGTACATCCATTTATCAAAAAATAGATAGAAGAGTAAAAATGGCAGCCAGATTGGCGAGGTGGCCACGACGATGGAGATTACTGGTTCGACGTCAACTCCAATATAATTAAAGGTTGCTCGCATCACAAATACAGCGATTATAATTAGAACCGGAGCGGCGACAAAACCAAATAGTATTTCAAATAGTTCTTTCATATACTACTGTGCATTCATTGTACCCTATAATATAGAAATAAAGTCTGGTAATCAACGCAAAACCTTCGTCAGAAACTGAAGAAGGTTTATGTGCTTTATACTGACTAGCGACAAAAATATTATTCAACCAGGGTGTAGCTTCCGTTGCTTAGTCGCTTGAATAGATTGGGATCTTGCAAGTTAACAATAATAGTATTGTCTTTCACGTATCGCTCCTTACGGACTTTGTCAATCAGTTCCTCGCGCGAAAGTGGTCCTTCTTGAGCGAGTATTTCACGCAATACATCTTTGACAACACCAGCGGTGTATCCCCACTCAGTCAAGGCATACAAACCCCTTCCGACTAAGACAAACCTATCGTCTTTAATTAGTTCATTATGGGTGGTAGCAATATGTGCATTGCGATCAAAGAGATTCTTGATTGAACTTGACACCTCTTTAAAATGCATTGGCGAACCGTGTCGCTTTACAGCTAGATAAGCGTAGTCACGAATTCCTTTCACTTGAACATTAGGGCTGTCTGCTGGCCCCCAGTCTCCTAGTGGATTGCTGGCAATCTGCTTAGAAATAAGCAGCCAGCGCTTAAGCGTTTCTTCGTCGTGTTGGTCGGCAATTTCAATGAGTTCATTGCGGAAACGATTGATGATTTCACTCTCACTTACCAGATCATCACGGTTGAGTGACTTGTGTACGTTCCGAAGAGCTTTTTCTACGATATCGGCAATCTTCCGTTCCGTAAACCAGCGATGTCGGTACAGTGGATTTTCTTTGCCTTTGTAGAATGCATCGCCCACTATAAGTAAAAAATACAAATGGTTTCGGGTCGCTGGGTCGCTAGCAAGAGTGTCTAGCAATACATGTTCAGCCACTACCCCACCACCAAGTTTTTGGATAAGGGTATATAATTCGGTAAAGAGTTCTAAGTTTTCTGTGTATACGTCTGATTTTTGGATAGAGGAAATGCCGTAATTTTCGATTTGGCGCACTCGTTCACGGGTGATGCCATACGTTTGACCAATTGCTTCCAGGGTGAAGGTCGCATTATCAGCGCCTAATCCGTAGCGCTTTTCTAAGACGTCACGGGCTCGCTCGGGAATGGCGGCAAGCAATTTCTTGCTCACTTGCTTTGGTTTGAAGGTTAACATGACTTTAATTCGAGATAAATTTGGGTAACAGTGTCCTCAATGCGTTCGCTATTTATAGCATGGCTTTTATATATCGTCAACACAGTCGTTGGAAAACTATTAATCCGTCATGATGTTTAAAATCCGTCCTGGCACATAAATAACCTTCACAATCGAACGATTGGCTATTTGAGCTGTGACTGCGGCAATTGTCTGTGCTTTCATTAGGGCAGCCTCCTCTGTCGCGTCAGGCGCCAAAGTGACTGAGCCGCGTACCTTGCCGTTAACTTGCACTCCGATAGTAACTTCAGTGGCGCGCAAGAGAGCTGTGTCTGCAACTGGAAACGCGCTCAAATGAACAGAAGAGCTGTGATCTAAGTCATGCCATATTTCCTCACACAGGTGCGGGGCAAATGGTGCCAGTAGGGTTATGAAAGTCTTGTAGCTATCTGCAGTGAGTCCGGTTTTTTCTGCGGTGTTAACGAAAATCATTAGACTGGATATAGCCGTATTGAATTTAAATTCAGTAATATCTCGATTCACCTTGTCAATTGTCTGATGTAACTGTCGGGTAATAGCCTCCGGTTCGATGTCAGAGATGTGGTCGGTCAAGCCGTAAACACGCTCTAGGAAGCGTCTCACTCCAGCAATTCCACCCATGTCCCATGGGTAGCTACTGTCTTCATACGGACCCATAAAAGCCAAGTACATTTTTACGGTATCTGCTCCCACGAGCGCTACTTGTTCGTCTGGGTCAATGACGTTTCCTTTACTTTTACTCATTTTATTACCATCAGGTCCTAGAATCATCCCATGGTTAACGCGTCGCCTATACGGCTCGGATTCAGTCACTAGCTTAAGGTCATAGAGAGCCTTTTGCCAAAAGCGTGAATATAGCAAGTGCATAGTGGTGTGCTCGGCTCCACCGAAGTAGAGATCAATCGGCATCCAGTCTTTTTGGGTGTCGAGTGAAGCTAGCGCGGTGTCGCTATGGGCGTCAAGGTAGCGTAAGAAATACCACGACGAGTCAACGAAAGTGTCCATGGTTTCCACTTCTGGCGTCCAGCCAGTACCAAATATTTCTTCCGTTCGCTGTTTGAGAGCTTCACTCTTAGCCAGTGGTGGTTCACCGGTTGGTGTGAAGTCTACATCTTCTGGCAGGAGCCATGGGAGGTGCTCCTGAGGCACCACATGCGCTTTCCCGGCCGGGTCGTAGACAATTGGTATTGGTACCCCCCAGTAACGCTGGCGACCTATTGACCAGTCACGTAGTCGGTACGTAGACGTCATACGACCGCCTACTTTCTCAACGATTTTTTCTTTAGCGGTTGCACTGTCGAGTCCATTGAATTCTTCTGAATTGACAGTAGTGCCAAAGCCAGTATAGCTTTGACCATGGAGAAATGTTTGCCATGCAGTATCGTGACCTGACCATGTAATCAATTTTTCTACATCGTCTTTAGCTACCCACTCAACAGTATGGTTCCCCTCCTCAATTTCAGAAGGTACCTGATTGAGACTAGTTAGTTTTAGGTGATAGAAGTGACTTTTTGTCCGCTGATTCTTGTTTTTCGTGTGACGATAGGCGAGACAAGTTTGTATATCAACTGGTCCAGCTACTACTTCATAGTCTGTGAAGCCAGTTTCTTCTAAAAGCTCGCGTTGTATAGCCAGCTCATGCGCCTCCCCTTCTGTGCCTCCACCGACAAAATGTATGTGGTCATCGCCAGTCGTATCCTTTTCACGCTGCATTAAGAATGTGCCGTCAGTTGGATGTTCAACAAACAAATCTACAACGTCACCACGCTCTAGCGTCTCAACCTCTGGTTTGATAGCTAGATCAAAATGTCGTGCAATAACTTGTTTGATTGGCAGGTCAAATGTGCGGGCAAATTCGTTGTCTCGTTCATCATGGGCTGGCACAGCCATAATAGCGCCGGTGCCGTAGTTGCTGAGTACGTAGTCAGCTACGTAGACCGGTATCGCTTCCCCATTGGCTGGATTGGTGGCGGTGACACCTTCCAGTTTCACTCCCGTCTTCTCTTTGGTGGCGTCGAGGCGGTCTTGCTCGGCGGTTTGGGCTGCTTTGGTGGCGTAGGCCGCTACTTCACTGTAATTTTTAATCTGCGCCTCATTTTGCTTCACGAGTGGGTGTTCTGGAGCCAGAACAAGATACGTCGCACCATAGAGTGTGTCGGGGCGGGTGGTGAAGACTGTGACAATGTCATCTGTAGAGAGTTTAAAGTCTATTTCAGCTCCTTTAGAGCGACCAATCCACTGTCGCTGTGCTTCTTTGATATGTTCTGGCCAATCAAGCGTATCTAAATCATCTACTAATCTATCAGCATAGTCAGTAATTTTTAGCATCCACTGCGGCATTTCACGCTTCTCTACCCCACTACCACAGCGTTCGCAGCTGTTGTCAGCCAGTACCTGTTCGTTGGCAATAACAGTATTACAACCAGGACACCAATTGACAGTGCCTTTGCCACGATAGGCAATTCCTTCTTCGAAAAATTTTGTAAACATCCATTGCGTCCATTCGTAATATTCTGGGTCGGTACTGTTGGCTGATTTATCCCAGCTAAACATATTGCCCATGCGGTCGAGTTGCTCGCGCATAAATGCCATGTTGTCATAGGTCCAATCCTTAGGGTTGAGACCACGCTTGATGGCGGCGTTTTCGGCCGGAAGGCCAAAGGCGTCAAATCCCATCGGGAACAGTACTTGTGTGCCGGTCATGCGTTTGTAGCGAGCATATATATCAGGCACTGCAAATGCATACCAATGACCAATATGGAGGTTGCCAGATGGGTAGGGCCATTCGACCAGGAGATATTCTTTGGGTTGATCAGGTTCACGCTCCCCTACTTCATAGAGTTTGTCCGCTCGCCAGATTGCTTGCCATTTCTTCTCAATTTCTCCAGAGTCGAACTTTTTATGCATACCGTAGGATACTACTAATAATATAGTACCAGTATGCCATTAACCGAACGATATGTAAAAATCAGTACTGAGTACTGATTTTTACATCTATTTAACTACTCGTTCAAAACAATAGCGCCCAGCCATATAGTCCCAGTTTTCTGCCTGTTGCATACGATTTGTGGAGTCACGGAACGGTCGTATATTAGCATCGGTTGCCATGGAATCATGTGCAAAAGTAGCGCACAGTTTAAAGCCGGTTTCAGTAACCTCGTATGAATACCCATCTCGATTGTCGGGAGCAGCTGGAATAAAAGCTGTATCAGAGTAGATAGTATCTAGCGTGGCTGGCGAAGTAGTACTGGTTTCTAGATAGCTTTCAATTTCCCACTGAATATTTCGTAAATCGTTAATCTGCTGCTCATCCAGCCTGAGTTCACGAACTTCGGCTGGGCTGGCAATGTTCGTGATACCTAGTGCAATTGCAGTAACGACAAACATGGACGCTCCAACTCCATACCACTTAGACTTTGATTCATGCGTAAGCCAGTAATCACGAACGTCTTGAATGTAGTAGTAGAAAGCTCCAGCCATAAGTATTAAGACTGCTCCAGCCTTAAGAATAAAGCGGGCTGTCATATCACCGTTTAAGAAGGTGTAGATAGTGGTAACTAACGTAACCAGCAATACTAATCCTGCCACTAAAAGTGAAATATATATGAGCCAGCGAGTGGCAGACTGCTGTTCCATCTGCCGCTGTCTTCGATACTGATTAGCAAAGCGAGTTAATATTAGAAAGGTAGGAAAAAAGACCACTAACATGGCGATGCCCATTCTGACATTACTGCTGGCGCCTTCGATCTCCCAAAAGCTTTCTGTTGACATCGGAAAAAGTAGATTGATTAAACCAAATACTAACGTGAGTAAAAATGATAGTGATGCATATAAGGCAATTAGTGCGCCAATTTGCAGTATGGTGTTTCTTGGTGTGTTGTTCATGTAGTAATTATAGTATAAAAACACCACAATACACAGCTAAACCTGAGGACTGATGTGATGTTAGTGTTCAACAAAGTGATTACATATAGCTTGGCCAATATAACGTACTGTAATCTCTGTCCAAGGTTATGCAACTGTACTGACTCGAGCTAGCGATTTTCTCCCGTCCATAATTCTGTCCACCAATCGGACGGGTTCTTTTCGTAGAGGACTGCACCCAGGGCCCTAGCTTCCGGTGTCGCCAGTCGATCAAGCGGTCGAGAGTCGGCGTCGGCTCGTTTACCATCCAGCCATATTCTCGCCTCTTTGCTCCCTTGCCATTCATACTCTCGCAGTAGCAAAATTTGATCAATAATATCAGCATCTTTAGCTAATTTAGCTTCCAGTGATTGTCGCTCTTCGTATTCAGTGGTTATGTCAAATAATTCAGTGAATGGTAGCGTACCGAGTTGGTCTTTAGCAATTTCGTCGTCGTAAATCTTAACGTAGCGTTTATGAACCCAGTTGTGATCGTTGCTACGAATCTCACCTAAGTCATGCAATAGGCACATCATGACCGTTTTGTATGGATCTGCTCCAGCTAGCTTAGCTAAATGCCAGCCAATTATTGTTACGCGGTATGAGTGCGAAGCGATCGTGTCTGACGAATCCTCTACGAGTAGGGTTTGACGATGCATGCGCTGTAGACGGCGCATGGTACCGACTTCAAATAAAAAATCTGCGAGGCGCTGGTTTGCATTATTCATATCAATTACTGTATCATAGATACATTATGAAACCAGACGACATCCAAAAATCACCTAAGGTGTTTTGTGAAAGTATAAATCTAGCCTATACACCAGAATATTTTGTCATGGGTTTGGCCACTGGTAGTCAAGCCACCTTGTATGCAATGACGCCTCAGCACGCCAAGCGTCTGCGTCAGTACCTAGAGCATCAATTAAGTGAGTATGAAGCAGAGCATGGTGAAATTACCGCTGAGTGGAAGCCAAATATCATCAGTCCGGTGCAGCGAGCCAATCCACCTCGTGAAGGTAGCTAAAGGACATATAGGGCATA
>Ga0136601_1000297_pt1 | contig 22950 bp, 25 predicted proteins | sample AntRauMFilla2699_FD_181020 | JGI IMG/M metagenome (GOLD analysis project Ga0136601, IMG submission 181020) | Saline lake microbial communities from Rauer Islands, Antarctica - Metagenome Filla 2 #699 | ecosystem: Environmental > Aquatic > Non-marine Saline and Alkaline > Saline | place...
ATGGAAAGATTACTTTTATGGTGAGAGAGCTTACATTATCCTCAGCCTTGTCGCCAAGACACTGCTTGCCTGGCAGGTATTCGCCGGAACACTGCAGCCCTAACTCGTGAAACGGTTAGCTGACTACTCTCAACACTTCTTGCGCAGCCCAGCGTTAATCAAGTCGCTAATTGGCCATACCAACATCCGCAAGAACGATACCGTCTATGACATTGGTGCTGGCAGCGGGACAATCTCGGCTGTACTGGCCACCAAAGTAAAGAAGGTGGTGGCGATCGAACTTGAGCCACGGATTTTGGAGACGCTGCGCCAGAACATGGCCCAGTACGATAACGTGACGGTACTGCAAAAAGACTTTTTGAGCCTGCCACTGCCGACCGAGCCGTACAAGATTTTCGCTAACATTCCGTTTCATATTAGCTCGCAGATTTTGCACAAGCTGACCGATACGCCACATTCGTTGAAGGCGGCCTATTTGATTGTCCAAAAGCAGTTTGCGCGTAAGTTGCTGATCGACAGCGATTATTTTACTGGGCAATTGGGCGCTATGATTGCGCCGTGGTATGTGGCCCGGATTCGCAAGCCACTGCGCCGGACAGATTATTGGCCGCATCCGAATGTCGACACGGTATTACTGGAGATTATGCCCCGGCCCGAGCCGCTACTGCCACTAAAGCAGGTCGGGATCGGTGAGGGCGTCAAGCCATCGATGGTGCGAACCGAGCAATGGGTCGGCATGATGCTTGCGCTTGATGGCGGTCGAAAATAGGCGCATAATAGGAATATTATGAGTGAACGAATTTTCAAGATCTACTCACTGCCAAACCATCCGGTTGGAGCAGCGGACTATGTACCTCCAGAGACAACTAATGAATTAGAGGCGGAATGGCGTCGCAGTGTGCGCGGCAAGAACGTCGTTATTATGGAAGAGCAAGCGATGGGTGCAGATGTTGCTCGTCGCACCCTCGACTTTTTAAAGAATACTGACGCAGAAGAAGCATGGGCTCGATTGGTTGGGGGCGCGATGCTGATGTCGGCAAACTACCAAATGAATCGTTCGGGCGACAACATAATGTATCGCAACATTGCGCTTCCACCCATTGCAAGTGCTGATCACCCCACTATGACTTCTGATGAATATGACGATATGGTGGATGCCGAGTTGGTACGAGTAAAGTACAACTCATCTGAGTTGTCGTATGCACTTGCAGCCGACACATTTACCAAGCGACAAGTTATGGGCCTTGGTCGTTCGATGGGTGAGCTAGGTGTTGCGCTAGCAAATTACCCGCTTTATATCGACGAGACGATACTAGCAAATCAAAAACCTGCGATAATCCAGGCCGAAGCGCGTCGGGCTGCCAGCGCAGCACACGACGAAACAATTCAATTGGCCCGAGAAATTGGCGTCACGCCATCGGTTGCTCAGTTCGCCCGGACAGAGAGCCCGCTTGGCGCTCATGTTGTTGCCAGTCGTAAGTATCCCACAAAGCTTATCCGATCCTTCAAGGACGCTCAGGGGGCGGTTGAGGATGAGAATCGGATGGTCGTTTAGCTGACTTCTCTTTAATGGGAAGTTTGATGATAAATTCCGTCAGGTCTGTTCTAGATGCTAGCTGAATTGTTCCTGAAAAATGATCTTCGATAATCTTTTTAGCTATATACAGACCAATACCGTGGCCGGTTGCTTTGCTGGTACTAAAAGGGGTAAAAATATGTTTTCTTTTTGACGAGGGTATACCCATGCCCTTGTTTCTAAACGAGATCAACATCGAAGAACCACTGATATTACTCGAGACAACAACACTGCGCCGAGCTCTGCTTTTTTCGACTGATGCCTGAACGGCGTTTGTGAGAAGAATATTGATAATATGGGCAAAACGATCTGGATCGCCATATAGCAATGAGTGCCGAAGCTTTTTGTTGATGTTATGTACGATGCGCCCCCTCTCTTTTGCGTAATGTTCTTTGATTTCATATATTTTATCTTCGATGACAGAATGAGGATGGAATAATGATGAAGTACCCGCACTGATGCGTCGATTACTCGTTTTGATTAGCTCCTCTATTTTTACGATTGCTTGTCTTGGGTGGAAGAGTTTTGTATCGTCGTAAGCCTGGTCCTTTATTGCTAGGGAAAGTGCTGCAACTTGATTTGAAAGATCGTGAAGCACTATGGTTGTATATTGTCCCAGTTCGGCGAATTCATACAATCGATATTGCTCTTCGAGTTGAGCTGAGCGTAGTCTTTCTTTTTCAATACTAAGTTTTGACTCGACGTTTTCTTTCTCTTGCTTTAATTCATTCTGCGCTTTTTGCAAAGCTTGAAATGAGCGCTGAAGTTGTGCCCCGGAGACCCATCCGATAATTGCAAAAATTCCAAAGACAACCGAGTAGACGGCAACATCTGCAAATGTTGATGTGTCGGAAAGAGCGGTGGTGTCTGGTGTGGATAACTCGCTAGTAACGGCAATCTGGATTAATGCAAGAGACATGATGACGAGCGCAGTTGATGGAAGAATGTACTTTGGCCCGAACATGACGCTTGAAAGCAATATTACGAAGCAGAGCAGGAGGATTGCCACTGGAGCATTAATCCCCCAGCTCCATGCCGTAGCTAAGGCAACACTCAGGTACATGGCCAATATCATCATGCCGGTACTTTTATACATCTTATGGCGAAGAAAGCCGAAAGTGGCGCCAACATACAGGAGCACAAGCGCACCTGCGATAAGTCTAGGCAACACGTGGCCGTTCCCTACAAGAAAGTAGCTTATTGCAAGTAGCGAGCAAAATATAATTGTTACAACGAGCGTACTGTATAGAATGAATTTTATGGCATAAGGTCGGCCCAGCATTTTGGGCTACGCTACTTTGTACCCAAGACCATAGGCTGTTTTAATATACTTTTCCTGGAATGGAGCATCAATCTTGTCCCGTAAGTGTTTAATATGAACGTCTACCGTGCTAAGCCAGCTGTTTGAGCCTACCTCCCAGACATGGTCGATAATCATTCTCCTAGTAAGAATGCGACCACTATTTTTTGTTAGGTATGTGAGTATCTGGAACTCTTTTCTGCGCAGAATAATCTCGACCCCCTCTCTGTGCACTCTGTGCTGGTCCTGGTCTATTGTCAGATCTTTATATGTTATTTTTGGTGATGAGAGGGGCATCTTGCCGCGGCGCCTAAGCGCTTTGATACGTGCAATAAGTTCTTGTGCATCGAACGGTTTTGACATAAAGTCATCGGCGCCATTATTGAGCAGCTCAACCCTTCGTTTCACCGCGCTTGACCCGGTGAGTACCAGAATTGGAGTATCAATTTTATCTTTGCGAATTTTTTTGCAAATCTCTAGCCCAGAGAGATCGGGGAGGCTGAGATCAAGCAGGACGACATCATAGGTGATTCTGTCGAGAGCGCTTAGTGCTTCCTCTCCGTGGGTGTAGTGGTCAAGCACAAGCTCACCTTTTAGTTTATGGATAATTCGCTCAGCTAGTCTTTCGTTGTCTTCTATAAGGAGTATTTTCATATGATTTTATTTCCTTAGATTAGTCTAACTCAAGATTATTAAATAAGTATAAAATTATTCGGGATGTCTCGATGGTATTATATACCCATGCCCCCCGAACTCCTCATTCGCCTTATCGCCGACATCTCTGTCTATCCGATTGTCTTGATTGCGGCATACGTATTGTTGTTCAAAATTCCCAAAGGCACCCGCTTTGAGGCCTATAGCCGCATCTTAATGGCTGGCTTGACGGCGTATATGTTGGCCAAGTTTATCGGCACTCTCTACCAGCCGGCCGAATTGCGACCATTTGAATTACTGGGCGTTGAGCCAGGGGCGGCGTTCCTAGATAATCCGGGCTTTCCGTCCGATCATATACTGTTTGTGACGGCGATTACGGCAGCCGTATGGTTCGAGACTCGGATGAAAAAGACGACACTGCTACTGATCGGATTGGTGGCTTTGGTGGGCATTGGGCGCGTCTTGGCGCTGGTTCATACACCGCTGGATGTCATCGGCGGGGTTGTCATCGCCCTTATTGGTGCGCTATGGTATATACAGAAACGAGGCAGACATGGCACGAGTCGTTGAGGACACCTATACCGTTAACCACACCTTACTGGCGTGGGTGCGCCTGATTGGCTTTGGTGCCATTGTTGGTGTGGCCTATTGGGTGGTGACGTTGATCATCGGCCGCTACGTGGTAGAGCCGTGGGCTTGTCGAGACCTCGCCAGTGCCGCCGTCTGCCTGGCGCCTGAAGTACTGGCCGGCAAAATAAGCACCGTCTTGGTGGCAACCGGCGCCATCTTTGGCATGATTCGCCTGCGCGTGGTACGCCCGATTATCGTGGCCGTGGCTTCGGCAGTGCTGCTATGGGAACTTTCGGCGATTTTAAGCGGTCTATTTTGGCTGGAAACGTTAGCTTGGAGCGTGCTGCTGTACGCCATTAGCTATGCGCTGTTTGGCTGGATTGCCCGTGCCTGGAGCGTCCTGGTGGCGATTATCGTTGCCGTCGTGGCTGCGGTCGTGATTCGCATCGCCGTAATGCTATACTAAAAGCATGGATCAAGTCTTGTTAGTTATCTTGTTGATATTAGTGGTGGGCCTGGGGATTGCCTTGTTTGTGATTGTCGCGCGCCTGCGTGATATCAGGTCTAATGGCGGCGTCGAGATGCTGAAATCGGACGTGACGGAACTGAACCGCACCATTATGAGCCTGCAAACCAGCCTGGGCGACAAATTAGAGCGCAATGCCACCAGCATGCAGGGCGCGATGCAAAAGCAATTATCCGAGAGCGCCAAGATTGTTGGGGACGTCACGCAGCGACTGGCGAAGCTGGACGAAACTAACCGCCGGGTGATTGACGTGGCCGACGAACTAAAAACGCTGCAAAACGTCTTGCAAAACCCAAAGCAGCGCGGGGTCTTTGGTGAATATTATCTAGAATCGGTTCTTTCTAACATCTTGCCGACCAAGAACTTCCAGATGCAGTATCGTTTTAACGACGGCTTGATCGCCGATGCGGTCGTCTTTTTGGACAAGGGCCAAATGCTGGCGATTGACAGTAAGTTTAGCTTGGAAAACTACAACCGGATGGTGCAGGCGAAAAACAAGGCCGAGCGCGAAGACTGGCTGAAAAAGGTCCGTAACGACCTAAAGAGCCGTATTGACGAGACCAGTAAGTATATTCGGCCCAGCGAAAAGACGATGGATTTTGCCTTTATGTTCATCCCCAGCGAATCGCTGTACTACGACCTGTTAATCGGCGATGTTGGCACCGGTTCGAGCGCCCGTGACCTGATTGAATATGCTTTCCGTGAAAAAAATGTCATTATTGTCAGTCCGACCAGCTTCATGGCCTACCTTCAGACGGTGCTGCAGGGCCTCCGAAGCCTGCAAATTGAAGAGCAGGCAAAAGATATCCAAATCCAAGTCGGCAAGCTGGGGCGGCATATCTCGGCCTTTGACGCCTTTATGCTAAAACTGGGCAATTCGCTGGGAACAACCGTCAATCACTACAACAATGCACACAAGGAACTGGGCAAGATTGACACCGATGTGGTAAAGATCGCCGGCAACAACAAGAGTATCGAAGCCTTGATTGTTGATAAACCGCATCAGGACGAATAGTTTAGAAATTTGAAGGGGCCGCTCTTATCGAGCGGCCCCAACCTGGGTAGATGTTCAGCGCGTGTTGGCGAGCGTGTTGGCCGCCGACATCAGCATGCCAATCTCGGCCGGCGTCAACTTGTGAAGGTCGACCAGGCCCTTGCGGAGCCCGGGGGTGGGCTCTACACAATAGTCTTATTATACTACCTTTATCACGTTAAGTCAAAATCACCCCGCTGGTCGTGCGGGGTGTATTTTTGTGTCGGAGGCTGAGTCTTATTTGACTGAGCCGCGGACGACGACATCGTGGATGATAAATCCAACGATACCACCAATGACTGGAGCAATTGCGTAGATAGCAAAAGGCCAGATTGTTTCCCAGCTGTAGGCTTGCAAAGCAACAGCGACTGCTGGGTTAATTGCTGCAGCTGAGACACCGACGTAGCTGACGGCACTAATCGCGACCATAAGGGCGATAAAGATACCAAGACCACCAGTAAAAGCAGCAGCGACACGGTCTTTTTTCTCACGCAAGACATTTGCTATTGCAAAGGCAAGTAGACCAGTACCAAGCAGTTCAGCAAAGAAGACGTACCATTCTTTACCAGCATAAGCGACCGCTTCAGATGCAGCAAACAGGGCAGGAGCAGCTTGGCCGAATAGGGCAGCTTCTTCTCCTACTGGTGCAGCACCTTTGAGGAACGCACTGAGGGTAACGAATGCTAATCCAGCACCAAGTACCTGGACGATGATGTATCCAAGCGCACGGAACCATCCGATGCGACGCGTGACCAACGCACCAATCGTAATGGCTGGGTTAACGTGAGCACCTGAAACTGATCCTACGAGCAGGATGATACCGACAAGTGCAAACAATACGAAGATTGGTTGACCTTGTCCAGCAATCACGACGCTGGCGAGTAGGAATGTACCGATGAACTCAGCTCCGAGTGATCGCCATAGGGCCATCGAACGGACTGATTGTTGTACGTGCGAAACAAGTGATACGGACTTCCTTGTCGTTTTGGTCGCGCTAGATTTTCTAGCGGGAGCCTTCTTTTTGGTAGTTGTTCTGGCATTAGTAGCCATATGTTTCCCTCCTTTAGATAAACATTGGCTTTATTGTAGCATAAGTGCGACCGTGCGTGCAGAGGGAGGAGATGGTACACTATACGGTATGGCATTATACCAAAAACAGAACGAAAGCCGCACCGATCTGCAACAACGTGTCGCGGCCGAACTACAAGAGAAAGCTCGTCAAAAAGCTGCTGAAAGCGATCGACCAGACGGAGTCGACGATTCGCAGTTTGTAAAGAACACTAAATCGACCGGTGGGCTCGCAGGGGTATGGATAGGCATTATTGTCTTTGCTGCCGTTGGTGCGGTCTGGCTCGTAATAGCGACAGCGGGGTAATGCGCTTAGCGTCTCTTACGTTTTAGCGTATAATAACGACTAGTTATGCCGACTGATGATATTACTGCCACAAGGCAAACATTATTGGACCGTGTGGAGAGTAGCGATACGCCACGCGATGTCCTTCGTGCACCCGAACTAAAGACGCTATTTGGTACAATCGGTTCATTGCCGGCTGAAGAGCGCAGTGCTTTTGGGAGATCTTTTAATGAACTGAAGGTTGTGCTCGAGACGGCCGTACAGACTCGTGAAGCAGTGCTGGATAGTGCTAGCATCGAGTCAATTGACGTGACCGCGCCGTGGGGCCTGAACAGTACTCGCCCTGCGTTGCTGCCAACCACACAGGGAACGCAGCACCCATTGACAAAAGAACTTGATGAAGTAATTGATATCTTCACAAGAATGGGGTTTGCGGCAGTTGAATCGCGTCAGATTGATGACGATTTTCATATGTTCGAATCCTTGAACTTTCCCGAAAATCACCCGGCTCGCGATGGTTTCGACACCTTTCATACTGAAGAAGGGTTCATCCCCCCGGCACACACCAGCACAATGCAGTACCGTATTTTGCAAGACGGAAAAGAAACGCTCGCAAATGGTGGTCAAATTGCCGCAATTAGTTATGGGCGAGTCTTCCGAAACGAAGATGTTGACGCAACGCACGAGCACACTTTTTACCAAGTTGAAGGTGTCTTTGTCAGTAAAGAGGCGACACTTGGCGATATGCTAGGAACACTGCGCAGCTTTTTTGAAGTGTATTATGGTCAAAGTTTAAAAATCAAAACCCAGCCGGCTTATTTCCCGTTTGTTGAGCCTGGGCTGGAGTTTGCAATTGAAAAACCAGCTGCGCTTGGCGGCAAGCCAGGTGAATGGCTAGAGATGTTGGGCTGCGGAATGATTCATCCAAATGTGTTAAAAACTGCCGGGATAGATCCATCCAAGTACCGAGGCTTCGCCTGGGGCGGTGGCATCGAGCGTTTGGTAATGCTGAAATATGGGATTGAAGATCTGCGTCATTTTGAGGCTGCAAAACTTAACTTCCTGAGGAAATTCGCATGATAATTTCTGTAAACTGGCTAAAGCAATTTACCGCAATCGATATGCCTATCGATCAGCTCACTGAACGCATCGGTGCTCGTTTGGTAGAGATTGAGGCTGTCGAAGATCTTGGCGAGAAGTATAAAGATGTCTTAGTCGTGAAAGTGGTCGAATGTCGTGCAATTGAAAATACAGACCATCTAAACCTGACTAAAATTGATGATGGTGGTGTTGCAAAAGACGTTGAGCGTGACGAAAAAGGCTTTGTTCAGGTTGTCTGCGGCGCCTCAAATATCCACGAAGGTATGCTGGCGGCTTGGCTTCCTCCGGCTAGCACAGTTCCTGAAACTGTGGGCACGACCGAGCCATTTGTCTTGGCTGCCAAAGAGCTTCGCGGCTATATGAGCAACGGTATGCTAGCGAGCGCCAAAGAGCTGGATTTACATGATGACCACTCTGGCATTATTGAAGTTGATAAAAAGGCCAGCCCTGGGGCAAGCTTCGCTGAACTATACGAACTAAATGATTACTTATTGGATATCGAGAATAAGTCGCTGACTCACCGACCTGATGCATTTGGCATCGTTGGGTTTGCTCGTGAAGTTGCCGGTATCCATGGCACTCAGTTTCAGACACCAGCTTGGTTGAAGGATCTAACGCCAGCCGTATCCGGTGACGGCGAAGCGCCGAAGGTTGTGATTGATGATCCTGCTTTGTCCGAGCGTTTCGCAGCTGTAGTGCTGACAGGTGTTAATGAATCAGCTCAGTCTCCACTTGAAATGCAGACGTACTTGTCTCGTAGTGGTGTGCGACCAATCAATGCAATTGTTGACGTCACAAATTACCTGATGCTATTAACGGGTCAGCCGCTTCATGCCTATGACTATGATAAGTTTTTGAAAGTCTCTGGCGGTGTTAACGAAGTGCACGTCCGGGCAGCTCGGAAGGGCGAAACACTGACGCTATTGGACGGTCGAATTATCAAAATGGACAGCGAAGACATGGTGATTGCAGCTGGTGAGACGGCTGTCGGCCTGGCAGGAGCAATGGGTGGAGCTGACACCGAAGTAGACAGTTCAACCAAGCGAATTTTATTAGAAGCAGCCACCTTCGATTTGTACACACTGCGGGCAATTCAAATGCGCCACGGTGTCTTTACCGAGGCGATCACCCGGCTGACAAAAGGTGTTCCAGCGGCCTTGAGCGCTCCGGTACTTGCAGAGGCGTCACGCTTGTTGGCCGCGCATGCCGGAGCAGAAGTAGCCAGCTCGATTGTTGACGATTACCCTGGGAAGAAAGATGGCGGGACGGTCTCTATTTCTGCTGAACAAGTGAATCAAACATTGGGGACTAATTATTCAGCCGAGGAAATTATTGCAGTGCTTGGCGCTGTCGAGCTGGAAGTAAAGCAGGTAGATGATCAGCTGCAGGTGGTAGTGCCTTACTGGCGCCACGATATTTCGATTCCAGAGGATGTGTTTGAGGAAGTGGGGCGTTTGTTTGGCTTTGATTCTGTCGCACCGACACTTGCGCGGCGTGACTTTACGGCGGTTCGCTCGAGTGATTTTGATATGGTTCGCCGTCGCTTACGGCAAGCGCTGGTTCGAGCTGGTGCGAACGAAGTGTTGACGTATAGCTTTGTGCATGGTGACATGATGCGAAAAGTTGGACAAAACCCGGAAGAAGCTTACCGATTGGTGAATAGTATTAGCCCAGAGTTGCAGTACTATCGTCAAAGTATTACCCCGAGCTTGCTTTCGTCGGTTCACGCAAATATCAAGCAAGGCTTTGATCACTTTGCATTGTTCGAACTCAATAAATTCCACACCAAACGGCATGAGCTGACCGATGAAAAAGTACCACGTGAGCTTGATAGTTTGGCGTTTGTGTTGGCACGTGGCGGTGCAGCAAAGGGTGCAATGTTTTATGAGGCCAAACAGTACTTGGAGTATATTGGTTGGTCATTTGGTTTAACTTTTGTTTACGAGCCGCTTGATACCGATAGCGATTATCCGGTGACACAACCTTTCGAGGCCAAGCGCAGTGCTCGGGTCTGGAATGCCGATAAGTCGGTTGCGGTTGGAGTGATTGGCGAGTACAAGCGTGGAGTCCAGAAGGCATTTAAGTTGCCGGAACATACGGCTGGGTTCGAAATAGCTCCGGTCTCGATTGCGAAATTGTCAGCCGCAAAGGGTTCGACATACCAGCCGCTCAGCCGCTATCCTGGTGTTGAGCGAGATGTCAGTTTTAAAGTTGCTGATGATGTTTTGTATCAAAGCATTCACGATACTGCACAAAAAGCAGCTAACAAGTTGAGCGTTGAAACGACTATCCAGCCGCTCGATCTGTATCAGCCGGAAGACAAGCAAACAAAAAACATCACTCTTCGACTTGGTTTTGTGTCCCTAAAAAAGACACTGACTGGCGATGAGGTGTCACAATTTATGGATATAATTACAAAAGCCGTTATGGCAGAAACTCACGGAAAGGTGGTTTAATATGGCCGCATCACGCGCGCAACAAATTGGTATTTGGGTAATCGCAATCACCCTAACGGTCGGAACAATCGGATCATTTGCGGCAATTGTTTTACAAAATGAGAATCAGGCAACCGATCAATTACGACAACAAGAAGATTACGAACAGCAGTTGGCAGAATTTGAGCAACAACAGCGTGAAGCAGCTCAGGCAAATGCCGACAACTCGATTGCACTTGAAGGCTATGCACCAGCTTCGTTCGATGAAAATGTTTCTGAATTAAAGGTTGATGTTTTGGAGGCCGGAAATGGCGCCACTGTTGAGGTCAGCGACACGATTAGTGCTAGTTACTTCGGCTGGCTAAGCGACGGGACCATCTTTGACAGCTCGAATAAAAAAGATGCCGATAACGCACCCGTCTCGTTTCCGTTAAATGGAGTAATTGCCGGGTGGACACAGGGGCTGAGTGGGCAAAAGGTTGGAAGCACCGTCAAGCTAACTATCCCAGCCGAATTGGCATACGGACCTCAGAGTTCGGGTATTATTCCCGAGAATGCACCTCTGCAATTTATCGTGGTGATAACAGCAATTGAAGAACAACCAGCAGCATAAGCATGCTATACTAAATATAGTAAAATAGGAAAAATATGAGTGATACTGTACGCGAAGTAATTATGATAGGAGCGGGGCCAAGTGCACTAACCGCCGCAATTTATACAACCCGTGAAGATATTGACACGGTGCTGTACGAAAAAGCCGCCATTGGTGGATTGGCCGCGGTGACGGACATTGTCGATAACTATCCGGGTTTTCCAGAGGGTGTCGAGGGTCTGAAGCTGGCTGGTGAGCTAGAAAAGCAGGCCGAACGGTTTGGCGCTAATATTGAATATGGTGAAGTCAGTGAAATTCGTAACGAAGGTGATGTCAAGGTGGTTGTTGTTGACGGAGCAGACGTCAGGGCGAAGACAGTCCTGATCGCAACTGGTAGCGACTGGAAAAAGATTGGTGTCCCCGGAGAGGCTGAATCGTACGGTCGTGGAGTGCATTACTGTGCAACCTGTGATGGTGCGTTTTATCGAGATAAAAAACTTGTCGTTATTGGAGGCGGAAACTCTGCCTTTCAGGAAGCGATTTTTTTGACAAGGTATGCAACTCACATTGACCTACTGGTTCGAAGTGAAATTAAGGCGAGTGATATTTTGCAGCAAGACATGCAAAAGCATGTTGATGCAGGCAAAGTAACCATCCATCTTAATACTTCCACTGATGAAATTGTCACGACCGAGGGGCGCGTCAGTGCCGTCAAGGCAACCAAAGACGGTAAACAGTTCGCACTAACGACAGACGGTGTTTTTGTTTTTGTTGGATTGAAGCCAAATACCGAGTTTCTAAAGGGTTCTGACATTGAGCTTGATGAAGTCGGCTTGATCAAGACAGATGCACACCTGCAGACGTCGATGGAGGGGGTGTTTGCCAGCGGCGATGTTCGAAGTGGCGCAACGATGCAGATTGCCAGTGCGGTGGGCGAAGGCGCGGTAGCTGCCCTGTCAATTCGCGAGTATCTTGAAGAACACGCTCGACAAACTACCTAACTTGTTCGTCTAGGAAAGTTTCCAGCTGTTGGATAATGGCTGGATCTTTTGTTTCTAAGGCAATTTCACGGGTGCCAAACAAGACACCGGCGTAGGCAAAATTGTGCGAACCAGTAATGGCTGTCTTTGTGCCGTCGGGCATCGTGAAAATCATGCATTTAGCGTGTAGGTAGGTCGAGCCTTCGTAGCGCGTCGAAAGTCCTGTCAGAAGCATGCTGAGTTTGATCAGCAGTCGATTAAAGAGCGTTGCTTGTGCCGGACGGTTGAAGTACAGGCTGTGTGAGGTCGACTGGACGCTGCGGGCTAGTTTGCCTGTTGGACAGTATTGAGACACGAATGTGACGTGCTGGGCTGTCCGTGTGAGCTCACAGACACGACGGTAGATAATTGAGTGGGCCATGATGCCGCCATCAAATAATACAGTGTGATTATCAAGGGGGAAGCCGACACTCGAATAGTTAGTTGCTGTTCGCTCTGCCCGCAATATCTTGGCCTGTTCTTTCGCAAGACGTTCGGCAAGTCGTGAGTCGTCAACTCTAAACATATAGTCAATGTGCTGTGTGCCTTGCTGATACAGATTGACCCCACCAAAGACAAAGCTGACGTCGTCGACCACACACCACTTGCTGTGTGTTCGGCCGTTAAATATGGTGACGCGGCCATGCCCAAGCCAGTGGAATGAGACCCCGGCTGACTTTAGCTTTTTGGCCATTGACGTCGCTGAGCGGCCACCCTTGCTGTAGTAACGAAGTGGCAAAAAACTGCCCGTTACTTCGCCATAGGTAAAGATGTCGGCGGCAACAGTGACCGTAACACCTCGCTTGGCGGCATCTTGTAACGCGATAATGAAATCATGAGTGGCGTCATGGTCGGCAATCACCATCGCAATCACGTGTACCCTGTTAGTTGCCTGTTGAATAGCCCTGGTTGCTTGGGTGACATATTCGGTAGCGCTTAGGAGTTGCATAGACATCTTTAGTGATTATATCGTTGTTTGATAAAAACTGGTAAAATAACAGAGAAGAAAAAGGAGAATATAATATGACGACATACAGCGATGTTTCTACGGGCAGCCCTGACAAGGGTGTGGTGAACGTAATTATTGAAATTCGAAAGAATGAACGAAACAAATACGAGTTTGATAAAGATACAGGGCGATTGTTTCTTGACCGCGTCAACGGGACCACACTGGGGTATCCGTCCGACTATGGCTACATTCCGGGAACACTGTGTGAAGATGGTGACCCACTGGATGCGTTGTTGATAATTGATGAATCGGTTCCACATGGGACTGTTGTCCCGTCCCGTCCGATCGGAGTTCTTTACTTTGAAGACGACGGCGAGATGGACGAAAAGTTAATTGTTGTACCGGCTGATGATATCAGCAAGGATCACATCACCGAACTCGACGACCTTGGCCCTAACTTCAAAAAAGTCATCGAACACTTCTACTCTCACTATAAAGATTGGAAGAAAAACTGGACTGGTGTTGATGGCACATTGCACGGTTGGGGTGATGCCACCGCTGCAATGAAAGTCGTTCACCAATCAATTGAGCGGAACAGCTAGCGGTTTGATGCCGACACGCGACGAAGTCATCGCCACTCAGCGAGTTGTGATCGAAACATTTCGCTCATTTCGAGGCTCATTGATGGAGGTCTTTGGCACGATTGCATTTACACGCAAAGCCGATCACAGTCAACTGACAAAATGGGATGTCAAAATAGAGAACGAGTTACGCCACAAACTTAATGATGAAATTCCGGCGTGGGGGTTTAGGGGGGAAGAGACGGGGGCACATGGCAGTGAAGACACCTACTGGTTAGTTGATCCTATCGATAGCACGTCAAGTTTTATTCGGGGACTGCCCTTTGCTACCAACATGGCGGCACTGGTGTATAACGGAGAAACGATTGCGGCAGTGATTTACGATTTTGTACAAGACCGCCTGTATACTGCTCTGAAAGGTGAAGGTGCATTTCGCGACAGCCAGCCTATCTTTGTGAACAAGCAACGAGAAAAGGGGAACTATTTGGCCTATGCATTTGCCCGTAGGACGTATGGTGCAGTAGCCGAGGCGGGGCGAGAGCTGGGTGCGTCGGTGTATTTGCCAATTGGTGCTGCTGGCAATGCCTATTTGTCGCTGGCAGAAGGAAAGATTGACGCAGTGTGCGCAGTGGGGCTAGCTTCAGCCCGGCCTTACGATCACGCGCCTGGTATGCTAATTGCAGAAGAGGCTGGCGCCAGGGTCTTTTCCCTGGATGGGAAAGAGGGTGTGGTGCGGAACGAATTTATTATTGGCTCTCCCCGTTTGATTGATGAAATCGAGCGGAGCGGACTGTTTTAGGCCTCAGTCGGTCATCATGGCGACGATAGCGTGGTCACCGTCTTCAGCTCGATTGCCTTTTAGGAATTCACTGTATGAGTAGTAGCTTTTGTCGGTAGTGGTGTCGGCGCTATTGTCGATGATGTTTGTTTGCATAATACCTGCTTCAAGTAGTTGCTCTAGGGACGCCTCTTTCATGCCTTTGTTGTCGAGCGCCCAAATTGAATAGTTGCCTTTTCCGGCGGCTGGTGTCAGCCAGACACGTAATTGGCTTGGGTCTGAGTCAAAATTTTTCACAAGAAAGTCTACGGATTTTATGCCACCATATTGTTCGAGGCTATGCCGGCCAAGGTGGCTGAGCATGAGCACCTGATGGTCTGGATCATACAAGACTGTGCCAACGCAGTCAGCAACAGGAAGAAGGAGGGCGTGGCCTTTGTGGCTGGTGACGACAGCGTCAACCCCAAGGCTCGCATCATCGTTCATCCCTAGCCCCTTGTGCTTTGAGTCAAGTATCGCGTAACGACAGTAGGGCGAGGTTTCGGTTCCATATACAAAAGAGAGTCGGGTCGTCTGAGTGGGCTGTATATCAAACTTGGTCAAAAATGACTTTCGATTCTGCAGAACGGAACTATCAAATAAATCGGCACGGTTGTACATGCTGCCATCTTTTACTGATGAAATGTGCACAGCAACTTGTGTCACGACGGCTTCTTTTTTCGAGTTTTTTCGCGAATAATGGCGGCGGCATGGCTAATACCTTCAATCACACCCAGCTGACGTAACTGAGCGCGCAGTTTGTTGCGGGCGTGAGTTGTTTTGACATGATCAACCCAGGCTTTTTTGGGGAGACTGGTCTTGCGGGTCATCACCTCAACGACGTCACCATTCTTGAGCGGCTTATCAAAAGGGTGAATGGCACCATTTACTTTAAAACCATAAGCGTGCTTACCAATATCACTGTGCACCAAGTAGGCGAAGTCTAACGGCAACCCACCCTCGGGGAGGTTATATATATCACCGCGTGGCGAGTGTACGAAGATGCGGTCGCCAAAAAGATCGACGTTTAGCTGACTGCTGCTAATCTCTTCACCGTTCCTGAGGCGTCCGGCAATCTCTTGAAGTTGCGTGATCCACTGCATGTGCGTAGGCAGGACAGTGGTCGATCTCTTTTTGCTATAGCCTTTAGATTCTTTTTGTTCGTGGTAGTGGAAGCTGGCTGCCAGCCCTCGTTCGGCGAATTCGTGCATCTCATGGGTGCGAATTTGAAATTCCACGATTTGTTCGGAAGGTGTTAGCACAGTGGTGTGGAGGCTTTGGTAGCCATTTGGTTTGGGCACAGAAATATAATCTTTAATACGAGCAATCATCGGTTGGTACAACGAGTGAAGGATGCCAAGCACCCGGTAACAGTCTTCATTCGTGCTGACAATAATCCGTAGCGCCATTAAGTCGTATATGTCATCCATATTGCCACTGACCTTATTGAGCTTTTTGTGAAGGCTGTAGATGCTTTTGACGCGCCCGTTAATTTCAAAAGAAATGCCCTGTTCTTTGAGTACCTTGTCGACCGTATCGCGGACACCTCCTAGTTTACGAGTGCTTTTTCCAAGTCGTTTACGGACAGTGTTTTGTAGCTGCTTGTACTCTTTGGGGTCAATGTAGCTAAATGCCAGTTCTTCGATTTGCATTCGAACACGCCCCATTCCCAGTCTATCGGCCATCGGGCCAAACACTTCTAGGCTTTCGCGAGCAATCTTGAGCTGCTTGTCGCGTGGCATGTGCTGGAGGGTTTGAAGGTTGTGCAGTCGGTCAGCTAGTTTTATGATGACAACGCGGACATCTTGGCCGACAGCAATCAGGAGTTTTGAAAGGTTGTCCTTGGTCTGAGGCAAGTATTCGGTGAGGTCTTGCATGCCTGCCCGGGCTTGCGAGACCTTCGTTACGCCGTCAACCAGAAAAGCAACGTCTTTGCCAAAGTGCTTCTCGATATCTTCTAGGGTAGTATCGGTGTCTTCGACCGTATCGTGTAGGATCCCGGCAATAACACTATCGATGTCCATCCCCCAGTCAATCAGGGTGACGGCAACGGCCATTGGGTGAATAATGTAGGGCTCGCCGCTTTTGCGCTTCTGGCCTTGGTGCGCTTTGGAGGCGACATCAATGGCGTGGTCCAGCTCTAGAAGCTGGCTGTTGCGATAGTGAGGCGTGGCGAGGGTAACGAGCCCGTTCTTATTCATAGTCACTTTAGTATACGGGTTGAGTCTATGCTTTGACAACCGAAGGAAACACCTTATACTACATAGTAGTTATGCTTAACAAATTAAAGGAGTGGGGATCGAATGAGTAAAACGAATATCGCAATTAATGGCTTTGGGCGTATTGGACGCAATGCATTTAAGATTGCATTCGATCGTAGCGACGTACAAGTTGTTGCCATCAATGACCTGACTGACACTAAAACACTTGCATACCTCCTGCAACACGACAGCAACTATGGCTTGTATAAAAACAAAGTCGACTTCGATGATACCGGAATTATTATTAACGATCAGCACATAAAAGTATTAGCCGAGAAAGATCCGGCTGAGCTCCCATGGGGAGGCATGGGTGTTGAGGTAGTGATTGAATCAACCGGTCGCTTTACGAATAAAGAGGCGGCTAGTGCACACATCACGGCAGGCGCAAAGCGGGTTGTCTTGAGCGCACCTGGTAAAGGTGAAGGCATCGACACTATCGTGCTTGGCGCCAATGAGGAAGCCGTCGAAGGTGCAACCGAGATTATCAGCAATGCAAGCTGTACAACTAACTCACTCGGCGCAGTTATGGCTATTCTGGAAGCCGAATTTGGTGTCGAGAAGTCACTGCTGACGACTATCCACAGCTATACTGCTTCGCAAGCACTGCAGGATGCTCCCAGTAAGGACTTGCGTGAGGGTCGTAACGCCGCAGAGAACATGGTTCCTACCACGACTGGTGCTGCGATTGCGGTGACAAAGACACTTCCTCAGCTGGAAGGCAAGTTTGACGGTTTGAGTATCCGTGTTCCGACACCTGTTGTATCGATTAGTGACGTGACCGTGTTGCTGGGCCGTAACGCGACTCCCGAAACAATCAATGCCGCTTTCAAAAAAGCCGCTGCAGAACCATATTATAAAGGCATCTTGGGTGTCAGCGAAGAGCCGTTGGTGAGTCGTGATTACATTGGCAACAGTCACTCGGGCGTGGTCGACCTATTGCTGACAAAAGTTGTTGGCGGCAACCTCGCGAAGATTATGGTCTGGTACGACAATGAGTGGGGCTACAGTAACCGGCTTGTCGAACTGGTGGCAGATGTTGCAAAGACCTTGCATAGATAGCCCTATAACGCTTATACTTTAAGTAATGAAGATCTATCTGGGCAGCGATCACAACGGCTTTCACATGAAGGAAAAAATATTCGCATATTTAGCGAAGCACGGCTATGACGTGGAGGATGTCGGCGACAAAGCCCTTGATCCACAGGATGACTTTCCTGAATTTGCGTACGCTGCTGCCTTGAAAGTATTAGGTGAAGAGACTGAAGATGCTCGAGCAATCTTGTTGTGTGGCGGCGGTCAAGGGATGGCAATGGCAGCTAACAGATTTCGAGGAATTCGGGCAAGTGTCGTTTGGGATGCATTTGAGGCAAAGATGACACGAAATGATAACGATTCGAATGTTCTATGCCTACCTTCTCGTATCCTCGAAAATGATGAGGCGGAGTGGCGAGGGATTATTGAGACTTGGCTGGCAACTCCATTCGCTGCCGCTCCTCGTTTTAAACGTCGTAACGATCAGCTGGATGACTTGTAATGTCGGTTATTGCACCTGCCGTTACTGTTGAGACACCAGAAGCTTACAAGGCTACGGTCGAACGTCTGCAAGGATTTGCAACCAGGGTTCATGTTGATATTAGTGATGGCGAGTTTGCACCTAGTTTTTTACTGGGTGAGAACAATCTGTATTGGCCCGAAAACTGGCAGGTTGATGTCCATGCGATGGTCGCTCGACCAAGTGAGCATCTCGATCGTCTTGTCGCCCTAAAACCAAGCATGATAATTTTTCATGCTGAAATTACCGAAGATCGGTCGGATCTGGTTGCAAAGATTAAGCAGGCTGGTATCCGAGTTGGAGTTGCGCTGCTTAAGACAACCGTCCCCTCTACGATTGCCGACGTTCTAAAGATGGTCGACCACGTGATGATTTTTTCTGGAGAGCTGGGACAATACGGCGGCAAAGCTAGCCTGATGCAGATTGAAAAGATTCGTCTGGTGAAAGCGATTAATCCAAATGTTGAGATTGGCTGGGACGGTGGTGTCAATCTAGAGAACGCCTATACGCTGACGCAAGGTGGGGTTGATGTACTGAACGCAGGCGGAGCAATCGCTAACTCGGATAACCCAGCGGGGATGTATGAAGCGCTGACGAAGGAAATCAACAAGAGAGGAATAATATAGGATGCAACTGACTACTGTTCAACTGCAGCAAAAAGCTAACACGATCCGTGAAGATATTATTTCGATGTTGGAGCATGCTGGAAGCGGACACAGCGCCGGGCCGCTTGGGCTAGCTGACATCTTTGCAGCGCTCTATTTCAATATTTTGAATATTAAACCCGAAGAGCCAGAGTGGGCTGATCGTGATATATTCTTCTTGAGTAATGGGCATACTGTTCCTGTGCAGTATGCAGCAATGGCCGAGGCTGGCTTTTTTGACAAGGAAGAGTTGATGACACTCCGCCAGACTGGCAGTCGTCTGCAAGGTCACCCGGAACGTGAACGCTTGCCCGGAATTGAAAGCACAAGTGGCCCACTAGGCAGTGGTCTATCTCAGGCTGCTGGTTATGCTTATTCGCTTCAGTATATCGATGAAGTCAAACATCGCTTTGTGTATGTCGTTATGGGCGACGGTGAGCTGAACGAAGGAAATATCTGGGAAGCGGCAATGTTTGCCGGCAAGAACAAACTTTCGCAGCTGATCGGTATTATTGATCGAAATAATATTCAGATTGATGGCAGTACCGAAGACGTTATGCCGCTAGAAGACTTAAGGGGTAAATGGGAGTCCTTTGGGTGGCACGTCCTAGAGGTGGACGGCCATAATATCGAGAGCATTATTGATGCAGCGAGCCAAGGGCGGGCGGTGACGAATCGGCCGACGGTTATTATCGCCCACACCATTCCAGGAAAGGGTGTTGATTTTATGGAGTACGATTATAAATGGCATGGCATGCCACCGAACAGTGAACAGGCCAAGACAGCGCTCGAAAAGTTGCGGACGCTTGACGGAAAGATCACTCACGAAGGAGCCGGGCTATGACCTATCCACTACACCCTGCATTATTTAGTGACGACGCCGAGCTAGAGCCAACCCGAGCAGGCTTTGGTCGTGGCTTAAAGGCCGCCGGTGAAGCCAGTGAACAGATTGTTGCCCTTTGTGCTGATTTAACTGATAGCACGCAAATAAGCCTATTCAAAGATGCTTTTCCGAAGCGATTTATTGAGATCGGTGTTGCTGAACAAAACCTCGTAACAGTTGCCAGCGGCATGGCTCGTGCTGGCAAGATACCGTTTACCAGCAGCTACGCTGCCTTTAGCCCAGGCCGAAACTGGGAGCAAATACGTACGACAATTGCACTAAACAACCAGCCCGTGAAGATTATTGGGTCACATGCCGGCGTTTATACGGGTAAAGATGGCGCCACGCACCAAATGCTAGAAGATATTGCGTTGATGCGCGTGCTACCGAATATGGTTGTTATTGCTCCGGGTGACAGTGTCGAAGCCGAGAAGGCTACGCGTGCCATCGCTGAGAACGGAAAACCAAGCTACCTTCGCCTTGCGCGTGAGAAGACGCCTGTATTTAGCACCACAGACAGCCCATTTGAAATCGGGAAAGCGTATGTCTTGCGTGAAGGGACATCCGTCAGCTTGATGGGGACAGGAACGATGACATATCGATTGCTAGAGGTCGCAAATATTCTTGCAGAGCATGATATTGATGCGGAAGTTGTACACGTACCGACGATCAAACCGCTTGACCAGGAAACGATTCTCGCGAGTGCTAGGAAGACCGGTCGGGTAGTAACGGCCGAAGAGGCTCAGGTTGCTGGCGGCTTTGGCGGTGCGATTACCGAACTGCTGTCTGACAGACTGCCGATGCCAGTGAAGCGCTTTGGTATGCAAGACCGATTCGGTGAATCAGGTGATCCGGCTGAGCTTTTTGAGCTGTTTGGACTGTCAGCGCAACAGATCGCTGATTCGATTACTGAATGGGCCGAGAAGACGCATCGCTATCACCAGTAAGCACAAGTGGTATACTAAACACAAAGTAAAGGGAGGCACCTACTTATGGGACTGACAATTCAGCAAATCCGCGACAATACGACACGAGCACGTCATTTAATGCAGCGTTCCCGACAACAGCATTTTGCTGTCGGAGCATTTAATATTGATAATCAAGAGACACTGATTGCGGTAGCTCGAGCGGCGCAAAAATTAAATGCTCCTGTTATGGTTGAAGTAAGTGATGGGGAGGTGAAGGCGCTTGGTTTAGAGAACCTTCGGGATATGGTTGACAACTACAAGCAAGAGTATGGCATCGAAATGTACATTAATCTTGACCATAGCCCTACAGTTGAGTCTTGCAAACAAGCGATCGACTCTGGCTATGAATTTATCCACATAGACATCTCGCAGGCAAATCATGATGCATCCGAAGAAGAGATTATTTCTAAAACAAAAGAAGTAGTTGAGTACGCTCGATTTACGGGTGCCTTGGTGGAGAGTGAGCCACATTATTTTGGGGGCAGCAGTAATGTGCATAAAGAAGATATTGATTACGATGCAATTAAGAAGACTTTCTCTACGCCTGAGGGAACGAAATCTTTTGTCGAAGTGACGGGTATCGATACCTATGCCGCTGCCGTTGGCAATCTGCACGGCAAATACCCCGTCCCCAAGGAGCTCGATCTTGAACTATTGCAGAAGGTTAGAGACTCCATTGACTGCCAAATTAGCCTGCATGGCGGTAGTGGCACGCCACTGCACTTTTTCGAAGAAGCGGCTCGTATCGGCGTTAGCAAGATTAACATCAATAGCGATATGCGCTACGTTTTCCGTAAGGGTCTTGAGAAGGTGCTGACTGAAAACCCAGATGAATATGCTGTTGTGAAACTGATGCCGCAAGTCTATGAGGCAGTTCAGGCTGTCGTTGAAGAAAAAATTAATGCTTTTGGCAGTGCGGGTAAAGCAGTAGTCTAATGTCTGTCCCAACAATCATCACTATCGGTAAAGCGACGCAGGATGTCTTTCTGAAGAGTGAGAGTGCCTTTACGCAACACGAACATAAAGGTGTAATGTACGAGCAGCTTCCTGTCGGGCAAAAGCTTGATTTGGATGAAGTAATTTTTGCTGTTGGAGGAAATGTGACAAATGCAGCAGTAACGTTTGCACGTCAGGGTCTACACAGCCGCTACATGTGGCTATTGGGCACGGACGTCGCCAGCGAAGCAATTTTACGAGAGCTCGACCGTGAAGATGTTGATACAAAGTATGTGATACAAAAAGAGGGTATTCGCTCAAGCTACTCGGTTATTCTGATGCTCAAGGGCGGTGAACGAACCATACTTAACTATAAGGGCACTATTTCTGCAAAGGACACTCACGAGCTTGATCTAAGCGTCATTGAGACGGGTGATTGGGTCTATGTATCTTCATTGGGGGATATTGATTTGCTTGAAAAAATCGTCAGCAATGCCGCTAAGCATGGCGTCAAAGTCATGCTGAACCCAGCGGGATCCGAACTAAAAGAAGCACATAAGTTACGCACAATCCTTGAAGACGTCGAAATTCTGGCCGTTAATAAAGAAGAGGCCCAGAAAATTGTTTCAGGCGAAACCCTAGAAGAGCTTGTGCGTCATGCCCTGCACTATTGCCCAGTAGTGATTGTGTCGGATGGTCCAAAAGGCGCGACAGTGTCGGACGGAAAACAAATAATTTGGGCGGGAATGTATGATGACGTTCCTGTTGTTGACCGGACGGGCGGTGGTGATGCGTTCGGCTCTGGCTTTTTGAGCTATTACAGCCAAGGCAAGTCACTCAAAGATGCAATTGTCTTTGCTAGTGCGAACTCTACGTCAGTAGTTACGAAGATTGGCGCCAAAGAGGGGATTCTGTCAAAAGGAACAAAATTACATGAAATGCCGATAGAGGAGAAAGAGTTTTAACATGGCTAAGTTTTTGCGAGATCTACTAGATGCTGAAGAACCGCTTTTTACCACCGCACTTCGTCAGCTAGAGTACACCAGTGGCCGAACGGGTGCTGATACAAAACTGATTGGTGACATTACTCGGATGGCACATGACAATATGCGGCTGATGGGTCTCAATCCAGCCGTCTCTTCGGGAGAAGAGGTCTATTATGGCTTGCAGGCGCGGGTTGAGGATGATATTGCACGTTT
>Ga0136601_1000298_pt1 | contig 22882 bp, 21 predicted proteins | sample AntRauMFilla2699_FD_181020 | JGI IMG/M metagenome (GOLD analysis project Ga0136601, IMG submission 181020) | Saline lake microbial communities from Rauer Islands, Antarctica - Metagenome Filla 2 #699 | ecosystem: Environmental > Aquatic > Non-marine Saline and Alkaline > Saline | place...
CCCTACCTGAGAGACTCCAGTTTCTAGCCCGTTATACCGAAATGAGTATCCAGAATTACTTCCTGAACGATACAAGGATATGCGATATGATCCTTCACGATCCGCGTTATAAACACCTGTAATTTCAGGTGCAGTGTAAGAACTATCATTCGTATTGATATCAGTATCTACTACATATGCACGTAAATCTGTATTTAAAAAAGACTGACGAGCCTCATTAAGTGTAATCTGTGTGTTTCGAAGCTCTGCTGGACGAACACCACTTATTAGCTCACTAAGACGAGCTTGCTGTGATTGCAAACTAGCTTCAGCTTGTGTTAATGAGGCAAGCTGATCATCCGCAGATAGCTGAATTAATACATCTCCTCTACTAACCATATCACCAATTCTAACAGCGACATTTTTAACACTGCCGGTTCCTTCAGATGTTAATGAAGCCTGGAAAAAAGATTCCACAGTTCCGCTAGTGTTGATTCTATTTACTGAACTATTGCCATTCAACTGATGCAGGGAGACTTCTGTTATGGTTGTTGTTGCTTGATCATTACTTACAGTCTCCACACCACCACCTGTTAGTTGAGATATAAAAATAATTGCAAATACAATAATTGCAGTTATGAGACCAAGTGTTTTTTTATTTTTTATTATATTCATCATAATTATTATACGAGCGTTAATGGCGTAAAAATGCCAGCAAAAATGCTGGGAATGTTTCCTGATTAATATGTACATGAGACCAAATTCAGCTCTAATTATAATTTATTTTAGATTATATGTCAACCAGAGTGCTCGTCTGGTCTGTAGCAATGCTGTTAAACAAATAAACTATAACTTTCTAGTCAGGCCTATATTTGGTTGGATAACTTAAAAAGCACAAAACCCTGAGTTTATTTTATAACTCAGGGTTTTGAATTCTAATACTATGATCAATAAATTATGTGGACTGTTAATTTGCACTAAGAGATTATAATTCGTCGATAGCATCCTCAACCAACTCCTCAGCATCTTCAGCATCATCTATGGCATCATCATAGTCTTCGTCTCTGTAGTTGTCCTCTGCATCATCGAGTTTGTCCTTAGCTTCTTCCAGAAGTTCTTCTGCATCATCAACATCCTGACCATCATCATCAGCATCATCTATAGCATCTTCAGCATCATCAATAGCATCTTCAGCATCATCAATAGCGTCCTCAGCTTCTTCCTTTTCATCACTCTCACCAATAGCATCGATCGCATCATCTACGAGTCTTTCTGCCTCCTCAGCTACATCAATCGCCTCAATGTATTCTCCGTTAGAGTAATACTCTTCGGCATCTTCTAGCTCGTCTCGAGCATCGTCAAGGTAATCCTCGGCACGATCTACATCTTCACCGTCATCATCAGCATCATCAATAGCGTCCTCAGCATCTTTAATAGCATCGTCTACTTCATCGATAAGATCGTCGGCTCTCTCTTCGTCCGTTACTCCTCCAACATCCTCGAAGGCATCCTCAGCATTATCATAAGCATCATCTGCGGCATCCCAGGCTTCTTCGTAGTCACCGCGGAAAAAGGCCAATACTGCGTCAAAAAGATCATCGCGTGCATCTGCTAGACTGTCGCGGGCCACCAGCTCCTCTTCGTCCGTTGAATCACTATCATCAATCTCGTCCTCTGCGTCCTCAATGGCATCTATTGCATCAGAGATCATATCCTCAGCCGCATCTTTTGTGGTTGGGTCAAAAGAGTCATCATCCTTATCATCCACATTATCGGAGTCATCATCACCTGCGGCCCGAGCTCGAAGTTGTGCAGCTCGATTCTGAAGCTCTCGCACACGATCTTGAAGAGCACTACTACTTTCGCCATCACCTGTATCGGAACTTCCGCTTGTCAACTCAGCATATTTGGCCTGCGAGAGCGGGCCGAAGTATCCGCTAGCAGGAGTTATATCATTAGCAGCCTGCCAGCGTGCTACTGCATCCTGTGTCAGGCTACCATAGCGATTTGTCTCATTACCTTCTGAGCCCGGACCAGACTCAGTAATAGTGTAACCTTCGTCATTTAAATATCGTTGTAAGCAAAGCACATCCTGTCCCTCTACTACCACGTAAAGATCGCGGTCAAAATTGCAACTATCAGTTGATTGTGCGTGCGCCGGAACAGCTACCGCCATTATGGCTAAAGTAATTACTCCTGTGATGAACCATTGAAACGTTTTCATAATATAAAGATCATTAATACTAAAGCGATGCCTACAGGCATAGGTTGGGTATATAATAACGCGTAATGTTTTTTGCCTCAATGGATGCATGTGTATAAAGACCTTCTTTTCTATGCAGAAAATTATAGTTTTTTAACCCTTTAAATTGTTCAGATAAATCCCAATTTATAGGAATTGATCCAGAGTTCGATTCAAGCATTAATTAGTTCCATGAAATTCGTGGTGACCCCGACGAGATTTGAACTCGTGTTACTAGGATGAGAACCTAGCGTCCTGGACCGGGCTAGACGACGGGGCCGTTAGTTATACAGAGAAACAATTACTTAATCAACAGTAATACTATACGTTTTTTTGTTCTCCTGAGCAAACACTACATCCAGTGGTACATCCACCCTAGTGAAATCACAGCTATTGTTAAAAATAAGTATAGTGGCATATTTAACGATCTGGAGCTATATTATAATAGTTTATCAAAAAATCAACCATTTTGAAAAAAGGATCAGTCAGTGTCTGAGATGCATATCTAACCCCTTTAGGTTCCCTAACCATTAAAAATATAATGAATTCGGGATCATATGCAGGGAAATATCCAAAAAAAGTATGATTAAAAACATCATCGTAGTATCCGCCACCAGGTTGAGCAATCTGAGCAGTACCAGTTTTAGCTGCAATACTGTGTCGTTCACGCGAGTGTGTACCTCCAGCCAAAGCTGTATCAGTCACCTTTACTAACATACGTGATATTTCGTCTGAAGTTTGTTTTTTTAATACACGAGAATCATTACTAGGCACCACATTGCTTGTACCACCTAATTGCCAATCTATAGAACTAACTACATGTGGTTGTATAAGACGACCTCCATTAGCCAATACTGCTAAAGCGCGAATGGTAGCAATGGGAGTTAGGGCAATACCTTGACCAAAAGAAGCGGTTGCATATGCAAGATCTCGATCAACTTCAAGATTTGAAACAGCTCCAGGAATTTCTCCCGGTAGATTTATGTCAGTTTTTTCACCAAGACCAAACTTATAAAAATAATTACGCATTTTTTCGTGCCCTAATTGTAAAGCAATATAACTTGCCCCTGTATTCAATGATTGATTTAAAACTTCCTGCATTTTTACCCGACCTCTTGCTACACCATCATAGTTAAATATTGTCGCATTATTTAAAGTAATACTCCCTTCATCAGTATATTCGGTATCAGGTGACACAACTCCTGCATCAAGTCCAGCTGCCATCGTTAGTGCTTTAATGATAGAACCCATCTCGTAACGACTCTGTACTACTGAATTTGTAAATACTGACACTTTCTCTTCTTCATTGTATCGATTGGGATCAAACGTTGGACTGATTGCCATGGCTTGAATAGCCCCGGTATGTGGATCCATGATTATACCCATCGCCTGAGGAGCGTCCCAATCCTCAACAAGTTCAGTTAATTGAAGTTCAAGATACGACTGAACATCTGGTTCTATAGTTAAAACAAGGCTCCCGTCACGGCTAATTCTATTACCTATCAATGCACTACCGATGCCCGAAAAAACTTGTGAGAAACTAAGTGAAAACCCCTGACTACCTCTGTCTAAAATGTCATCGTACTCTTTTTCAATCCCGTATGTACCAACTCTCTCATCACCTGTGCTTGCAAAACCTGCATACCCAATAACATGAGCTGCTAATGAACCATAGGGATATCGCCGCCATTTCTCTGGATACACACCAACACCACGTATCTTTAATTCCTGTATTGAAATAGCATCTATTAGTGGAATTTTACTTTTGATAACAACGTAAGAATCATCCACATTTACTACATTATTCATAAATTCCTGTTTATCGATTTCTACAACAGTCGATAACATATCATAAACAGACTCAGGATTAGATAATAATTCTGCATTAACAGCCAGTATATAACCTGATTCCTGCAGAGCAGCAACACGACTTGTGCCATCCTTAGCAGTTAAAGATATGGAACCTCTTTCATATAAATTATTATCTGTTTGAACATACTGGGCCTGTGCTGCTTCCTGGTACTTCGAACCATTAACAATCTGAACAAAATACAGCCTAGTCACGAAAAGTAGTGATGCTAAAACCACTAAACCAGATATGATCTTTATTCGCAATGAATTATTGTCCAGAAACATTGAGGCTTACAAACGTACCACGATCGGCACGTGTTACATATGTTGCTGAATCAACTGTAGTAAATCCAAGTGCTAAAGCTTTCTCCATAGTTACTTCACTAATTGAGCTTCCGTAATTAAATTCAGCATCACCAATTCGTGAGTGCAGTGTTGAAATACTATTATCCAACGAATCACGCTCAACTACATGACGAACAGTATCCTGAACAAAATACATGTATAACCCCATAAATATAGTAAAAAATGTCACAAGTACTGCAAGAGCACGTTTTCGATAAATTCGTGAATAAATATACTGAGTCATGATGTGAGTGGAAATTAAATGAGTAAAACCAAACTGTTAAACTTTTTTTATTGCGCGAAGCTTAGCACTTCGTGACCGTGAATTAAAAGATAATTCTTCTTCTGTTGCAGTAATTGGAGAATCAGTTAAATGAGTTGCTTGCCCAGATTCAAATAACTCTTCAAAATAATCCTTAACCATGCGATCCTCTAAGCTGTGAAAGGAAACGATAACAAGTCGTCCGTGATTCTTTAGGGATTTAAAGGCACCCTTCATTCCTTGTTGCAATGCGTTCATTTCGTCATTAACAGCAATTCGAATAGCTTGAAAGGTGCGGGTGGCTGGATGTCGACGACCGTTACGATAGTGAAGTGGTACAGAATTCTTAATGATTCGCACTAAATCACTGGTCGTCTCTATAGGTTTCTTTTTTCGGCCAGAAATAATACCTTGAGCAATTCGTCTAGCAAAATTTTCATTACCATACCCCTCAAAAATACTTAGCAAGCTGTCTTGGCTCCAATCGTTTACAATATCTCGTGCCGTTACATCAGTCTCAACAAGGTCATCAGGATGGGTAAAACTCATTATAAGCGGAGCGTTCTCTTGAAATGAAAAACCTCTGTTCATTTCCAACTGCTCGCTACGAAAGCCTAGATCAAACACTGCAGCATCTAGACCCCTTATCTCACACATCTCAAGAACTGCCAATAACGTGCGGAAATTTGCTACTTGAAGACAAGTTCTACCCTCGTAATCTTTCAACTTTTCTTTAGCATCCCTGACCGCACCAGCGTCTGCATCAATACCTACCAGAGTCCCTTTTGGTCCAATGCTAGTCGTGATACCTAAAGAATATCCAGCACTTCCGACTGTGGCATCAAGAATTGTTTCTCCTGACTTTACATCGAGGTACGTAAGCACTTCTGGTAGTAGGACAGGAACATGCTTAGTCATATCATGCCAACATCACCTAATGTCTGTGCTAGTAGATCGGCATGCGACTCAACCTCTTTTGTGTAAGCCTTCCACTGGTCACTTCCCCACATCTCAATTCGTGAGTGTACTCCAGTAAACACAACCTCCTTATTCAGATCAGCAAAGTCAGACAGAAAATCTGGTACTAGTATCCGACCAGAGGCATCAATCTTAACCTCACGAGCCCCAGACAATAGAAACCGATTAAGACCACGTGAATCAGCGTCACCAAATGAAAGAGCAGCTAACTCATCGGCAATATCCTGCCATGAATTTTCCGGAAACAAGAAAATACAACTATCTAGTCCGCGGGTAAGAACAATCTTCTCATCTAACTCCTCACGAAATACTTGTGGCAAAGATACACGTCGTTTTTTATCCATTGTGTGTGTATATTCGCCGATGAACATATATATTTCTTTCCCACTCTATCCCACTTAGTTATTATTATACACCACTTATACATTCAAGCACCCCACGTTATCCACAGATTGAGGCAATAATATAATTTATGATAATTAAACAAAAAACCGCCTACGTAGGCGGTTTTAGTCAATATCGTACGTTTCTTTAAATAGATTACTTTTTAACCTATCCACATCTGTGGCAGTTACTTAATTCTTTCCACTTTCTGACTCTTTATAATTTGAGTTATCTGAATTAGATGAACTCTTTTTTGACTCATCTTTATTAGTTGGTGGATTTGGAGCTGTATCATCAAGTAAATTATTTTTATTTTCAGACACTGTATTCTTTTCATCATCTCCTTCTATCTCTTCCTCAGATTGTGTTTCATCATATTCCGCCCATGGATCTACGTCATCGTTATCCTTATCTGTATCATCATCACTCTCTATAACAGTAGCAATAAGAAGTAGAATAAGAATAACCAGAACAATAAGTAAGAAGGTTGGAGAAAGTAAAAAGTTAAAAATACTGTTAATACCGTTGTATACGCCAGACGCCATATCATCAAGACTACTTGTTGTGGCTGAAATTACTGCTGTGCCGGTAGCTTTTGATGTGTCGTTCATCTCATTGTCTGCTATATTCACAGGTGCTTCATTGCCTTCCATGGCAGATTCTTCGTTTGTGGAAGTTGCTGTTGTGGTGGCATTTTCCTCATCAGAATTATCAGTTCCAGTCCCAAACAGACGCTGAATAAAGTTGCGGTTATTTTCATCATTAGTTGTGGATGTTGATGATGTCGCAGTACTTTCTACATCAGTAGTGGTGACAGTTGTACTAGGTGTATCTTCATCAACCACAGGATCAGATCCGCCTAATCCAAATAAACGCTGGAAGAAGTTGCGGTCATCCTGGTCGTTAGTGGTTGTACCTTTATCGTCTGAATCATCATTGAAAGAATCTGAATCAGGATTATTATCTGTTATAGGTTCAGGATCCTCAACAAATTCAGGAACTGGCTTATTCATATCAGCAAAATACTCAGACAAATAATTAGGTGTCTCGAAACTATAACCTTGATTACGGAGTTCATTTAACAGTTCACGAAACTCACGAATCTCCTGCTGTTGTGGCTCAGAAAGAGAGAAACGCTGATCGCAATAAATTTCATTTATTTTTTTCTTAGTTGTTATATACACATAACCAGTAGCTTCATCCTCTTCATATCCCCATGGCTCTAGAACGTCTTCTGCGTAACGAGTTTGAAAAGATTGAACAGCTCGTAATGTGAACTCATCAAATGATCCATTAAGTTCAATGTAGTCATATTCTTCGTACGTTTTAAGAAATGATTGCAGCTTCAACACTGACTCAATATTATTATCGAAATCAATACGTAAATCATTCTCTAAATATACAGTGCTACAATTTTGAGCCTCGGTGTCAGAAGCAACAGTCGCTGTTTCCTCATCAATACTCGACTCACGAGGCTGGAGAAGACCCCCTGACTGAGCTAACGTATTGCTTTTCTCAATACTATCGGTGAAGTATGATTCATCCGCTACAGAAATAGTGGTATCCGATTCCTGAGCAAGAACTGATTGATTAATAATAAAACTACCAGATAAAATTATTCCCAATGCAAAAATTGGTAATAAAAAAGCGGCTAGTGTTAAATTAAATTTTGGGCTTGAATCTTTCATGTCGTTATTTATTAAGAATGGTATATGCATAATAATAATCTCTTTGTGTGTGCAGAAATAATACTCTCCTGTAGTTGACTGTCAAATAAAATAACCCTATGATAAGGGCTTATATAAAAGACATATTAGATTGTCTCTTAATACATGGCTTATGGCCGCTTGCGACATACTAAACGACACCTAAAAGACAAAAACGATGTCTTTAAGTGATGTCTTTTAGTAAGAGACATCACTTAAACATGAAGCGACAATTAGCGACTAGGTTTCAGAAGCGGAAAGATCTGAGTCTCACGGATTGGTAAATCCATCAGAAAAGCAAATAATCTTTCACTGACCCCAAATCCACAGGCTGGTGGCATTCCATACTCTAGAGCTTCAATAAATTCATGGGCGTAACGCTGAGCCTCAGAATCACCTTCTTCTCTGAGTACTTCTTGCTCCTTAAAGCGCACAGCTTGTTCAATGGGGTCGTTTAACTCACTGTAACCTTTTCCAACTTCACTTCCAGCAATTATCGGTTGAAACTGAGCGACAATTTCTGTAGTTTCGTTCTGTGTTTTAGCAAGTGGTGAAAGCTCTTTAGGTACATTTACTAAAAATCCAGGGCCACTTATCTCTTTTCTGCACTGTTTCCAAAGAATATCAATAGCTCGAACCCTGCTGCTTTGAGCTTCAGTTACAGAAATGTTTCTTTTTTTTAATATTTTCAATATCTCATCATGAGTGGCTGTTTTTATATCAACATCAGCTAACTGTTTGATAGTTTCCCTGTAATCATATCGTTTCCATTCATCATTAAAATCAACGTCATGTCCACGAATACTAAACTCCATCGTGCCGAATGTCTCCTTTACTATATGTTTGTACAAACTCTCTACATACTCCATGCCATCCTCATAATCTGCGTATGCCCAATAAAATTCCATCTGGACGTAATCCTGAGCATGTTCAGGAGAGATACCTTCATTTCGAAATATACGTCCAATTTCAAAAACCTTATCAAAACCTGCAATAAGAAGCTCCTTCTGCCACAATTCTCCTGCTGAAATGCGTAAATAAACATCCATATCAAGCGCATTGTGATGAGATGTGAAGGGCCTAGCATCGGCTCCACCCGGTGTGGTTTCTAAAATCGGTGTCTGTACCTCAAGAAAACCGTCATTTTCTAAAAAAGAGCGTATAGAACCCCAAAATAACGCTCTTTTTTTAACCATGTCTCGAACATCATTATTCATTAAAATATCTAAATATCGCTGTCTAAGGCGTGTCTCCTGATTTTTTAGACCATGAAATGTTGTTGGAATTGGACGAATTGCCTTTGATAACACTCGCCAGCTTTTAAGTAATAGAGATTCTTGACCTGTTTTAGTTGTAAAAGCAGTGCCATTTACATCAACAAAATCACCAACGTCGATAGTGTCTATAAATAACTGAAATAATTCTTCCTTCGATATCTCATCTCTTTTCATTACTATCTGGATTTCTTCTGAACCATCGAAAATATCAAAGAAAATTAGTTCGCCATGCTCACGAATTGCTATAATACGACCGGCTAGCCAAATATCAGCTTTCTGATCTGAGACTGCAGCAAAGTCATCTAATACACCACTGATAGAATGTGTACGCATTGATGAAGTCGGATATGGATCTATACCAGCCGCGATTAGCTGATCTCTTTTTTCTTGACGTTCTCGTCGTAATTCTTCAATTGATGCCATTGTGTATTTTAAATTAACGAATACTCAGTCTCTACTCTACGGACTCAATATGATAGGTTACTTCGCCACCTGGTGTCTTTATGTCTACTGTATCACCCGCCTTATGTCCCAGCAACGCTTCTCCTAATGGGGCTGTATGCGATACACGACCTTCAGCAAGGTCTGTCTCCTCTGAACCAACGATTTGAAAAGATTGGTCTGTTGAACTATATTTTTTACGCAATATTACAGTTGATCCCACTTCGACAGTATCAGACTTTCGATGCTTTACGATCTCGGCAGACTTTAAGATATTTTTTATTTCCACAATTCTGCCTTCAACACTAGCTTGGTCCTCACGAGCCTGCTGATACTCAGCATTTTCAGATAAATCTCCCATTGACTTTGCTCGTTCAATTTCTTTAGCAATCTCTTCTCTGCGTGTATTAGTTAGGTAATCCAGTTCTTCCTCCAGCTCTTTTTTCTTTTCTTCCGTGATGTATTTTTTCTGATTTCTCTTCGTCATATAATATTTTCTAGAATTACTAAAAATCTATTAATTTGTGATAAATTATACCTTAAAAATCGATTGACAGTAAGTATTTAAAGGATCTTTTACCTACTTTTACTTGTAAGATGGGCTGATTCATTAAGATGCATCCAGTCAAGAAGTCGACGCATTACATACACGCCACCAACAACATTTGATCGAGGACCATCCGCCATCACAACAGTGAAGGCGTACTTAGGCTCAGTATAGGGGTAAAAACCTATTATCCAAGAATTTAGACCAGAGGACTCTCCTCCTAATTCTGCAGTACCAGTCTTGGCCGCTACTTCAAGGTACTGAACGTCTAGACCACCTGCAGTACCGTCAGTAACAGCTTGTCGCATACCTTCTCGCACAACTCGGTAGTCGGACTCAGCTATGTTTTTTTCAACTCTGGTAGGTCTCTCCATCATATCCATCCGAACAGTTGGTTTAGGTAGGTTCCCTGAGTTTGCAATAGCCGCTACGGCCCTGACCATCTGTAACACCGTTACTTGATACCCATACTGACCAATAGAAGTATTATATGTGTCCCCTAAGCGCCATAAGCCGTCTTCAAAATTATCCTGTTTCCATTGCGGGCTTGGAATCACACCATCTATCTCTGACATACCTTCAATACCAGTACGCTGCCCAAGGCCAAAGGCTCTGCTGTACTCAGCTATCCTTGTGATACCTAACCCAGGTTGATCTTTATACCCACCACCGATTTGGTAAAAATATTCATTTGAAGAAACTGCTAATGCATCTCGCATATCCACTAATCCATGCTTCTTCCAATCAGGAAATATTGTGAATAAATCAGGGTTATATGGATTCTCGACACGTAAAAAACCAGTACTGAGAATTTTTGAGTTTGGGTTAATTACCCCTTCTGCTAATGCGGCCACAGCAATGAATGGCTTAACAACTGATCCTGGTGTAAACCGGCCGGCACTAATACGATTCAAAAAAGGCTGAGAAACGTCGGAAATAAGGTCTGTGACATACTCATTCTGACCATTGGATAATGCAGCAGGATCGTACTCAGGATATGCGGTAGCAGCCAAAAGCTCACCTGTTACAACATCCATAATCACACCAGCACCACTTGAAAATCCCCTTTCTTTGGATGTGTCTCTGATCAAGGTAAATAATTTATTTTGAACATTAGAATCAATTGAAAGTTTAATATTTTCTCCTGACTGTGCAGGCTCAATCACGCTTTCCGATATTGTTTTACCAAGTGCGTTAGACTCAACAATTTTACGACCAGGTTGGCCAGCTAACAAATACTGAAATTCACTTTCTACACCAGCTTGACCAAGTATTTCGTTTCGATAGTAATTTCTATTATCGTCTAGTTGGGGATATTTAACGTAACCAAGAAGGTGACCAAATCCAGTACTTGTTGCATAAGATCTTTCAAAATAATCTTGATTATCGATAGCTGTATTCCAAGCTAATTTAATATCATTCCTGTCAGATATGGTTCCTCTTTCTGGAAATAATGGAGTCTGTGATAAAGAATTCTGCACACCCTCAATTGCAAAAGCCTCTCCCTGTTTTATTTGTAACTCCCAAAGCTTAAAGACAAATATACCACCAATCAATACTGCAGCAATAGACAAAAATATAATTCTTTGGCGTAATTGACCTGACATGCCAGCAGTCCAGAACGTAGTACCACGTTTCGGATCAGTTGCTGGAGCATCATCCTCTCCAAATACAATTTCAAAATCATTATGAATATGCATGTTTTTTTTGGAAAACATTTCCCTAATTTTTGTGTATAAGAAAATAAATATTTTCATTACTGTAAAATATTATGAATAATAATTTCAACTAATATCACTAATACAAACATTACGATTGCAAGCCACGGCACCCATCCGGCAAAATACACAACTTCGGTGTAAAAACCAAATGCAACGGATTCAAAAAACCATGAAAAAACAAGTACGCCAATTACAGATAAAACGAGAACCCACCACCACGGGACAAGGAAAGATGAAATTAGTAACAAAGTAATGAAACTAACACGAATTTGAATCATATTAGCGTTCAACATAGACATCATGTATAACAGCACTAGAAACATACCGTGAAATATATAATGCTTGCTGATTCGTGCTTGAGATATCTCTAATATGTGCTACCACTCCGATTGGTAATTTGTATTGGTCAGAAGTAACAGCGTCTCCAATAAATATTTCAATACTTTCTGGTGCTTCAGCATAAAGTTCATTTCCTCCATGACCTTGAGTTATGATGGGAATATCTGAAACATATGATGAGTGCTCGACACCTGGAGATGAAACTAATTGAACAATGGAGGTTTTTTCCCTAACGTCGGTCACCTCACCAAGGTACACACCAGCGGGCCACCAAACCGCTGAACCAAGATCTACGCCGTCATTAATACCTAGATTAATCACAAGCGTATCGTGTGGGGATTGTGGAGGTCTACCAATGACGATCGCCTCATGGGGGGTGGATGTGCCCACGCTATTTAGAATGGAAGTAGTAGCATTTGTAGAAAGAATTGCATTCTGAACCTTTAGCAAACGACGACCGATAGCAGCTTCCTGCTCAAGTTTAATCAGCTTTTCTGTAGAAACAGTTATCGTTGAGCTTCCATTTGAGACATCAACATGGAAATAAGCTAATCTACTATGTAGTACTGGACTATATAGATAAATTCCTAACGCAACTGTAATGAAAGCTACGGAAAGTGCAATATATTGAATATTTTTATTTCGTGGATTCATATGTGTCTATAGATTGAGTAAAGACATCACTGTCATCACGGCCGATTATGTAACCTACTCCTTCCATTATTACTTTCTCTGGATTAACGCGACCATGAACTGTAACATTCATAGTTTCTGCAATATAATCCCCTAATCCAGCCAATCTAGATCCGCCACCAACTAAATGTATACCGTGCGAAGAGATATCTGCAGACATATCCTCAGAAAGTGACCCAATAAATACCTGAATAAATTCAATTAAATCTTCAACTAGTGGATCAATGGACTCAGACACATCGATGCGAGCTAGATTAATTTCACGAGGCAAGCTGCTGGCCTCATCCTGCCCACTAACCGGAACCGACTCACCAGGATCATCGCTCCAGCCACGTATAGCACCAATCTGATGTTTAATCTTTCGAGCCTGTTGCTGACTTATTCGCAATCCAAAATCGTTTGCGACATACTGAACAATCATATAATCAAACTGATTTCCTGCGATTGAGGAGGAGGCTTCTGCGACCACTCTCCCATTAGACACCGCGGCTAACTGTGTAATTCCTGCGCCAATATTTACAACCATCTGCGTTGTTGGGTCACCTACAGGTGCTCCAACACCAACCAAGCTAGCTATTGCAGCAGGAACTGCTAATACCTGACGTGCACCAGCCTTATGTAATGTATTATCAATAATACGTGTATCAACATCAGTAACAGATGCAGGTAATGCCACCAACACATTTCGACCGGTAAATTGAAATAAACCGGAAGAGTGTTTATATAAAAGCATTGATATCAATGCTTCAAGAGCCGACGAATCGTTAATCACCCCTTCGACAATAGGATTTATTGTTTGAATATGGTTTGGAGTTCTACCTAAAATCCTTGCAGCATCATCACCAATAGCAACAATACGATCTGAACGTACATTCCGAGCCACGACAGAGGCTTGTGATATATTTTTCTCCTGCGACGGAATAGTAAGACGAATAAATGAGCTTCCTAGATCTAGACCAATCTGCTGATTTAGAGCAAACCAGTTTCGTAATTTCTTAGCTATATTCATGTTATGAAAGCCTGCTTATCACTTCCTTTAGGGGTAGAATTTCTGAGGTACCATCTTCATCCAATCGATCAGTTAACTCAACTCCGTCTTTATCAATGGTTTGATTTCCGATCACAATCTGAGCAGGTATCCCAATTAGATGACTATCTCTGAACTTCTCACCAGGACTTTCGTCACGATCGTCATACAAAACCTCAATACCTACTTCCTGCAGCACCTTATACGCCTCATCAGCCGCCTTATGAACATCATCATTACCACCGAGAGCGAGAAGATGCACTCGGAATGGTGCAACGCTTTTTGGCCATATCATTACTTCATCATCTGAGTATTTCTCTACCAAAACACCCATAAGTCTAGTGATCCCAATACCGTATGACCCTAGCCATACAGGAACTTGCTCACCTTTTTCATTTTTATAAACAAGGCCCAGCTGCTCGCATTTTTCAGTACCAAAGTTAAATATATTTCCGACCTCAGCAGTTTTTACCTTTTCAAGTTCATCTCGATTGACTCCGAGCTCTTTAAGTATTTCATCGCTTACCACTTCCTCATTAATGGCAATATTTTTTTCTTTATTGATAAAAATATTATCCTCTCCCGCATCTGTTGAAGTTTGAAATTCGTGACTAAATTCAGTAAAGGCACCTCCTGGTGCGAAAGTAAGGAATGTATCTTCTCCAATCCCTATCCGAGTAAAAATACGCTTATAAGCTTCTATTGCATCATTGTAAAAACGAGTATGATCTTCTTCAGAGAGATTAAACGAGTATAAATCATTCATAATAAACTCCCTACCTCTCATGATGCCACTTTTTGCCCGAAGTTCATTCCGCATCTTATTCTGAAATTGATGCACGTATATCGGAAGATCGCGATAACTTGATACGTGATCCAGCATCATATTAGTAATTGGCTCTTCATGAGACCACCCAAGCCCCACTTCCCCACCTGAATGTAAGGCAGATTTAAACCACACATCAACTTTTTCATCATCCCAACGACCAGTTTTTTCCCACAACCCCTTCTGCTGTAAGGTGGTCATAATGATCTCTTGACCACCTATGTCATTAATCTCTTCTCGAACAATTGCTTTCATCTTTTCGAGTACACGAAGACCGAGTGGTAAAAATGCATACACACCCGCCATCTCTTTGTGAATAAAGCCAGCCTGTATTAAGAGTTTTGCATTTTTTGACACCTCATCAGACGGTGACTCCTTTCTAGTTTTGGAAAAAAGTTGTGACTGTCTCATATACGTTATATACTACTTCATTAATGAACTTTTATAAAGTTAATACGGATATATTAATTCTTGCAAGCATTGCAATGAAATCTAACCTATCAGAAGAGACGAACAATATCTTGATATGTTACTAGTACCATTAAGAGTAATAATAGAATCATTCCAATTCCGTTAATGATTCCAGCAATATTAGCTGGGATTTTTCGACCGCTTACGGCCTCTAGAATTGAGAATACAATCCTTCCTCCATCAAGGGCTGGGAATGGTAATAAGTTTAATATTGCTAGATTAATTGATATTAACGCCATGAATGATAGGAGTGGTGCTAAGCCTCTATCTGCCGCATCACCTACGAGATCAGCGATACCAACTGGACCCGCAATTTGCTTCAAACTCTCACCGCCACCAGCAACTGCATCAGATATTAGTACCTTAAATCCGTTATAAGTTCTCTCGGTGATAGAGATTGTTGATCGATACCCCTCAACTAAAGCTGGAATTACATCAAGTTTTAATATTCCTCCCTCAGCCATGGCTATACCAATTTGCAAATTACCACTGTCGGTTACGGACGGAGTAACTGTCGCTCTTGACATAACACCATTACGGCTCAGTTCTAATACAACAGGTGATGATGTTGCGCTTTCAACCGTTTGCTTCACACTATCCAAAGAAAGATCTGATGAAGTTGTGGCACCAGCAAGATTTATACTAGTTATCCTGTCACCTGATTCAATTCCCGATGATTCAGCTGGAGAATCAGGTAATACCTGTGTAATAATCACCCCAACATCCACCACCTCACCGGCGGCGGTATCAGGAGATGAAAGAGTTCCTGTCATAAACGAGAGAGACAAGAGTAACCAAGCTAAAATCATATTCATCGCAACACCGGCTACAAGTACTGCCACCTGTGCATACCAGGGTTTATCTTGAAAGCTACGGCCATTATCTGAGTGCTCAACATCTTCTGATTGTTTACCATTTTCTCCAAAAATCTTTACAAAGCCGCCTAAAGGAAGCCAATTCAGCGTATACGTAGTTTCACTATCTTCTGGTTTATAAGCCGCCGCCCGCGGTGGAAACCCAAGACCAAATTCATCTACACGCATGTCGAACCACTTTGCAACAGCAAAATGACCTAACTCGTGAACAAAAACAAGTACAGCAAGTACAGCTATGAAAAGAAGTATCGTAGTCACGTAATATTATATGATTATGTAAATAATAATTATTGATTCAGCTTTTCCTGTTTGCCCTCTACAAACTCCTGCATTTTTTGATTAGCATCTTTAACCTTTTTCTCCATTTTTTCCTTAAAGTTAAATTTTTCATCCTCAGTAATTTCGCCATCATCTTCAAGTTTTTTGATTTCATTCCACACATCCTCTCGTACACCTCGGAGTGAAACCTTAGCCTCTTCAAACTTAGATTTAGCACGATTAATAGATTGCTTACGATTTTCTTCTGTAAGCTCAGGAAAATTGAGACGTACCCCGCTATCATCCTTAGCAATACTGGCACCAACTTCAGCTTGCTGCAAAGATTTTTCAACTTCATCAATTTGTGATGCATCGTAAACATCAATCCTTAGTGTGCGTGGACCTTCATTGCCAATACTCCCTACTTGATTAAGCGGTGTTTGTGTGCCATAAGCATCGACAGTTATTCCATCGAGAACACTGGCTGTTGCTCGACCAGCCCGAATTTTCTCAAGTTCTGTACTCAGCCAGCTTTTGGTTTCCTCTATCTTTTCGTTAAGTTTTGAGAAATTGTATGTCATATTTCTATCGTAACAAATTACTTCCCTTTAAGCGAACGCCCGGCAGCTATTGCCAAATACTGACCTAGTAGCTTAATTGAAGATCCGTTATCCCTTCCCCAATCAGCTATCAACTCAATTGCTTCTCCTAAATAATGATTATCCCTGGGTAAATTTGTTTCTGATAATACCTGAATTAATTCACGAAGTTCATATTTTGTCTGCAACTTATCAATTACTGCTAAACGCTCACTCAAAGTACTGGCATTTTTAAAAGAATCTGCTAACTCATACACTTTATTTTCACGATCATTGGAATATAAATCATGAATACGTAACACTCGAGACTGAATTGTCTCTAGCAACTCTCCAGGTTGCGTAGTCACTAAAAAAAAATGAACTCCCCGGGCTGGTGATTCAATTATTTTAAGTAAGGCATTCTGAGCAGGGATAGTTGCAATATTAAAACCGCGAATAATACAAAGAGCTTCTCCCTCAGACTTTTGCTGACCTCGTTGACTAATACTTCGAGCCATATCAATTGTTAGTGTCTCCTCCCTATCTGCATCAATAATAAGTGGGATTTTATTTTCTTTATGAATATGATTTAAATCATCTTTCAACTGTTCCATACAATTCCCAATATTATGGGTACCAATTAAATAACAGTGATGTAATGGTTGCTGGAGCATATGTTTTACGTATTTAAACGCGGGACAGAACGCTCGTAAACAGGAATAAACTTTAGCGCCTCTTTCCCGCCAGTGATAACTGCATTTTCAGGGTTTTCTATAATGTGCACAGGTAGAGCAAGTTCTCGCTTTAAGAATGTATCAATGTGATACAGTCTTCCTAACCCACCAGTAACAGTAATTCCATTTTCAGCAATGTCTGAAAGTAGTGTAGTTGGAGTTCTTCTTATTAAGGAACTTGCAACACTTACAATTCGTTGTAATGGTTTGCTGATAATATCAGCAATTTGGTTACCTGAAATTGAGAGAACCTTAGCTTCACCAGTCTTGATCTCATTAGCATAAAAATCATAAATACCATCATTATCTCTATTGAGTGCTGACCCGGCTGATTCTATAATATCAGCAGCAGCACGACGTGATACATCTACAGCATGTGTATTTTCAAGATAAGTAATCAAGGAATCAATAAGATCATTACCTCCAATTTGAGCAGAGAGCCCCGAAACCACACTGCCACGACTAATGATGGCAGCCTCAGTACTACCCCCTCCAATATCAATAATAAAGTTCCCTGTTGATTCGCGTGGATTAATTTTAGCACCAAGTGCTGCAAGTGCTGGGATCGGAGTCATATATATTTTACCACCACCAGCTTCTTGAACCGCCTCACCCAGCGCCTGCGAAACTGCACTGCTTAATTCAAGACTTTCAGGCATAACTACTTGAGGTTTAAATACATGCCACCAGGAAGAAACTTGACGTATTGCATGTTCAAGTATTGAAACCGCACCTTTGTAGTCAACCATTACTCCATGCTGAATCGGATTAATTAATTCCTCACCTGGAGATAAAATATGATCCTCAGCTGCTTCACCTATTACCACAACATCGTCGGAGTTGACGTTACGAACAAGTAACGATCTGTCAGAAAATAACCGATCTAATGATTGACCTTCAGCTATCGCGCGAATGCTGGTTGATCCGAAATCAATTGCAATTCTGGGTACTAATTTCATTACGTGCATCATACCGTCCTGTCAGCGTACGAACAACTTGAAATGCAAGCAGTTTTCTGCGACTATACACGTAATGAATACAAACAATAACAATCAAGAGAGAAAACAAAAACTTATTTGGGGAATCATCAGTGTGATTATTATCTTACTGGCCATATTCTTTCTACAGAATAATAACAACACTGCTGCTATATCCATTTCTCCCGTAGGACATGAAGCTAATGTTTACATAAATAGAACAAACATGGACCCAGAACTGTCGACGACAAGTCCTTCTACGTACGAAGTCACCAGCGGATTACAGCAGATAATTGTAGCTCATGATGGGTACTGGCCATGGAGTCAAGAGGTTGAGGTTAAACCAGGAGAGACAGTGCAGATAAATCCTTTCCTTATCGAGCAGTCCAGTCAGCAAGTCATACAAACAACAACTGAGATAGAGGAAGAATTGAAAAATGCACGATTGAAAGATACTCCACGAGCAGAAAACCCAATAATTTCTGATAATGATAGTATTCGAGTTTTTGTTGACGGTGATACTAATATTATCGCACAATGGAATCAAGGAACATCAACTGCTCCCAATTTTTTTAACTGCTATGAAGGCACCTGTGGTGTAAGTGTTTTCAATAAACTCCCAGTACAACAGATAGAATTTTATCCTGGTCGTGATGATGTTATTTTTTTCGCTACTCCAACTGGAGTATTTGCAATGGAAATAGATCCAAGTGGGGAAACTCAGAACTTTCAACCAATTGCTGAAAGTGTGCGTAATCCATCATTCACCATAAAAGACGGCAGTATCTACGTATCTTATGGAGACAGAATAATACTAAGTGACATTTAAAACTCATTATGTATGTTGTCGATATATTACCACTCGCAAAGGGAGTACGGGCCGAAGTGCTTTCGTACTTTGCACCCGAACACATAACGAATGGAACTATTGTTAAGGCACCTATGCAGTCGCGTAAAATTAGAGGTGTTGTTTCTGGCTGTAGAAACGCCAAAAAAATGAAGGCAGAACTAAAAAAAATGCCGTACGAAATGCGAGAAATAAGCGAGATTGAAAACCAAATTTTTTTTGGTCAATTTATTAATGCTTGTCATACATTTGCCCGATTTAGCGGTGTTACGCCAGGTAATGTTATTAGATCTCTAACCCCTAATCCTGTAATAAACAATAATAATGACTTACCTAAGATAATTTCAGATATTTATCTTCCAAATATCACCGCTCCAAAAACTAAGATGATTCAAGCAACGAATGAATCACAACAAGGATATATAAATTCCTTGATACAGGAGCGAGTAAAAAATAAGGAGTCAGTATTTATTTGCACACCGACCAATCATCAAGCTACCCAAACTGAAAAAAACATTGATACTGAGGCAACTGTGATCAGAATTGATGGCACATTAACAACAAATACACTCCTTTCCCGTTGGAGAGAAATCATAACCACCAAGAAACCAATAGTAGTTGTTGGTACAGTGCCGTACCTGTCAGTCCCTCGTTCAGACCTAGGACTCATTATTGTTGTTGATGAAATTAACGCAGCTTACAAAATGATTACTCGCCCCAATCTAGATAAACGCCTGTTTGCCCGTCATATTGCCAAATCATACAAACGCGACTGCGTTCTATTAGGTAATGTTTTATCCACAGAAACACTCTGGGAATACCAAGAAGAGATGTTGTCATCGTCTTATAAGCCAGTCTTCCGATACAAGGACACTATCAAGGGAGATCTTATCGACATGAAAGAGATAACTAAAGCCGGAACTAGTGGTGTAAAGTTATTCAGTCCTAAAGTTGCAGAGGAAATAAGGGAGACAGCCAACGGAAAGCAGAAAATGCTTTTGTTTGTTGCGAGGAGGGGCAGAAGACCTTTCACAATCTGCAATGACTGTGGTAACACCGTTTCCTGTAAACGATGTGGTTACCCACTAGTGCTTATAGACGATGATTCAAGCAATAGAACTTTTATCTGCAATACCTGCGGGACTACTGAAACAAGTCTCCGACGGTGCCAGAACTGTCAAAGCTGGCGTCTTGAAGCTCTTGGTGTTGGGATTGATTTTGTTGCAGATATATTGCGACAAAAAATTCCAGAATTAGAGATATTTCAAGTTGATGGTAATAAAACCGGTACAGAGAAAAAAATACAGAAGATCATGAATGATTTTGCTAACGCTGATAGTGGTGTACTACTGACCACACAACTTGGAGTCAACAGATTAGATCATGTGGTAGATGTCAGTGCTGTTATCACGGCAGACTCTTTACTAGCACTCCCCGATCTATCCATTCCCGAAAAGCTCTTCTCTTTACTTTTAAATATACGAGAAAAAACACGGAAGCATTTCTATATCCAATCACGCGCTAAGCATAAAGATATATTTATCCATGCCTTAGCTGGTGATGTGAAAAGTTTCTACAGAGAGCAAATCGAGCAAAGAAAACAATTTGGATATCCACCATTTTCATTTTTGATTAAACTAACATCGAGCGGAAAACAAGATAAAGTTAAGAAACATATGAAGAAAATTAAGAATCTATTCAAAGACCAGAAATTAAGCATATACCCTAGTAGCTCAAATAAGGATTATGAAGCTCATGCTTTGATTAAAATAAACCGAGAGTCATGGGTCGACGATGAGATCCTCAAAAAATTATACTCGTTACCATTGGCAATAAGTATTGATGCACACCCAAGAACTCTTTTATAAAATCACGATAAATTGCTATTATGATATGACTATGGAAGAAATAGACATCAAACAAAAGGGAGAGCCGGTACTGGAAAAAAAAGCTATTGCAGTACAACTGGATCAGATGAAGAGTAGCGATGTGCAGCAAATAATTAAAGACATGAAAGCTACATTACACAATACAGATGACGGAGTTGCCATAGCAGCTCCACAAATCGGTAAATCAGTTCGTATTTTTATTATTCGCGGCAGTGTTCTTGGAGACAGGGCTGATGTTGATAATCAAGATAAGATATTTATTAACCCGGAGATAATAAGCACCTCAAGAAATACAGAGATTGTCGATGAAGGATGCCTCTCTGTTCGTGATATATATGGAAAAATAAAACGCTCAACGCAAGCAACAGTGCGAGCTTTCGATGAAGAAGGTAATGAATTTGAGATGGGCGGTAGTGGCCTAATCGCACAAATATTTCAACATGAAACAGATCATCTTGATGGAATTCTATTCACTGATAAGGCTACCGACCTTAAAAAGATAACTCATACAAATGATAATGAAGAATAAAAATAATTTACCTTTTGTGTTTTTTGGAACACCAAATTTTGCAGTTGATACTCTTGATATCCTCAAAAATGCTGACTTGGAACCATCCTTAATTGTTACCGCACCAGACCGTGCTAAAGGCCGTGGTCAACAAGTCAGTCCCTCACCCGTTGCTATCTGGGCACAAAAACACAATATACCAATACTGCAACCAGATAAAATTAATAAGGCTTTTATAAATAACTTAAAGCAAGCTTCGCCTGATGCTGGATGGCCATTATTTACGGTTGTGGCTTATGGAAAAATACTGCCTGCTGAATTAATCTATATGCCAAATCATAACACGCTCAACATACATCCGTCCCTACTTCCAAAACTACGTGGTCCAGCCCCAATTCGAAACGCAATTCTTGAAGAAAAATCAACAGGTGTCAGCATTATAGAGCTAGATGAAACAATGGATCACGGACCCATTGTTGCTCAAAAAGAAATAAAAACAAATGACTGGCCTCCTACTCAACAAGAATTAACCGCTAAACTTGTAAAAACAGGAGCAGAATTATTGGCAGAAATTATTCCTAAGTGGATTTCTGATGAAATCACACCTATCGCCCAAGATCACAGCCAAGCAACATATAGTCGAAAATTTACTTCTGATGATGGAGAGATCAATCTGTCAAATAACCCGCAACATAATTTACGTAAAATCCGTGCTTTCACTACGTGGCCAAAAGCTTTTTTCTATACAAAGGATAAAAATCGAGTATTAATAACACAAGCTCACCTAAAGAATGATGAGCTCGTGATTGATCGAGTGAAACCTGCTGGTAGGAAGGAAATTTCGTACCAAACTTTCTTGAATAGAAGTTAAATACGATGATAAGATAGAAACTAATACTTTTTTGTGGCTGAAGTAGAGGCTACTTCATCACTTAAAGCTGTCTGAATGGATTGATAACGATTAGGCTGAACCTCAGCAACAACTCTTTGTGTATAGTGAATAGCATACGACATCAGTAAACCAAACAATATAACTGCAGTGAATGCGATGTTTTGTAGTATGCCTGGATTAATTGAAGTATTTCGTTTTTTCATAAATTACAAATAATTTCTTATTTCAGATCATC